>Ga0310691_10003376_pt1 | contig 19270 bp, 19 predicted proteins | sample 176DNAGHGlowgp2_FD_203887 | JGI IMG/M metagenome (GOLD analysis project Ga0310691, IMG submission 203887) | Sheep rumen microbial communities from Palmerston North, Manawatu-Wanganui, New Zealand - 1766 DNA GHGlow gp2 (v2) (version 2) | ecosystem: Host-associated > Mammals > Digestive system >...
TTATTATATAATTGAACATATGAAAATTGCGACACCAAACGGAATGATAAAATATATATTTATTAAGCTTTAAACTGTAACTTCTATTTCTAAAAAATATTATCTAAATTAAATGAATATTTATCTGTTATATGATTTAGCACAAATATTGTTTTTTCAAGTTCTTCTATTGCAGAAGAATAATCTCCTGTTTGGGTCAGACTTTTGCAAGCTATAAAATCAGTTTCAATTTTTTCTATCTCATCATGTTCTAAGTAATATGATAATTTATGATGAACTTCATCAATTCCTAGCTGAATTTTTTCTGCCTGTTCATTTGCTTTGTCAAAAGACTTTTCAATTAATCTCTCTTTCAGTATGTTTAACTCATTTGTTAAAGAATTAACACTATTTTTTGTAAAATTTTGTGTAATATAATCTCCAATAAAAATAACAGATATAATTATAATTATTATAGTAATCTCTTTATTCACCACTCAACTCCTTTTTTTTTATAATTATTTTTCAATCGTCCTATGTCTTTTTCTCACAGATTGGAAAAGAATTAAATTTTAACACAGCTAAAATTGTAATTATTTTTCAATCGTAATCTTTTTTTGAGAAAAGACTTGTCCTTTTCCATCTATAGTCACTAACAAAGCATCATCTGGTTTATAGCCAAACTTTAATACCTCAGTTTTAAGCCAATTATAATCTTTATTTAGTTTTTTTAAATTTTCTGACATTATTTTGCCATCTATAACTAAATCATATGATAATCCTTCATAGTCTGGAATAATTCCAAAATCATCTGGAGTCGTCGTTCTTTTATTTGGCTTTTCTATGACACTTATTTGTCCATTAGTTTCTAAAATAGCATATTCTACATCAAAAATATTTACTATATTTTTATCTCTTAATCTCTCCTGTAATTCATTTATTGTAAATCTTTCTTTTTTTAAAGCCATTTCATCAATTTTACCTCTATATATTAAAATACGTGGTTTTCCACATATTATTTCCCTTGCTTTTATACTTTTTAAGTTTATAATTGAAATCAATAAATGCATTAAAAGTAATCCTAGTATTGGAACTATTCCATTTGATATTGGAACTCCTGTGTCTGTCATTGGAATAGATGCTAAATCTGCAATCATAATTGCAATTGCCAGTTCAAATGGTTGTAACTGTCCAATTTCTCTCTTTCCCATTAATCTCATTACAACCAGTACAAGAATATATAAAACAATGGCTCTAAAAAAAATAATTAGCATAGATTGACCTCCATTACGAAACGAAGTAAAACATATAGCATTATAATTTACAAAAATTAAGATTTTATTCTTTTTGTATAAATTTATTTTTATTGCAAACAATAATTATAAGGAATTTTTTTTCCTGGATTTATGAATTTAAATAAAAGGAGGATAAATATATGCAAGATGCTCAAAGTAGAACGAATGAATCATCAGGAACAAGTACAGTCTTACAAATCTTGGGTAGATTTATAGCCGCTGCTGTAGTTTTAGCAGTTACAGCCTTTTTTACCCCTGGATTTACTATAAATAATATTTGGACATTGGCAATCGCAACTATAATACTAACTGTTATGGATTATTTACTTATTAAATTTACTGGTTTAAATGCTAGTCCTTTTGGTAAAGGGTTTGTAGGATTTGCTTTAGCTGCAATAACTCTATACGTTACACAGTTTTTTGTTGCTGGTTATTCAATTTCGTGGATGGCCGCTATTATTGGGGCTTTGATATATGGGGTGGTAGATTATTTCATCCCCGGAAACTAGTTTAAAAAATAATTGGCAAATTTCGTTGTTAAACTACACTCGAAAATCCTGCGACGTACACAAAGTACGCCTCGGATTCTTCTCGTTTGTTTGCCTAGAAATTTATCCAATTCTTTTTTAAACTTATAAGAAACTATTGGTGGAAAAGCATTAAATTTTGCCTTGTCAAAATTTAATTCTTTTCCACCTTTTTTATAATCATCTTTCTATACCAAAAAAGAAAAATCTCGAATGATTTTTCTTTTTTGGTAATTTTATATTCTTTTTTCAACAATTTCATTTTTATTTTTATAAATTGAGTTCTTTTCCACATATCCCCTTACAAATGATAATGGATAAATATTAGTATTTCTTCCTACTATTGTACCAGGAGTTAATACTGAGTTACAGCCAACTTCCACATTATCTCCTATCATTGCTCCAAATTTTCTCAAATTAGTTTCTATTTTTTTACCATCATATGTAACCATTACAAGCATTTTATCTGATTTAATATTTGCAGTAATTACTCCCGCACCCATATGAGCTTTATATCCTAGAATAGAATCTCCAACATAATTATAATGTGGAACTTGAACTTTATTAAATAATATTACATTTTTTAGCTCTGTTGAATTTCCAACTACTGAACCTTTTCCAACAATAGCATTTCCTCTGATAAATGCACAGTGTCTTATAGTTGCTTCTTCATCTATAATACATGGCGCATTAATACAAGCTGTTTCTGCAACCTCAGCATTTTTTGCTATCCAAACATTTGGCTTAACTTGCTCAAATATTTCTTTATCAAGCGAGTTTCCCAATTCTATTATATACTCTTTGATTTTAGGTAAAACTTCCCATGGATATTCACAACCTTGAAATATTTCTTTTGCAATGGTTTCTTCTAAATTATATAAATTATTAATTTTTAATTTTTCCATTCTAAACACTCCTTTATACTTTTCACTTAATTATCAAAAAAGTTAATTTCAACAATATCCCTTTTTAAAAAATTATTGCATACAATTCCAGTACCCATAAAAGTATCATTATAATATATTCTGTAAACTTCATCTTTACAAGGTATTTTAATTTTAACACCATTTAAAAATTTTTTTAAACTATTCGTATTTAATTCAATTCTGTCTTTGTTTTGAAAAAACTTTTCTATTGTAATTGATTTTTGTTCTATATTACACCTATCTTCAATTTCTGATATTTTTAATGAATCCTCTATTGAAAAATCTCCAACCCTTGTTCTTATCAATTCTTTCATATATCCAACTGTTCCAAGCTCTTTTGCAATATCTTCACATAAAGTTCTTATATATGTGCCCTTTGAACAATATACTTTATATTTAATCTCTTTTTCTTGTTTTGATATGGAAATAAGCTCTATATTATATATTTCTATATCTCTCGTAGGGATTTCAACATTTTTTCCTTTTCTAGCATATTCATATAGCTTTTTTCCATTTACCTTTATTGCAGAATAAATTGGAGGAGTTTGTGTTATTTTGCCTTCAAATTTCTTTAATATACTTTTTACAAAATTTTCCTCTAATATACTATCATCAACATTTTTTTGTTCTATTATTTTTCCTTCTAAATCTCCTGTTAAAGTTTTTTCTCCAAGTTTAACCACCGCGATATATTCTTTATCATGATTTACAAGATACTTAGAAAGTAGAGTTCCTTTTCCAATAAGTACAGGAATAACCCCCATTGCCAAGGGGTCAAGTGTTCCAGTATGTCCGACTTTCTCATGAAAAATTCCTTTTATTTTTTGAACAACATCATTTGAAGTCCAGTTCTTTTCCTTATTTATAATTATAATTCCATCCATTGTTATTCTATATCCCCTTTATATATATTTAGGTTAACAGCTATTATATATCCGCAACTTTGCTTTCATTGTATATACTTTTTTCTCGACTAAAGCACGAAAAAAGATATACAATGCCGCCGTTGCTACTCTACAAAAATATTTAAATCGTAAAACAGTTTGGAAAAGAATTAAATTTTAACACAGTCAAAATTGTAATTATTTTCAAAACTAATCTGGTATTATTTCTTTAAGAATATTTTCTATTCTAGCTCCATATTCCATAGAATCATCAATTTCAAATCTAAGTTCAGGGGTATATCTTAAATTAACTCTTCTTGCAAGTTCAGACCTCATAAAGCCAGAAGCACTTTTTAAACCATCCATTGTTTCTTTAACATTTTTGCAATTTAATAAACTAATATATACTCTAGCATATCTTAAATCAGGCGAAGTCTTTACTTTTGTAACACTTACCATTCCAGTGATATGTGGATTTTTTAAATTATTATCAATAATTACACTAAGTTCTTTTTTTAGTTCTTCATTTATTTTATCCATACGATTAGAATTTTTTTTAGTAGGCATAATACACACCTTCCTTTCAACTATTTTTTTAAGTAAAGATATTATTATTTTTCAAAAAATCTCGGCTCAATACGCATTAAAGAAATTCTAATTTAATAAAATGAGCCTCTTTCACTCAGACCCTCTGCGCTACGCTTGAGTACCGTGAACATCCCTCATTTTATTAAATAAGAATTTCTAATAATGCTCCAATCACATTCGATTTTTCTCAAAATAATTATATCTTTACTTTTTTGAATCAAGTATCTTATTTAGGTAACTTTTCAATCTTCTTAAAGCCCAGTATCTCCCATATCTTGATCCTTAAGCTTAGTCTTATCTGTAACGTGAGTGCCATTTATAATTCTCCTAGCCCAATTCCTTGTAAGAAACAAGTATGGCACTTCACTTGCCGTTAAAAAAAGATTAAATTTTGACAAGGCAAAATCTTACGCAAAAAGCGGAGCATACTTTGTGTATGTTGCTGAGGCTGTTCGAACGCAAGTGAGTTACAGCCTCAGTATGCAGTAGCTGAGCATTTTTAAGTAAGATTTTAACACAGTCAAAATTGTAATATTTTTTTAACTTTATCGTTTTATTTCTTTCATAATGAATGCCTCAATAATGTCCCCCTCTTTGATGTCATTAAACTTCTCTAATTGTATACCACATTCAAAATCTTTAGCAACTTCTTTAACATCATCTTTGAAACGTTTTAAAGATACTAACTTTCCTTCATGAATAACAACATCATCACGAAGTACTCTAACCCCTGCATTTCTTTCAATTTTACCAGTAAGAACCATAGCTCCACCAACTGTACCAACATTAGAAATTTTAAAGATTTGTCTTATTTCAGCAGTACCTAATAATTCTTCTTCAAATTTAGGGTCAAGCATTCCCTTCATTGCAGCTTCTACATCTTCAATTGCTTGGTAAATTACTGAATACTGTTTAATTTGAACTTCATCATTCTCAGCTTCTTGTTTTGCACCTGCAACAGGTCTTACATTAAATGCAATAATAATTGCATTCGAAACTTTTGCTAAAGCAACATCAGATTCTGTTACAGCTCCTGCTGCACTATGTATAACTTTAACTCTAACCTCATCGTTCGATAGCTTTTCAAGCGATTGTTTTAAAGCCTCCACTGAGCCTTGAACATCTGCTTTAACTATTAGGTTAAGTTGCTTTAATTTTCCTTCTTCCATTTGACCAAATAAATTATCTAATGTAACAGCTTGCATAGTATTTATTGATTTTTCTCTTTCTTGACGTCTTCTTCTTTCAATTAAATGTTTTGCCATTTTTTCATCTTTAACTTCATAGAAAATGTCTCCAGCTTGAGGTACTTCTGTAAGACCCATTATTTCAACAGGAGTAGATGGTCCAGCAGATTTTACTTTTTTACCTTTATCATTAATCATTGAACGAATTCTACCAATTGATGTACCAACAACAATTGTATCTCCAACATCAAGAGTTCCTCTTTGTACAAGTACAGATGCAATTGTACCTTTGTTTTTGTCTAGTCTTGCTTCTATTACAGCACCTTTTGCTTGTTTATTTGGATTTGCTTTAAGCTCTAATACATCTGCTTGAAGTAATACCATTTCTAAAAGTCCATCAATATTCATATTCTTTTTAGCAGAAATTTCTACAAATATTGTATCTCCTCCCCATTCTTCTGGTACTAATTCATATTGCATTAATTCTTCTTTAACTTTTTGAGGGTTTGCGTCTGGTAAGTCTATTTTATTAATTGCAACAATTATTGGAATTCCTGCAGATTTTGCATGGTTAATGGCTTCAACCGTTTGTGGCATAACACCATCATTTGCTGCAACAACTAATATTGCTATATCTGTAATCTGTGCTCCTCTAGCTCTCATTTGAGTAAATGCTTCATGTCCAGGTGTATCTAAGAAAGTAATTTCTCTATCATTAATCTTAACTTTATATGCACCAATTGCTTGAGTAATTCCACCAGCTTCTCCACTAATAACATTTGTTTTTCTAATAACATCTAAAAGTGATGTTTTTCCATGATCAACATGCCCCATAACAACTACTACTGGTGGGCGAGCAACTAAGTCTTCTTCTTTGTCTTCAGATTCATCAAATAAAACATCTTCTTCTTTAACTTCAACTTTTTTATTTGCTGTAACACCAAATTCAGAGGCAATTAAAAAGGCTGTATCAAAATCAACATCATTATTTACTGTTGCCATAATTCCAAGTGACATAAGCTTCATTATAACTTCACTTGCAGTTTTCTTTAACTCTTGAGCTAAATCTTTAACACTAATTGTTTCAGGAATTGTAATCTCTGTAAGCTTAAATATTTTTTGTTTTGATTTTTCCTCTCCTTTAGCTTTTTTCTTTCCTTTTCTTCCTCTATTATTTGATAAGTCATAATAATCAAGCATACTATCTTCTTGGTCTTCAAACATTCCTGATAAATTATTCCTTTGTTTTAAATTGTTTAGTTTATTCTCATTAATACTTTCATCATGATTTCTTCTGGAATTTTTCTTTTTTGTGCTTCTATTTTCATCATATTTACTATTGTTTTTCTTTTTATCAAGATTTCTATTAAACTCACGAGCAGACTTTTCTTCCATATTTGTGTCAACTGTCATTATATCTTTAATATTCTTTTCTAATCCTCTTTCATCAAGTGAGCGTCTTTGACCAAATCTGTTATTATTATAACCATTTTTATTATTTTGATTATTAAATCTGTTATTTTGGAAATTGTTATCTCTTCTTTGGAAATTGTTTTGGTTATCTCCATTTCTTTGATTAGTATTAAAGCCTTCTCTTCTTCTGTTTTGATAATTATTTCCATTGTTGTTCCTTGTATCTCTAAAGTTATTTTTTTGTCCCTGATAATTACTTCTATTTTGAGATTGATTAACATAATCTCTATTGTCAGCTTTCATTCTGTTTTCTGCCTTTTCTGGAATTGGAGTTGACTTAACTTCAGCTTTTGGACTTTCTTTTTCAACTGAAATATCTACCTGCTCAGTTTTTTGTTCAATATTATCATCTTTACCTTCTGCTTTTTTTTCTGATTCATTCTTTTTGTTTAATCCAAACAATTCACTAACAGTCATAGGTTTTTCAGGTTTATTTCTATATACAATATTAAAATCTTTATTTTGTTTTCTTTGAACAAATGGATTTTTATTTTCTTCTCTTTTTTCTTTTTTTACATTTTCGTTTTTAGATTCATCTTGTATAATAACTTCTCTTCTAATAATAACAGGATTATCCTTTTTATTCTCTGATTTTTTTTCTTGCTTATTATCTTTGTTCTCTTTTTTAGCTGTTTTAGCATTATTATTTGATTTATCACTTTTCACAAACTCTTTTTTGATTTTTTCCACATCTTCATCTGAAATAACACTTAAATGACTTTTAAGTTCTATTCCAATTTTTTTAGCTCTTTCTAATAACTCTTTACTAGGAATATCAATTTCTTTTGCAAGCTCATATAATTTAATTTTACCCAATAAATTCACCCCCATTAATATACTTTCTGATGTTTTCATATATCTCGTTATCTATTTCCATTTCAAAAGTTCTTGAAATTCTTTTATTTTTTATTGCTTTATTAAGACATTCTTCAGAATTGCATATATATATTCCTCTTCCATCAGATTTTCCGAGTTAAATCTAGCTTTATTTCTCCATTTTTGTTTTTTACAATTCTAATTAGATCTCTTTTATCTTTTTTTGTATTACATCCCATGCAAGTTCTTTGTGGTACTTTTTTCACTCTTCACTTTCCTCACTTTCAGCTTCTTCTCTATTGTTCAATATTTCTCTAAATTGACTTTCAGATTTAATGTCAATTTTCCAATTTGTAAGTTTTGCTGCTAATCTAGCATTTTGACCTGCTTTACCTATTGCTAATGATAATTGGTCATCTGGAACTATTACTTGTGCAAATTTTTCTTCATCATTTGCATCAACCGCCATAATTTGAGCAGGAAGTAAACTTGAAGCTATAAATATAGAAATATCTTCATTCCATTCAATTACATCAATTTTTTCTCCATGTAATTCATTAATAACATTTTGTATACGAATTCCTTTTTGACCAACACAAGAACCTACAGGATCTATATTTGGATCTGGTGAAAAAACTGCTACTTTACTTCTTTTTCCAGGATCTCTTGAAACGCTTTTGATTTCTATAAGGCCTTCATATATTTCGGGTATTTCAAACTCTAAAAGTTTTTTTACAAAATCTGGGTGACTTCTTGAAACAATAACTTGTGGAGCTCCTTTTTCCCCTTTTTCTACATCTACAACAACTGCTTTAATTTTATCATTTACATTGTAATTTTCTGTAGGAATTTGTTCCTTTACTGGCATAATTCCTTCAAGTCTTCCTAAATCCATTACTACAATGCCTCTATCTGCTTTTTGAATTGGACCAGAAACTATTTCTCCTTTTTTGTCACTATATTCTGAATAAACAATTTCTCTTTCTGCTTCTCTGATTTTTTGTACAATAACCTGTTTTGCTGTTTGAGCAGCAATTCTTCCAAAGTTCTTTGGAACAATTTCTACTTCAACAGTATCACCTTCTTTTAAAGTTTTGTTTATCTTTTTAGCTTCTTTTAAACTAATTTGACTTACAGAATTTTCTGGTTCTTTAACAACCTCTTTTACAGAATAAATATGTGTTGCTCCTGTTTTGTCATCAGTATCTACTCTCACATTTTCTTGCGAATCAAAATTTCTTTTATATGCTGTAACCAATGCTGCTTCAATTGATTCTAATACTGTTTTTTTCTTTATTCCTTTTTCTTTTTCTAAATCTTCTAAAGCTAATATAAGCTCTTTATTATCTATTGCTTTCATCTTTCTTATCATTCCTTTCTTTTTTATTAATCTATATATACTGTTTTTACTTGCGATATATTTTTTCTATCAATATTAACAATACCATCTACATCTAATTTTAAAGTATCATCTGTTACTTCATCCAGGTTACCAATATAATTTTTATTACCATTACTATCTTTTTTAAATAGTTTAACTTCTACAAGTTCTCCTTTAAACTTCTTAAGTTGCCAATCTTTTCTTAAAAGTCTTTCTATTCCAGGAGAAGATATTTCTAAATAGTATTGTTCCTTGATATAATCTGCTTCATCAATTAAATCTTTGATTTCATCATTTACCTTTTCACAGTCATCTAATGAAATTCCTTTTTCATTATCTATAACTATTCTTAAAATTCTATTTGGTCCCTCTTTTAAAAATAAAACATCATATAATTCATAACCTATTTTTTGAATTTTATCTTTAACAAGAGACTCTATATTTTCTTCAACCTTTGCCAAAAACATACCTCCTTAATTATATTTACAAAAGTTTAACTCTTTACAAGACTTAAGAGCGGGATTTTTGCTCCCGCTCTTTTTCTCATTTATTATGCTTTAATTATTATACCCCTTTTTTTTATTAAATGCAAGGGTTTTAAGAAATAATTTCATCTATTTATATTTTTCAATTTTTATATCCAAAAACAAATACTATACATTATCTTATTATATAGTATAGGATTACATATTTCTAAAAGATTTTTTTCAGAAATAATTCCACCTACAAATAAATTTGCAAATAACATATATAGAGTTGTTATCATTCCAATAATTAATACATAATTTTTTATTTCATCACTTTTAATATTATTTACAATTATAAATAATGTCATATAACTTGCTATATTCAAAAGCCATGCATAGTCCATTGAATATCTTTGTAATGTTCCAGCTAAAACTATATCTGCTATACAAATAATAGCTGAAACAGCTACGAAAATGCATGTATACTTATAGCTCTCTTTGTCTTGTATTTTATTTTTTAATTTTATTAGAAATAATAAAAAAATATTTATTGGGTTTAATATAAATAATCCGCAAACTAAAGATTCTACATAATAATACCCTCCAAATGGTATTGTACCATAATCATATGTAAAAAATGGAAAGCCATCTTTTGTAATCGGTAATTTAAATAATTGTGTATATATTCCTATAGGTAGAGTTAACCATCTATATCTTAGATTTTTCATATCATTTACTGTTAATTGATAACTTGTACCAAATTCAAAAGGACTATCAAATCTTATATAATTAAATATCATTAGTAAAATTCCGACTACTATATATGGAATGCCTACTACTATTAAGGTTTTAATTATATTTTTCTTATCTTTACTATTTCTTTTTAAAACTTCAATTATAATAGGTATAAAACATAAAGAAATCAATAATAAATTTGGTCTACATGCTACTGCTAATGCATAACTCAATGCAGAAATACATAAATAAAAATATGATACTTTTTCTTTATGTTCAATTGCCTTAAGCATTAAATAAAAACCAAGTGTTACAAAAAATACACCTGCACTTAATACCATTTCATAGGTTTCCGGTCTTCTATTAACCCAAAATATTAAGCTTCCAGATAAAATTCCAATAATAGCTAATATTAAATATGAAAAGTTTAGTTTATTAAACCATATTTTATATATCATTTTAATTGATTTTACTAAATTTATTATTATACCAATTGAAAACAACAGTACTCCCATAAATATTGGTAATGTATATCCAAATATAACCTTTAATGGTATAAATAGTAATAAAGCTGGTAAAATTCCGAAATATACATAATACTTCCCATTATAATATACAGTGTCCCATTTATATTTAATATTTGCTCTTTGAGTAAGATCATATGGATTATCTAAATTTTTCAGTTCTTCAGATGGAAGTACCTTTAAACTTACTTTTCCATCTATAAGCGCATTTACATACTCATTATAAATCCTATCTTCCAAAGGTGTTGTTAAATTAATCCACATTATAATTCCAATAAATATTATAGTTATACTCAAAAATATATTGTTCTGCTTTAAATCCACCTCTGAAAAAGGCCTATTAAAACACTTATAATTAAATAAACTATATATTAATAGTATAGTAGAAAAAACAATTAAAAATCTTATTATACTAAATTGAAATGGTATTTTTTTATTTAAATTAATGCTATTTATCTTTATTTGAGTTCCTTCTTCACCATTAAAAGCAATTTTTATTTTTTCACTTTTTCCACTTAAATAACATGGTGTGTACTTGCTTCTTTCAACCTTATATGCTAAAGTTTTATCAATTAATTTTCTATAATTTTTACTTGTTTGGTCTGTATATTCAATATTATAGTTCAATTCATTTGAATTAACTAAATCTATATCTAATTCAATTGTAGCCACTTCTGTATTAATATTATTTAACTCTATTTCTACAGTTTTATTTTTAAAGGCATAAACATTTTCATCTTTATTATATACTGTTCCTTGTACGTTCATTTGTTCTAGAGCATAATTTTTAATTTCGTAATTTTTAAAGAATGTTCTAAAACTGTTTATGTTAAATATATCAATTTCTATAATAATCGCAATGATTAAGATGCTAGCTACATTAAAAACCGATGATTTATTTTTACAAAACTTTTTTGTAATAAAAAATGTAGAAATAAGAACTATATTTAATATTAAAATTATTATTTTAATCATTATTTTTCCCCTTTTCTGTCATTTATCCTTTTGCAACACCTTTGTTTAAGGCTTTTTTTCATTAATATTATGTTCTTGAAAGTATTTCCTTATTTTTTCTATAATGTTTAATATTTCTTTGATATTGTTTTCAGTTACATTCTTTTGAGCAAATTCTGAAATATCTCTTAAATATTTTATCCCTTTTCCAAATTTCTCAGTCATCCAATCATAATTTGGAAAAATCCAAATATGAAGATGTTTAGAGCGTTCTTCCTGTACCAATGTTATTTCATTGGTGATATTTAATTCTTTCAATGCCTTTTCTGCATAAAATACAACATCTGCAACTTCATATCTTTCTTGTTTACTAAGCTGTGAAATTGAATTAACATGTCTTTTTATAGTCAATATTAGGAATCCAGGTATTGGAATTTCTGGGTCAGCACCTAATAAAGTATATTTCCCCTCATAAATAATTCCTCCCGGGATATCAATTTCCTTGTTTGAAATTGCACATCCCATACATTCATAATTCCATTTATTTCCTAAAAAATCAATTGCGGTTTTAGAATTTCCTGCAAAGTTTTCATCTTTCATAATTGCCTCCAAATATAACCTGTATTTACAATAATTGCATTAGTTCTATTAGGTTTTCAAAAGTTTGATATTTTGAACTTTTTTCTTTTGTTTTCCATAATGCATTCATTCCTAAACTAATTGGTAATTCGACATCATTTTTTAAAGAATCACCTATAGAAATACAATCTTCTTTATTATAATCTTTTAATATAACATCAAAAACTCTTTTATCTGGCTTATAATAATTAATATCTGCACCATATACCTTATTAAAATATTTCAAAACTCCCATTTTTTCTAATCTAATACTTTGCGTTTTTGTAAACCAATTGCTTACTGCATAAAGATCATATTTTTTGCTTAGGTATTCAATTACCTTTATAAGATCTGGGTCATTATAAACATTATTATCAATATCAAATATTATTGCTTTCATAACTTTTGCTCCAGTCTATATTTATTTTCTCCTCCACTCAAATCCTTCTGGTAAGCTTAAAGAATCTTTCTTTTTCTTTAAATATCTATCTTCCTCTCAAGTTTTTGTATTTAACCGCACGGATTTGCGTATGTAATTCTTCATTTTGATAAAATCATAGAATTCTTTTGGTTGTAGGTCTTTAATACTTTTAAAGTTTTTTAAATATTAGTACAGAACAATTTTACCAATTTTACAAAAGCTTTTATTTTTAAGTGTTTTCGAAAATTGCGGTTATAATATATAATCTCCTATAACTATTTTAATTTTTTTATATCTTCTCCCATTATTTCTAAATAGTCTTTTTCAGCTTGCGTTAAGTGAGTTTTCATATATTTATCATATTCTCTATGTGCTTTCTCTAATGCTTTTTCATGAGATATTGTCCCTGCTCCTTCTAATATATCTTTATGTGTCATAGTTAAAAATCCATTTAGTTCTTTTACCCATTCTTTCATTGTCATTGCATGCATATTTAGAGCATTAATTTCTGCTACATCTAAATACGCTGATACCATTTTATTTAATAAATCTAATTCTTTTTCGCTTAAATAATTTTTAGCAATTTCTGTTTCTGCTCTTGTTGGGATATTGCCTTTAAAGTTAGTTAGTCCTATATTTTTTTTTTCGCTATCTACTCTATTAAATATTACTTCTGCTGCAGTATTACCATGAACTGCGTAATGCATTTTGTTCTGGACAGTTTTAAAAAATTCTCTTGTTTGTTCATTTTTTGCATCATAATCTACACTTGTTGCATAAATATCTAATATTTTTCTCCAAAATACTTTTTCTGATGAACGAATATCTCTAATCTTTTCAAGTACCTCTTCAAAATATGTTCCACCACCATTGTTTTTAAATCTTTTTACATTAAGATTATATCCTTTTATTAGATACTCTTTTATCAGTTTATTTGCCCATATTCTAAACTGAGTTCCACGAACTGATTTAACTCTATATCCTACAGATATAATTAAATCTAAATTGTAGAATTTTGTTTTATAATTTTTTCCGTCTTTTGCAGTTAGTAAGGATTCCTTACTAACTGAATCTTCCTGTAATTCTCCTTCTTCAAAAATATTCTTTATATGCATTGTTATATTATTTCTAGTTGTATTAAATAATTCTGCCATTGAATTTTGAGTAAGCCAAACATTTTCATCTTCAAGTCTTACTTCAATTTCAACTTGTCCGTCATCTGTAGTATAAATGATAATTTCATTATTATTTTCTATTAAATTATTATTCAAAATATTCACCTTCATTTTATTTTTCAAATTTGTACAAAAAATTGCATAAGATTAATTACATTGTTATTTTGTTTCTGCTATATCCTCAACTTTATTTTTCTGTTTGAAATCTATTTCTTCATCACAATTCCTGAATCTTAAAAAGTTTATTAATGTAACTATAATTATTATGATATCTAATGCAAACATAGGATAAGCTTTTACTAAAAAATCAAAAATCATTCATTGTAACAAGTTTATTATTAGTGCAATTCTCATACGTTGTGCCGATTTTAGTACATAAACACATATCGTATATTGTACAGATGCTATAATAGGCAATAAACCTAGCCACACTCTATTATTAAAATACACTCCAACAATTGTCATAAGTATACATATGATAATTGTAAATTTTTTATCTAGTTTGTTTTTTACCACTAAAATATTCCTTGATAATGTTAAAACGTTTGTTACAACTGCCGAATAACCACCTAAAAACAAATTTGAAATTCCGTAAAAAATCGCATTTATTGCTTGCCACCATATCATTTTGTTTTTCTTGTTACTAAATGTTGAATATGCTAATGTTAAAGCTGCTAGTAATGAAAATATTTCACCTATAATAATCATTTTTTATCTCCTTTTTAACTTTCCATGTATTAATACTTTTATTATTTTCTCTTTAAATCTTTTGAATAGTAATGCATATCAATACATTGTAAATCTCCATCCCATATTTCTTCATCATAATTATCTACAAAGTAGTTTTTTATTGTTTTTTCATATTTATCAAAACCTTGCTTAACATAGAATGGAATATTATTCTCGGATGTACCAACTAACATCTTATTATATTTCTGTTTATAATTACCACATAAGGATTTTAATAACTTTTTAGCATAACCTTTTCCTCGATATTCTTTTTTGGTAACTAGATTTTTTAATTCTAATGTATTTTTAGAAATAGGCAAAATTACTGCTAAAGAAACTATATTTTCTTCCACTTGTAATCCATAAACATCAGAATCGCTTAAATTCTTATAAATACTAGCCTTCGATGGATCTGCATCTAATAATAGGTCAAGGTACTCATCCTTATTCTCTATCTTTTTTACACATATAGCCCTTCTACTTTTGTACTCTAGGCCTGTTGGTAATTCTGGTTTTGGTGGATTGGGGTTATTATATCTACTTTCCTCTGAAAACACACATCCGCAATATTTTTGCATATATAGTCCCTCTTCTTTTGCTTTATCGTGTCCTTCCCAAAATCCATATCTAAAATCTCTATATAAAAAATCAATTCTATACTCTTTGCTTAAATCTTCACACAATTTTTTTATGTATTCATGTTTTTGATAAATACTATATAAAAGTGTTGTTGTAACCGCGTCATATCCATTTTCTTTGGCGTATTCAAATGTTTTTTTCATACGTACTGGGTAACAGTAATCTACACATCTTGAATTTAAATTATTTGCAATATTTTTACAAAACTCATCTAAGCCATATTCATCTTCAAATATGGCTTTAACATTTATTTTTTCTGCATATTCTTTTAAACAATCTCTCCTTGCTTCATATTCTTTATATGGATGAATGTTTGGATTATACCAATAAAGAACAGGTTCGATACTTTCTTTTCTTAATTCATCTATACAATATACACTACAAGGGGCACAACATGTATGCATTAATAATTTCATTTAGTTTCTCCTTCATTTTCTACAATATCAATTTTTTCTTCGTTTTCACTAATCTCTTTATTGTTTTTATTCTTTATTTTCACATAAATATCATTTATAACAACAACCACTAGACTTATTGTAACTAATAAATAAAAGCTAATAACCCTATCTACCAACATTGCTGTTTCTAATATATTTTTATCTTTATAGATATGTTCAAATAGTGATAAATACGCACTTTCACTTGCTCCAACTGATCCAGGTAATGGAATTCCTGAAACTGTACCATATAATACTGATTGAATAGCTACTAAATTAAAAATATTATATTCATTAAACCCCAAAGCTCTATATACAAAATATGTAACTGAAAAAAACGAGATATACTGTATATATGTTCTTAACAAATTCTTTAATATTGCAAGTTTACGTTTTCTTATTTCTTTTGCATTTTCTTGATATTTTTTTAATCCATTTTCTAACTTTTCTTTTTTAGCATCAATATTTCTTATTCTAAAAAATTTCATAATCTTTACTAAAAAATTAATTATTCCTTTACTAACTCTTCTTGAAAATATTGCAATTAAAAGAAAAATCAATGCACTAAGATTTAAAAATATTCCTAATATAAAAAGTAAAACCATTGGTAATTTCATATATCTGTAATTAAATATCATATTAAATAATGCTAAAGAAATAGTTGCAACCTGCATACAACTTAAATTTATCAAAAATGTAAGTGTACTGTTTTCTACTTTTATATTATCTTTATGCATATAATAAATCTGCATTGGCTGTCCTCCAGAAGCTGCAGGAGTAATTGCACTAAAGAAAAAACCAATAAGTGAATATTTTATACATTTCCAAATTGTAGTTTTTTCATTTAAATTTCTTAACATTTTACGTATATTAAAACCATCACATATTACAAAAAAACTCATAAAAAATATTGCTAAAGCAATAAATTTTAAATCAACTTTTCCAATTAGATTCAGTATTTCTTCAAAGTTTTGTCCCTTAAAAATAAAATAAAATGTTAAATATATTAACAATAAAAACACTGAAACATTTCTTATATTCTTTTTCATTTTAATGTTTTCCTTTTAAATAATCATTTATATTCATATCCTAAGTGCTTATATGCCGGTGGCAAAACCTGCCTACCCCTTGGAGTTCTTGCAATAAACCCTATTTGAAGCAAATAAGGTTCATACACATCTTCAATTGTATCTATTTCCTCTCCAAGTGAAGATGCTAAGGCCTCAATTCCAACAGGTCTTCCACTATATTGAACTATCATCATACTTAGCATTTTTCTATCTGTTTCATCTAAACCAATTTCATCTATCTCTAATTGATTTAGTGCATGTTTTGTAATTTTTAAGTCAATTTTTCCATCACCTAATACAAGTGCAAAATCTCTAACTCTTTTTAAAAGTCTATTTGCAATTCTAGGTGTACCTCTTGATCTTCTTGCAATTTCTTTGCAAGATTCTTCATCTATTTGAGTTTTTAGTATTTTACTAGAACGCTTAACTATAGTACTTAAGTCCTCAACAGAATAAAGCTCTAATTTTTGTACTATTCCAAATCTATCTCTAAGAGGTGTAGTTAAAGCTCCAGCTTTTGTTGTTGCTCCAATTAAAGTAAATTTAGGCAAATCAAGTCTAATAGATTTTGCTTCTGGCCCTTTGCCAATTGTTATATCTAAAACATAATCTTCTAGTGCTGGATATAGGATTTCTTCCACTGTTTTAGAAAGTCTATGAATTTCATCTATAAATAAAACATCATATTCTTCTAAATTGGTAAGAAGTCCTGCTAAATCCCCAGGTTTTTCTATTGCTGGACCTGAAGTTATTTTGATTTTAGAATGCATCTCATTTGCAATAATTCCCGAAATAGTTGTTTTACCTAGTCCTGGAGGACCATAAAACAAACAATGGTCAAGTGCCTCTTTTCTTTTTTTAGCTGCTTCTATGTATATTTTCATACTCTCTTTAACTTTTGTTTGTCCAATATAATCTTTTAAAGTTTTTGGTCTTAAAGATGTCTCTAAATTTTCTTCTTGCTCATCTTCAAGTTCTGGACGAACTATATTTTCGTTTTCCATGTATAATTCCTTTCGTTTATAATATTGTTTTAATATAACAATATGAGGTCGGAGGTTTGAGGTCAGAGGTCAGACTTCCAACTTCCAACCTCCTACCTCCTACTTCCTACTTCTAACTTATCAATAAAACTCTCTATAATGCTCAACATTTTACTATTATCCCCATTATATGGTTTTGGTATAAATTCGTCTATTTGTTTAATTGCCTCTGATAAATCTTCTATATTTTGAACACCAATAATATATCCTTTATCATTAAATATTTCAACTATTTGTCTTTGATGATCATTTACATGCTCATTGAATTCACTTAATCGTGGAACTGCAATTACTTTTTTATTTTTCTTAATTGCCATTAAAATAGAACCAACTCCACCATGAGTTATTATAAACTCTGCTTCATCAGCTAAATTTTCTACTACTTCTCTAGGTTTTAAATCAAAAATATTCATTTTAGTTGATTCAAATTTTGTAAAACCCGCTTGAACTACAACTCTTTGATTTATAGTTCCATTATCTATACATTTTTCTATTTCTTGTAAAAGTCTTGTAAATTGATTGTTTTGAGTCCCTAAAAGTACAAGTATCATCACATATTCCCCCCATTTTAGTTAAAAATTTGACCTCCATAAATAGCTTTTGGGTAGATATTCAGCATTTCTTCCCATTGAACTATAAATAAATCAGCTATTGGATAAATTAGCCTTCCTGTTGCAGTTTTTCTATTTATATTTGCATATGTTTCAATATAAATGATTTTACTTCCAAATATTTTTCCTAAATAGCACATTGGTCCTGCTGTATGTGTTCCTGTAGTTACTATAACTTTTGGTCTGATTTTAATATACAAGAAGAATGTTTTAATAATTAAATATAAATATTTAAAAATATATGTAATAAAATGGCTTCTTGTTCCATATGGTAAATATGAAACTTTGCCATCATATTTATCTTGTAAATATTCATTAGTCTTATCTTTTTCTGTAATAATATGATAATCATATTTTTCAAATAATGGACTTAGTTGTAATAATTCATTTAAATGCCCACCTGTACTGGATATAAATAAAACCTTTTTCATTTTTTATTCTTTCCTTTTTTCAATTTATTTGTTAATTTTATTGTTATGTATTATAAAAATAGCTTCTTGATGTATGAGGTTAGAGGTCGGAGGTCAGATGTCAGACTTCCGACTTCCGACCTCCCACTTCTCACTTCCAACTTCAATTAAATTTTAAACTTATTAAATGCCTAGATTTGTGCCCTGCCTAATACAATAATTCTATTCTCATCATTAGCATCAGTACAACACGAAAGTGCCATTACTGGCTTTGTTTCAGCCGGATCAAGAAAAGTCATGTCATCTTCTGTTGTTGTAAATTTTTTATAGACTACATATTTTAATTCATTTCCCTCATAGTCTTTAAAATAGAATTCATCA
>Ga0310691_10003378_pt1 | contig 19254 bp, 28 predicted proteins | sample 176DNAGHGlowgp2_FD_203887 | JGI IMG/M metagenome (GOLD analysis project Ga0310691, IMG submission 203887) | Sheep rumen microbial communities from Palmerston North, Manawatu-Wanganui, New Zealand - 1766 DNA GHGlow gp2 (v2) (version 2) | ecosystem: Host-associated > Mammals > Digestive system >...
TCACAGCTCCTATTTTTTTTTACTCGAGTTTATGGTTTAAGACAAAAAGAGAGTATATTCCCCCTTACCCCACAGCTTTTAACATTTTTATGTTTATGTTCATTTCCCGTTGCCATCCTGTTCCGTTAGTTTTGCTGCGTACACCAAGCCGACGCTTAAGACCACACATAATCCAGCGAAGGGCGGTGTGAGCGAATTGTCTACCACTCCTTCTTGAAACAATCCTTCCGGGTTTATGATGCCTAAGTATGCGAGCATCAATAATACGCCTGTTACGAACAAAATCAGAGATATGAGATACATAATAATCTTTTTCATTTAATAATCCTCCTTTTGTGGGTACAAAAAAAGGAAGTAAAGACCGTTTGACAGGTTCTTTGCCTCCTTCTGTACGCTGCTTTATCACGCTTGGCGGCGTGTTGTATTGAGGTGGGGTGTGCTGAACGCACTTACTCCGGCCCGCTTGCTTACGGTATCAGTATATTCGTTTTGGTTGTCCGCGGGATTTTCCCGGGAAAGTTCTGTGTTTTCATCTCCTTGATTGTATTTTATACGTTATTAAATACAGTGTCAGGCTGTTCCGTCCGTTTCTTATTCTGTTTCTTCCTTAGGCAGTATCGCTGATCCGCTTTTCACGTCGATGTTGATATACTGCCCGGTATCTATGAAATGCATGGGCAGAGAAGTGAGCTTTTTTATATGTCTGTGGTTTTTGTATCCCATGCTGTCTGCGAGTTTTGCCGGATCGGCCCCGTTTGCCACCGATATCACCGCCCCGGCATTCCTTAACCTGTTGAAGCTGACCGCACCTATGCCTGCTTTGTGGCAAGCCCTCTTGAGCCTTTTCTCAAGTCCGTCGAGGGATATCCTCTCCCCGTTTCCCGTAGAGAACAGGTACCCTCCCTCGGGCACGGATGCAAGGGCTGCGTCTATCACCTCGGCCACGTCGGACGGTATCCTTCTCGGGAGCCCGTCATCCGCCATGATGTAGGTGTCACCGTTTGCATCGTCCATGATGTCAGCCTTCTTTAACAGTAGCATCGCACCGGTCTTTAAGTGGCACTTGAACGAGAGCATGACTGCCGCGAGCGTCTGGTTGTCGCACCTTGTCCTTAGGTACCCGATAAGCGTGTCGATCTCGGTTAGCCCGGGCACGTCCTTGAAGTATATCTGTTCCGGCGGTTCCTCTATCCTCGACGGAGCGGTCCTGTCCGTGAAGCTGTCGGGGACAAGGCTCCCTTCCGCTCCCTTTCTTTTCAAAAGGAACTGTGCGAACGCAGAGAGTATCCTCTGGTTGCGGAGGGCTGTCCCGAGCTTTATCTCCCCGTCTTCCATCCTTTTCCGAAGATGTTCGGCATAGAGCTGGAAGTCGCTCTCTTCCGCACGGAGCATGTCCGCACCGGTGACAGAGTGGAAGTCCCTGAAAATCTTGATCCTTGCCCGCTTGTCCGCATCCGTCTTGATCAGCTCAAGATACTGGGCGACAAGAGCGCATACGTCGGCGGGGAAGATGTCCGAAAGGTCATATCCCATATCCGTATCCTCCTTGTTCAGTTGAATTTGTCGAGCGTCTCCTTGCGCTTCCTCTCTTCCTCGTCCTTCTCTTCCTTAATCCTCTTGCACCTTGCGTACTCGGCTATGCCGCAGCATATCGTGACGGTAGCAAAGACGAATATGATGCCGGGGAATGAAAAGAGCGTGAGGATCGCGTCCTTGAGCCAGATGAGAAAATCTGCCATGCCGGTTCCTCCTTAAAAAACGTTCATCCTTGTGCCATTATACCTTTAAATGCGGCGTGCTGTCAATCTTTCTTCTGTTCCATACCGTCGATCAGGAGCATCATCTCGTCGTATGTGCATCCGTCATAGAAGCCGACCACCTCGGCGCTTTCGAAGGTCATCCGGCCTATCTCGCCGTCGTCCATGTCGGAGAGCCAGAGTTCTGCCTTCTCCCTTGTGTCGAAATACCTCTTCTCGGGCTCCTTGTCCTTACCGTTCAGGTATGCCCTTGCCTCGTACAGTGTTGTCTGTGCCATAGCTCATTCCTCCTTGTAATTTTTTTTCCTGAAAAGGGCTGCTGCCCTTCTGATGCCATCTTATCACGGCCGGGAGAGCAAGGTCAATAAAACAATGTGTGCGTTTAGTAGTAAATATCATATTTTAGTCTAAAGTAGGGGACAGATACTCCCGACTTGCAGATCACTGCCCTATCCCCTTATAAAATACAATATCACTTCCGGTGCTACCGCGCCCGGCAGGGAACTGGCGAAAAAGAAAGGAAAATGAAAAGGAAAAAGAAAAGAAAGAAAAGAAAGAAATGAAGATAGGTTTCCCCGAAGGGACAGAGAAAGGAAAAGAAAGAAAAAAGGAAGAAAAAAGGCAGCAGGGTTCATGGGCCAAAGGGAAGATCCACGGCGGCGGAAGGCGAAAAACAAATTATATAAGAGGGAATGTGGCAGGAGCCTGGTGGAATGGGGAGTCGGGAGTATTCTACCCCTACTTTAGACATTAGTAGTAAAAGGCATACAAAAAGCACCCTTTGAGGCATGGGTGCTATTCTCCGTCCTGGCGGTAATATATCGCAGATCGGCTATATGTCGGAGTGCTCCGGATTTAATTCTTTTGTTTAAAGACCGTATCCCCTTTTGTACCCTTGTAAATTCGGAAGGTTCCAAAGGTGTTCTTGTGTCATCGGAGTCTTTAATTTACCTTTGTACCCTTGTGAATTTATAATCCTCCAAAGGCTCAATCTTGCCCTCTTCAATGTGATACCTCCTTTGTACCCTTGTAAATTCGGAAGGTTCCAAAGGGCCAAATCCACAACAAGGGCTGCACGTACACGAGCTTCTCCGTATTGGCACTGACTCGGTTCGGTGCAGAATTCGCCTCTCGGCAGGGCGACAATTCACCCTATATAAAATATACAATATTATTTTGCTTCTCCTAAGTCCTGTAATCTTATATGAAGCAGTTCTTTTGCATATTCGTCCCTATATCCGTCTTTCTTCTTATCTTCCTGTTCTACCGGGAGCTTATATCTATGCAGTTCGCCAAGTCCTGCTGCCTTCATCTTATTTTCAAGCGTTGTTATGATCTGCGCAGGTGTATTTCTCGTTATGGCATCCTTATAGGTTCCGCCACCCACGTTTGTCTTAAACGGCCTGTCATTTATTGAAATATCGTTACCTAATGCAAGGATCTTGCTGGCGATCACATTTGACCTGATACGGCGCGTTTCCCTCATCCTTCTGTCGATATCAGCCTTTGTACTGGCATATCTTTTATATGTCTTCGAAAAGTTCCACTCAAGCCTTCCACCCGGAACATCTTTTCTCTTCATAAATGTTCCGTCCGGATTGATGTTTTGAGGATTGCTTACCCTCTTTGATTCGTCCATCTTCTGCTGGAGATACTCTTTTTCATCATCGTAGCTTGCGGGGAAATCAATATCAAACCGTGTAATCTCACCTCTCTCATTTGCTACTGTGAAGAACTTTTCGTCCGTGAAAACGGCTATACGCCCATTACCTACAGGATGCAGCAGATTGCCGTCGTGATCATATTTAACAGCAGGTGCGCCGTCCACGGTAAGCTGAAGGCTATATACGAATTTGCGTCTGACTTTCTTGCGTACTATCCTGACAACATGTATGTCACGGTCGAGCATATCCATAATATACTGGTCTTTCTTGTCGATCACTATGGGGATATGCAGTTGCTTGCCCTTTTTAGATGTATATGATAAAAAGTATTTATTTCCGGGCAGCAGCCTTTTTGCGGTCTTGTCATTTTCATCAAGGACTCTTAGTCCACTCTTACCATCAGACGCTATCGAAGTAAAATCCTCTGCCTTTTTGAACGAGCACTGTTTGCCATCCTTAAACAGGAGCTTGTCAAATGCGGACCACATCGGCTTTGCGATCGACATAGCCGCCATCTTGGAGGGGATTATATCCTTGAAATGTTCCCTCTGCTTTAAGACCAGGGAAGTGAACGAGAATTCACTAAATCCATAGTCCGCATGGAATGTCTTTTTGGCATCAAGAGCTTTCTTATAATCGCCGGAATCCCTCAGTTCCTTTGCCCTTGCTTTCGCTTCCTTTGTGCCGTCATGCTTTTTAACATCATCCGTGATCGTTTTTGCTTCAGCATATTCCGGCTCGGCACACATCTTCTCATATGCCTTTAACCTCTCACCGAGCATTGCATTATACATATTTGCACATACCCTGAAACGCGAATCAAGGACATCTGCCTCGTAAGGTCTTGTCTTAAGTTGTAAAGTTATTACTGAAAGCATTGAGCCTTCATTATTATTCTTTGCCACTTTCTTCTCCACATGTTTTCATATTTTTAACCCAGGCTTTACGCTTCGCCTTTTCAGCACGCTGTTTTATCATGCGACGTTCTTTTTTGGCAATCCGCTCTTTCTTATCCATCGCCATTTCATTCTGTCCCTTTATGCTATGCTTGAAATTGTAGCACCGCAAAGCACGGAGCGGTGTCCGGTATCCGCTACCATGAGAATCGTCAAGGATCTCGCCTGTATCTGTATCTATTATAACAAATCTTTCATCGTATCCTTCGGAAAGAATTTCACTTTTGACAGCCTTAATGCTCATATGATACCATTGCCTCTTTATATGTTATGGTGATGCACTGCACCTTTGTCTCCTTTAAATTAGGAATCCTCCAAAGGGTGCACAGGTTTTACATAGGCAGGACTACACCTTTGTACCCTTGTAAATTCGGAAGGTTCCAAAGGGCCAAATCCATAACAAGGGCTGCACGTACTCGAGCTTCTCCGTACCGGCACTGACTCGGTTCGGTGCAGAATTCGCCTCTCGGCAGGCTGACAATTCAGCCTATATATATTTTTATTTTTTCTTCTTAAGTACAAACGGAGGATTCTCCGCTTTCAGTATTATCTTCTGAGCATCCTTCTGATTCGGAGCTATACGAAGGAAAGGAGCTACCTTTTCCTTCTGCCCAGGTCTTACTTTCATAAGTGTCTCGTGAGTAACATACACAAGACCGCAATCTGCAACAACATCACTGTATGTGAAGTACGCATCTTTCAGATTGGAGCTGTCCTCTACTATGAACACGAGGATCCTGCGCTTGTCGCCGGCACGTTCCTCAAAGAAATTTTTTAGGAATTTCGGCCGCTTCTTCAGATGTTCTTCAAACTCCTCGTACCTTGCGGTAAGCTTGTTCCTGCGGAAGAATACCGGTTCAAAGACAACGAACATATCATCGTCCTCAATGGTCCCGTACACGATCTGCCTACGCTTGGGACTCTCTATCTTCTCGCACCTGCAGAACTCAACCTTGCGCCCGCCGCACATCTTCTCCGTTTCAAGCATTATGAAGTTCGCAGAAAGCCTCTGCATGACTTCGATCTCATTTTTAATTATGAGAGTGTCTTCAAGGAATTTCTCTGACCAAGTCGTCTCTTTAAAAAGTTTTATCCCGTGCTCCGTGAGAAAATATGTACACATCGGGTTTTCGCCCTTATTATCCTCGCCCACGGGAACATACCTTTTCTTGCCTATGGCACCTATGTTACAGAGCTGCCTCATCATCCTGTCGATACGGTTTTTTTCGGTAACGATGTTGGGTATAAGGTCTTTTTTTGCATAGCTCTCAGCCATCTTGTAATACAAAGGCATGTCGGCAAACGTGAGCATGGTCGCATAACGGAGCAACTGCACCGTCTGATCGAAAGTCTCAGTCAGTGAATATCTCCGCTCGAACTCGCCCTTGTCACATATCTCGTCATTTATCATCTTATATCCGTCCCTGACTATATACTCGCACTTCTCTGCTTTCATCAGGTCGAGGTATCCTACTGTAAGTTCTTCAGCCATAGTCAAAATCAAGGGACAGCCGGTAACCCTGCTGTCCCTTCCCCTTTCTTGTCAAATCAGGTTCTGGAGAGCCTGGGAAGTACCTCCTTCATGGTCTTTGCCTTAAGGAGCTTTGTCTTTGCGTTAACCCTGTACAGATAGCATTCGTATTCCTTGCCCTCCACTATCCTGATATCCTTATCAGCATTAGGATACTCACAATAGATCTCAAGGTCGATGCCATCTATGAATCCGAACCAGTTATGGTCCTTCACATCAACGCACTTGACGCGTACATAGTCCCCTTCTTTGAAAGGAAGAGAATCCCACGGGTTAGGAATCAGGGGCGTCCTCGCACACAGGTACATTCCCCTTACCTTCTGAGCCTTTCCGTTCTTGGTATATACAGGAAGCGAAGTACCCTCTTTGTACTTTCTGTAGGCGAATACCTCCACATCCACTATCTCGTTTATATTGACTACGGCACTGAGGTCGTCCATTCTCCCGTATGTCCAGTAATTTGACGGAACATATCCGGGAATATCATATCCGAGAAGATTGATGACGCAGCCCCTGTCATCTGCAGAAACGACCTGTGCGGGAACGATGATCTTATCCATTCCCCTTTCCTCTGCTTCCCTGGTCATGCCCTCGTGAACAAGCTTCTTTTCAAAGCTGTTCCTTGTCTTGGGGCTCATCTTCTCAACCTGCTCTTTAAGCTCGCCGGCTATGAGTTCCTTGACTTCGTCCCTGACGATGTTCTCGATCTCCTTGCGGTCCGCCTGTTTCTCGTTCACCATAAACTGGAGCATCCTCGCTACCTTGTCGCGTTCCCTCATCTTAACGGCACGCCATGAAACGATAACTTCCTTCTTCGCTTCGTCCACGCTCACGATATCGACATTGTACTGGTATAACAGGTATGTGCTTCTCTTCGAGGCATCATATCTCTTTCCGTTCTTCATCGCTATCTCGGCAAGGTCGCTCCTCACTTCCTCGTTAGGCAGAATGATATGGATCCCGTTCTCGAAAGAGTCAAGGTCACCATTCTCGTTAACACGCTGGAAAGTGATCTTGTACTGTCTCTTCTTGGCTTTCATGGCCTTGAAATTCTCAAGAGTATCCTTTACGGCATCTCTCTTCTTTTCCTCAAAGGACTTCTTGCCGATGAGCGGCGTGCTCACGCCAAAATTGGTGTAACTGTACGTCATGTGCTTTTTCCTCCGTTCTCTTATTGTTGGGCCCTGCCCGTTTTTTCGCGTGCCTCATGCGAACTTCAGGTAAATGTACGGCATGACATATACGAACAGTGTCAGCAGAACCGGTACCGTGATAAGCCCGATAACGATGGCGCGCTTTCTCCTTTTTTTATTCTTCGACGACAACATCGCCGTTAAGAATCCAGTAAGCATGGATATGATAAGGGCAGCGGGATAAATAGCGTTCACCACATCATATATATGGAAAATGAACACCCATCCGGCTCTTATCGGATCACTCTCCGCTATGGATTTGCCGGTATCCTTTACACTCTCGAAAAGCTCGTTCATGGCTCCGTCGTCACTATCCCATATCTTGTCCTTTATGGAATCGTACGCCTCGCCGCCTTCCTCGGCAAACGAATCATCGGTCTCCTTTACCTCCACTTCCACCGCACCAGCAAAAGCAGACGGCAGCAATGACATGCTGAAAACCGTTATCAATAAGAGCATAAGAAACTTCTTCACGGCAAAACCTCCAAAATCTGATAGCAGAGAAAGAAATATATCCTGAAAAAGAAGGACAAACATTACCCCTCTATTTATAATAAGAGAACTTTTCGGAAAGTTTTTGCACGAATGACGCAAAAAATTTTAAATTTTTAAATTATTTTTCGGGAACAAGATAGAAATTCATTAAAGCCGTCCTGTCAGAATCACACTCCTCGCTCACGCAGCGGAATGCTTCGGAGCAGTCCGTGTCACAGTCGTTAATGGGAGAGTCCCCGTAATCCTCAAGCCTCTCATCCCTCGTCCTGAAAAGTCCGGGGCAGCTCAGGCACTTGATGAAGTCATCCCTTCCGACGCTTCTCACGGTATCGACCGCATCGCAGTATGCATGATAGGCTTCGTACTCTTCGTCACCTTCAGCAGGCTCCTCGCTGTCCTCATACATCTCACGGATCCTGCACATCCTGTCATAACTGAGCACAAGCACCGGCTCAGGCTCTTCCTCCGCTTTCTTCTTTTCGCTGCAGTACTGGAACCCTGCTATCCAGCAGTCGATAAGAGCCATATCCTTTGCCTCGATCCATTCCCACGATTCCGTGTCGGCTATCATGGGTTTCCTGGTCCATTCCATGAAATCCCGGTCAAGCAGAAAAGCCATAGTCTTTGAGACCTCGCGCCAGTTCCTGCCAAAATCAAAGGCTGTCCTTAACTGTGAGAAATCAAGTCTCGGCCTATCCTCGCGCCTTATGGATATAATACCCTGCCGGTCAGCCTTTCCCTGATGGTAAGCATTCTCATATACAGCGAGCAGCCACACATTTGAAGCGTTCCGGTCCTCGTTCTTACCGTACAGCACATCTCCGAGCTCGCTCTCAAGAGGTTCGGGCAGTTTCAGCCCGTTAAGCCCCCTTAAGTGTCCGAGGAACCGTGAGCTGTCGATACGGTCGCTAAAAGAATCATAATTTTTATCCATATGATACCCCCTTTCTGCCATAGACGGCAGATTGTTTTCAAGAAAAGGATATCACTAAATCTTTAGAAAAATCAATAAAACAATGTATGCGTTTATTCTTCCCCGCCGGGTTCTTTTTCAGGTATCGGGAAAACAGCATCGTCTCCGCACGGAACAGCTATTATGCCTTTTGACACAAGGTCGTTTTTCTGGACAGACAGAGACATCCTCTTCCCATTCTCCTTTTCCCTCTGGACACAGCTATAGAAACCGCCGCAGTCGGCAGTCACATAGTACCTCCCGAGAAGCCTCACACCACTTAGCTTGTTCCGGTAGATCTTACCATGATCACGGACAGATCCCGTGCTGTATTCCCCGCCGGTCCTGAACAAAAGATAGTCCTTACCGACTTCCAGGCTTGTAATGTATTCAGCCATGCAAAAGCCTCCCGTCACCCTGTTATATAGTCTCTCATTTCCTCGAGCGCTCCCGCCTCGCTGAGCATATTGCCAAGCTTCTTTATAGTATTGTCAAGCTTCCTCTTTACAGTGCTTACATATTTTATGTCAAGCTTCCTTGCAATATCGGACAAATTAAGCCCCTCGTAAAAACGCAGCGAAATGAGCTCCCTTTCCTCTTCAGAAAGCTTCGGATACAAAGTCCTCATGACACTTATTATCCTGTCCTTGCCTATGCTGTTAAGGACATCCTCGGTCGGATCATGCATAAGCTCTTTTGGCAGGCACATACCTCCCGCCCCGTCGTCATCATTGTCAGGATCTTCGCTGTATTCTCCAAAAAAGAACACTATCCTTCCACCCGTGAAAGCACCGGACTTTTTCATTTTCCGATATTCGTAACCCTTAACCATGCCGCAGCTCAGTTCAAGTCCGAGATACTCTATGAGTGTCTTTTTGAGGAAAGAGATACATGTGCCGATGAAATTATCGCACCCGCTCAGGTCAAACCTGTATAGATAGTTGACGATCTCACAGCGCAAAAGCTGGCAACAGTCACCACAGTCAAGACTGTATCCGAACTCGATATTAACATCCTTGACTATCCGGTATATCATATCTTCGACGCAACCCCAGAATACAACTTCTGCTTCTTCTGCGCTCTCAACAGCCTCATTGAGTTCCTCAAGCTCATCGAGCACGGCTGCCTTCCGCTTCTCATCGCAGTAGTTCCATCCCAGCAGATCAAGGCACATACGGGCATGTTCACCTGCCTGCATACGCCTTATGGCATCTATGATGATCTCATTCCTTTTTCTGTTCTTTTCCGTCAACTTTTCCCCGCTTTCCGACCTCAAAAAGCCAACCGGTCGGCTTTGCGGTCATCCTGTCGCTGGATACCTCCAGCATTCCTGCAGTTTCCATGTAACAGATAATTTCATCATTAGCACTCCAGACAGGGCACCCCATCGCCCTTCTCAGAACGCTTATACTGCTTATCCCGCTTTCTTTCAGCACCGGCATAAGCAGGCGGTTGTAATAATCCCAGACCGTACAGCACTCCCTCACGGTCCAGCACTGTACGGCACCACGCTTGCCCCATACATATATATCTGAATCGGGATGGTTAAGAAAGTAAGCTATGATCCTCTGTATTTCTGTTTTAATGTCTGCCTTGCTTAACTGGTGCTTTTCGATAGCTATATCTACATTTACCAGTTCCGAGTCAGCTATTACTGCCCTTGGCATCCTGATCACAGTCCCCAATCTCTCTCACCATCCTTTTTAAAAATGTGTACCTTTTTTGATTTGCAAAAATTTGAAAACGTTTTACAGAAATTTTATAAATTTTATCACAAATTTGACAAAAAATCAAGCCGAAAAATCGCCGGTCCTGTGCATTTTCAACAACCACAAGATGTAGTACACATCCTTTTCAAAAAGTACACTATATTTGAAACTTTTTATAGTGGTAATAAAACGTTCCATACTTCATGCCGATACATGATGCACCCTCTGTCATTGTCAGCTCACCCCCAGACACTTTTTTACAGATATCTCCAAAGCCGTCCGGCAGCTCTTTCTCCGGTCTCCCGAACTTCACTCCCCTTTTTCTCGCTGCTTCTATCCCTTCGGCCTGCCTTTCACGGATACACTTTCTTTCATGTTCCGACACAAAGGCGAGCACCCGTAGGACAAGGTCGTTCAAAAAACGGTCTGTTAGTGAGTCGCCTGTTACCTTTTTCTTCAAGGCTGGCATATCCATGACGGTTACATCAACACCTTTTTTTTCAAAATCCGCCCATTCGCTACAAAGTTCATCATAACATCTGCCGAGCCGATCCAGGGACATCAGGTACAGTTCATCTCCCGATTTAAGTTTCTTGATCAGCTTCTTATAACTCTTTCTGTCAAGAGTCTTACCTGAAGCCTTCTCCGATACAATTTCCTTATCCCCTATACCTGCCTTTACAAGTGCGTCTATCTGCCGGTCAAGGTTCTGATCCTGAGCAGACACACGTGCATATCCATATTTCATAATAACCTCCTAATAAAAATATTTTCAGTATCCCAATTATAACAAAACACCCCAACTAAAAAAGAGTAAAAAAATAAGACGGACAGGAAAAATCCCGTCCGCCACAAAATCAAAAATCTGCAATCTTTTAGGCACCATATACTTCATGAACAGGGCCTATTCTGTTAAATTCACAGAACCCCAGAGCAGCATCTTTGGAATAAAAAGTCTTTACCTGCCGGTAAATTCCTTCACATTCCTCATCCTCACTCCCCGGGACATCGAAAGTATCAACCCAGACACTATCCTCACATTTTTTGATACTGGCCATACTCCCGCATACATGATGGTCTATTGTGACCTTATAATTGGGTTTATTTGCCTCAACGATGGTATAATACACGCTGAACATATCGTCAGCGGTATTCAGGCGGATCTTAATCTCAGCCCAAAGGCCATTATCCTCGTCAAAGCTCGCCTTCATATCCTCATCTGTCCTGCCGTTCTCTTCCCTTTCTATACGCAGGTCCTCAAGATACATAGCCTCGAGTTCACTCTTGGCACTATCAAGGTCAGGGAATATACCGACAAATGGGAATGTCGCATCACTGTTATGGATTATAAGGGTGTAGATACCCTCTGTTTTTAATCTCATATCTATTTTGTTTTTCATTTTTTTATCCTCCATATTTATCTTATTGCTATGCCGTATACTGAAAAGTTACTGCCGTAATCATCGATTATGGCATAACCGGCACCTGTCAGCTGCTGCCCGTTGTCCTTAAGAAACTTTCTGAGACCGTCATAGGAATCAAGCCCATATGCTCCCCCGATCCTTATCCCCCACATATGGGAGTAGTCAGTGGAAAACCCACAGTACGAATCGTAAGACGAATACGGCTTGTCCTCTATCAAGTCCAGATGGTTCCCGACAGACCTGAAAATCTGCGTCCCTCCATAATATGTTCCGCCTACCTTATAGGTATCCGGCTTAGGGAGTTTCCCCAGTTCTTCGTAAGTCTCCCGGAATACGTCAAGGGCTCTGTCAAAGATATCTTTGTTCAACATCTCAGGCACCTCCTATGGTATATTCGGCTCTTTCAACGAAGTCAAGATAGCTGTCCCCGTCAAGGATTCCTTTCATATAAGAAAAGATACTGTCCTCGTAATCTACAAGATATCCCTTCTTTTCATCGAAGATCCTCGTCCAGGGACCATCCTCGTCACCGTAGTTTGTCTCAATGGCAATAATCCCGCCCATATCCTTGAGCTGGACCTCGTCGCTCGGGAGAATATCCCAAGGACTGTCACCATTGCAGTCATATACTACGCAGACATACTCGTCCGTACGGACTATACAGTTGATACCGTCACATCCGTAGTTACGAAGGTCGGCAATTACCTCATTTTCAACGCCTGTCTTTATTACAAGCGTATTTTCTGTTATACAGCTCATTTTTATCCTCCTGTGTGATTATTATCTTCCAACATATAAGCACCCGTATTTATCCAGGCACTTTGTGACATCGATGGCGAGCAGTTCAGCATCCTTGTCCGTGATTATCGGTTCGGGACAGTTCTCAGCAGGAACAGCCTCACCGTTTGCGGCACTGTACTTATATACGTACCAGCCGTCCTCACCGTCCTCGATATCAAAACAATGCTGTATTTCCATCTCGTAAGGAGAAGGGATCTTAGCCTCGGTATCCCTCAACTTCTGAAGAAAATCAACTTCTAAATCAGTCAGGGGAACCTCGGCAGCAACAGCCTCATATATAAGGCCCTGCCACATATCTTCAAGCTCTTTCATGAGCATTTCGATATATGCAGTTCCATAGTAATCATCTGTTGTTTTTAACTCTGCAAGCCTCTCGGAATAATCATTCTTATATCCTTCAGCAAGCTCCTTCTCACCAAGACGGTAAAGCAGTTCGATCTCCGCAAGGTTTTCTTCATGATGTTCCTCGCTCTCACATTCACCGATGTGAAATGAGAGATTGTCTTTGCAGAATCCGATAGTGCGAGCCATAAGCTCGTCATTAAAAATCACATTCATCGTTTTTCCTCCATATAATTTAATAAAGAAAGGGCACCCTATATCATATAAGGTACCCTTGTGTTCTTAGCAGAAATATGCTGCTGCCTTCTTATTGTACTTTGCCAGGGCAATCTTGAAATAGCCGATCACCTTGTCATCGTAACCGGCTTCACGCAGATACTCGTCATATTTCTTATCATCGGCATACTCGAGTTCTCTTTCGCTGAAACAGCTGCAGACATCCCAGTCACCCTGATAATAGTTTATGGCATATTCATGGTTTCCGAGTTCGTAAAGGAACGCGTCAACCGCAAACGTCTTGTCCTGCATGAGCTCAAAAAGGCTCTTGTGAGGCTTTTTCAGGTACTCTCTGATAACAGGCGCATCTTTCTTGAGATAGAAACCGCCTGTCTTTCCGATCCTGTATATCTCGGAAACTCCATCAAGTCCGTTAAAGCCTCTCTTAGTCAGCTCTCTCTCTAACTGTGCGTTAGAAAACGCATAAAATATAGGGAGGCTGGATACTTCCGTCTCCCTTTCTTTCCTATATTCAAGATAGGTCATTTTTATATCCTCCGTTATTTTTAGTACCATACCCGGACAACATAGCCGTCATCGGTCTTTGTTATCTGGGTACTGTTATCTCCGCCGATATCATCGTTTGTCTCATTGTATATGGACTCCGACCACTCCTGTGACGATTCGTAGTCCGCCCTGCGGTCAAGGATCATGTCAATGAACTCCTTTTCCGTATAGAACGAACAGAACTCGCACAGTGCATCAGCGATCTCCCTGTCACTCTCCCAGCTCTTTCCGTGATAAATGTCACAGAATTCATCAGAGCCGTTGAAGAAAGCATCATGCAGACTGTCAAGGCTTTCACCACACGCCTGAAGGATATTCAGCAATGCGATGAAATCCTCTTTACTGTCCGCAACCTTGTATGCTTTCCAATTTTTAATCAAGTATTCTTTTGCCATTATAGGCTGAAGCTCATCCTGTTTCACGTATCCCATTGAGCACCTCCTATATCGTATACCAGGTATCGACAACCTCTCCGTAGATACAGTTGCCGGCCTCGTTTATCTTATCCGGCCAAGGCTGATAGAACTTTCTGCCCTTGTAGGTCCTGTTATAGATCTCAATGGCTGCTGCCTCGCCGTCGGCCTCAATGAACACATGAGCCTTACCGTCCCACCTGCCGTTGTACCTGAACGCCACACCGATAGTGGAGATACCCGTAGGTATCTCCGATGTGGTAGCGTCGGTATAGCCGCAGTAACAGGGTTCGCTGCCGTACTTTGCCTTGAACCTGTTGTAGGCAATGCTGAAAGCCTCTTTCATTGATGATGCCTCAACATCCATCTTCAGGGACTTTCCGGTTTCGTTATTGTGAAAATCAACACGATACATAACTCCACCTCCCTCACACTGCTTCTGGGACGGTCTTCAGAATCTCGGCCAGTTTCCCAACCATCTGCCATGCATTCTCATACGCATTCGCGAATGTCCTCAACAGGCTTATATTGAAGAAACTGATACCGTCTGCATGAGAAAGCCTTTCCGGTTCCAGAACAGTTTTCTGCAGGACAGACATCTCGCCGGCGATCCGTATGCGCTCCGTGACATCTTCGGTTCCGGACAGCCTCTTCATAGCATACGCCTCGATATCATCAAGGATACGTAATGCTCTTGGCATATCCATCACCTCGCTGCCTTTGCGAAGTTGCTTTTCCTTTGCCATGACTGTCTTTTCGTAACAGTCAACACCGATATAACCGGTATAGCTCAGGACATGGCATACGTCACCGTGAAGATAGTTTCCACTCTCTTTCCAGTAAGCGGCACCGTCTTCATCGATACAGATCTTGCCTTCATCAAACTCTTTCCTGATTCCGGCAATCTTAGATTCAGCCCACTTTTTGTACTTGGGACCGAACTTTCCGTCCAGCTCCTGCTGGAACTGTGAACGTTGTGTTTTCATGCAGCACACTCTCTTTATTTCATCCTTCTTCATTTTTTCTCTCCTTATTTTTATAAATTTGTTCAATCTTCCTCATTGAGTATTTCATACTCATCGGGAAGATTTTTGGCATACAGATCAAAAGCATCCTCCTGACCGTTTTCTTTAAAAACGGCTGAGACAACCTCTTCCACGGGAAGTCCGTAGAACTCATCGCGGATCATCATGTTTCTCATCATGAAGCCGCCCCCGATGGTATCAAGGCTTCCGATCTTATTGAAACCGAACTTGGCTGCCTCATATACTTCAAGATTGAAGTAATCGACGTATCCCTGTTCGACATCTTCATCAAGAAGATTATCCCCGGTCCCTTCGGCGATCAGCAGGACCTTATCACCATAGGCAAGGTAGATATCCTCGCCCTTCCAAATACTTCTTTTATCCATTTTTATTCTCCTTATTTCTATAATATCTGCGTACTTCCCTCATGACCTTATCGAATGCAATATTGATACGCACCCTGTCAGCTCCTGTCGGGTAGGCACAGATTATGTTTCCTTTATCATCCACTGCGGTAGCCAGTTCGGCATGTCCACAGAGATAATCGTCGGTAATGCCCATACGCTCAAGCTTATCCTTGATGTACACGGCTCCTGCCCTGGCGAGCAGCTCGCAATCACTGGACCAGTAATCACCGCACTTCCTGAACTTTTTATCCATACGTAGAGAGTCCTTATAGAAATTGGTGTTACTGACATAACATCCTTTCTCGTCCTTCACATACCGCATAGCATAAAGCAAATCGTTCATCGAAGGTATGGGTGACTTTTTAACGTGTGTCCCGTTCGCGTTTGTAAAGGAACTGTTTAGACCGCACGCATATCCGAGGATAGTATCCAGGCCGTGGATCCACTCGTGGGCCAATGAACCGGCACCTTTGAGCTTGGTCAATGCTATACACTTGCGTGCAGGCTCAAAGTGTGCGAGCGCATTACCTTTGCCTCTTGATCCGAATGCGATAGCCAGTTCACCGCCAAGCGATATTGCTGACGGCGGAAGTTCGAGAGCCTTTGCAAGGTTCTTGAAACTGATGTATGCCATATTGAGGTTTTTCTGTCTCTCGGCATTTGATACCCAGTTTCCGAACTCCCCTCCGTAAAAGCCGAAAGTCCTTAGGAAATCCTCACCCTCGGCATTTTCGGGGAACTCTTTCGCATTACTCTGGGTAAGGCTGTTGAGCATTCTGTAACAGAAGCTCTCCTTACCCTTTCTCTTTGTTTCATTCTTGTCTTCTTCCTTCTCGGAATGTTCCGGTTTGATGAGCGAGAGCACTAATGCCCTGGCCACCGCCTCGGAATCATAGGTGCCCCGATATGCTCCTTTATAAAAAAGCATATATTTTCCTATCGGGACTGCCTGTCCTCCTTCAAGGGTAAGACCGCTTACGGTATGCCATTCACGCTTGTCGAAGTCATAAACATCGATATACCAGCTTTTATAAGCCGTATCGAACTGTTTCTTCTCATCGACACGTCTTATGATGGCATAGTCCGCATTGGCAAGAAGCATATCGTCTCCGGACAGACCGAATCCCCGTGCTTCTGCCTTTCTTTTCATTTCATAATCGGACTTCTGTATAGCCCTGAGGAACCTGCTGCCGCCTATCGCCCGCATAGCATCGGATATGCACACGCGTGTACGTGACAATCTCTCCGATACAAAATACGAGTCACCGATGATAGTCCAGCGGAATTCCTCAATGGCTTCGTCATCAAGCACATCAGCAAGATAATCCCTTACCCTGCCTATTGCCTCGACATACAGCTCTTCTTTTCCAGAGTCGGGTGTAAGGGCAACAGAGTCCCTCACCACCTTATGGAAGTAAGCGACAGACTGCGGGATGCCCCCGTTCACCATTGCCACATAATCAGGTTTTGGCCACACCATATCTTTCTTGATATACGTGTTACGCTCAATATCCGTCATTGCGGCAAGATCTTCCTTACGGATACCGGTGGACTTCCACTTGTCCTTCCGCGCCCCGCCGATCTTTTTACCGAAATCTCCTATTTTATTAGACTTCATTTTTAATCTCCTTTCATTGTCCGGCGGGGCATAGGCTTAAAAGCCTATTTACCGCCTTTCCACAAAATGACATATATTTTCCTTCGCCCTATTTTTGTACATATCGGGAGACAGCTGCTTCACCACCTTCCTGATGACACGTTTTGTCATCCACGTGGTGTCGTAAAAATATCCTTCTACAACAACCATCATTCCCATTCTCTGATGCTCATACATCCCTTCGCTAACACCAAAGGATATGTCTTCGGCCTTGTATGCGCCGTTAAGGGCCTCTGCTTCAGCTTCGGCTGCCTTTCCTGCTGCCTCCCATGCCTCCTGTATCGTATCAAAAAGCACGAGCTCTTCATCCGCAAGGAAAGGCTCCGACATAAGCCCGTTTATACAATCTCGTCTGATCGTCTGGTAGGTGAAATACTCTTTATTCATGACATCACCTCCCTTGCTATCTCGGAGATCTCATCTTTTACGAGATTTTCGAGGTTATCCCAGTAAGAAAGAGTGCAATCGTAGTCTCCGTTATACACATAGCGTTCAGCCGCCGTATCTGCGATACGCTCAACCTCTTCTTTGGGTATAAGCTCATAGAAGATATAGTCCTCTATCTGAGACCTGGCATCTTCAACTACGTGTTCTTTCCAAAGGGCACGATAAACCTTGTCCTTCTCCTCCGAAGTAAGACCTGACAAAAACTCATCAGGATCGAACTTTACGGCAAGTTCCACGGAAATGTCTCCAACGGATACTTCCTGAATATTGCAGAAATAATCCTCGTCAGCTTCCGACTCAAGGTTAAACCACACCTTTGATCCGGCAAAAAAACGAACGATAGACGGATAGCTCTCCCCATCCAGGAATGCCTCGGACTGCGTGCCGAAAACGAACTCATCGTTTATGGCCCACAGATAGCAGTCTATCCAGTCCATCTTTAACACACCATCACTGATCTCATACTGAGTCTTTTTTCTGTCAAGGATGATGGTATTTCCGTTTCTAAGCCTTATGTTAAGGCTGTTTAAAGCCACATAGGGCTTATTTGTTTTGCATACAAAAGATATCTTATTCATTTTATTCTCCTTATATTTTTTTATCAGTCACCGTCGTAGTCGTCCGAAACAGGTTCGCAATACTCCGGCTCATCACATGGGGCGGTCTCATAGTCCTTATGTCCCCACTCACGGAAACAGCAGTGCGGTCTGCCTTTCCACTCAGGATTTTCCGTTACGGCAAAATATCCGCAGAAATTACATTCCAATCCCATAACTTTCCCCTTTCATTTCTGTTATCATATCAGTATCATACTATTTGCATTTCATTTTAGTGTGATACTATTCTGGCAATAAAAAAACCGCCCCTCTCAAGAGAGGCGGTAAGTGTATTAACAACAGTTACCGCCCCTCAAGGTTCGGGGCTTTACCACGTTTTTGTAAGGGTGTGGTCAGCCCTCTCCTTACGGATTTTTATTAGTTTAACCAAGGCATTTCGCCCATTCCCTCGGGAATGGCCATAAAGCCGTCTGCAGCGGGTGCCTGTGCAGGAGCCTGTGCAGGTGCTGCTGCCTTCTTGGTAGCAGTCCTCTTAGCAGGTGCCTGAGCGGGTGCCGCGGGTGCAGGAGCAGGTGCCTTTGCATAACCCTGAGCCTGAGGTGCAGCCTGTCTTGTCTGAGCAGGCGCTGCTGCCCTCTGCTGTGTCTGAGCTGTCTGAGGTGTCTGAGCAGGAGTTGCTGCAGTGTTATCGCCCTTGCTGTCTGCGAAGTCAATTTCTGTGACATACAGACGGTTGCGATACACCTTTATGCCCTCCTTATTGACATAATTGTCATTTCTCTCCTCTCCCTCAATATAAACACGAGAGCCCTTGTGGAAGAACTTGCCGATAAACTCAGCCTTTTCTCTAAAAGCAACACAGTCAAAGAAATCAGCCTCGGGTTCACCCTCGCGTCTGAACTTACGAGGGGAGGCAATGCTGAAAGTAGCGATTGCCATAGGAGGGTTACCACCCTCCGAATACCTTACCTCTACATCCTTTGTTAAACGTGCCAATCCTAACATCTTCATGTTCATTTCTCGCCGGTGTCCGCAGCACCCTATGGTGCACTGCACGGTCCTGGCTTTCCTCCTATTATTTGTGCGCCTTAACCGATCGCCACGTTAGCCTGCCTCAAACTTCCACTGGTCAGGCCCAACT
>Ga0310691_10003379_pt1 | contig 19247 bp, 16 predicted proteins | sample 176DNAGHGlowgp2_FD_203887 | JGI IMG/M metagenome (GOLD analysis project Ga0310691, IMG submission 203887) | Sheep rumen microbial communities from Palmerston North, Manawatu-Wanganui, New Zealand - 1766 DNA GHGlow gp2 (v2) (version 2) | ecosystem: Host-associated > Mammals > Digestive system >...
GCCGTAAAAACGCGCGCGGAGGGCCGGGGGTTCGGAAAAACGGAACGCGCCGCCCGGGGGACCGGGCGGCGCGGGGCGTCGGAAGGAAGGGGGCGGGGACTACTTGTCCTCGCCGTCCTTCTTCTCCTCCTCGGCGGGAGCGTCGGGCGTCCACTCCTCGCCGCCGAACGCCTCGTCGAAGGCGGAGGCGAGGCCGACGATGTTCTGGCCGGCCTTGAGGGTCTGGTCGCCCTTGTACTCCTCGGGCATCGGGAAGTCCGCCTCGGCGTCGTTCTGCTCGCGCAGCGAGAGGCCGATGCGGCGCTCCTCGCGGTCGATGCGGACGATGCGGGCCTCGACCTCCTGGCCGATGTGGAGGGCGTCCTTGACCTTCTCCACGTGCTCCTCGCTGATCTGCGAGATGTGCACGAGGCCGTCCACGCCGCCCTCCAGCTCGACGAAGGCGCCGAAGGACGCGATCTTGGAGACCTTGCCCTTGACCTTCTGGCCGACCTGGTAGTGCGAGGTGATGCTCGTCCAGGGGTCCTCCTGGGCCTGCTTGAGGCCGAGGGAGATGCGCTGGTTGGCCGCATCGACCTCGAGGACCACCGCCTCGACGTCCTGGCCCTTCTGCAGGACCTCCGTCGGGTGGTTGATCTTGCGCGTCCAGCTCATGTCGGAGACGTGGATCATGCCGTCGATGCCGTCCTCCAGCTGGACGAAGGCGCCGTAGCTCGTGAAGTTGCGGACCTTGCCCTTGACGCGGGTGCCGACCGGGTAGCGCTCGCCGACGCTGTCCCAGGGGTTCTCCTCCGTCTGGCGGATGCCGAGGGCGATCTTCTGGTTCTCCTTGTCGATCGAGAGGACGACCACGTCGACCTCGTCGCCGACCTTGAGCATGTCGCTGGCGCGCGCGACGTGGCGCGTCCAGGAGAACTCGGAGACGTGGACGAGGCCCTCGATGCCGGGCTCGAGCTCGACGAAGGCGCCGTAGGGGACGAGGTTGACGACCTTGCCGCGGAGGCGGGCGTTGACCGGGTAGCGGACCTCGATCGCGTCCCAGGGGTTCTCCTGGGCCTGCTTGAGGCCGAGCGAGACGCGGCCGCGCTCGCGGTCCACGTCGAGGATGACGACCTCGAGCTCCTGGCCCTGCTGCACGACGTCGGTCGGATGGCGGACGCGGCCCCACGAGAGGTCGGTGATGTGGAGCAGGCCGTCGATGCCGTCGAGGTCGACGAACACGCCGAAGTCGGTGATGTTCTTGACCTTGCCCTTGCGGCGCTCGCCGATGACGAGCGTGTCGAGCAGCTCGCGGCGCTTGACGGCCAGCTGCTCCTCCAGGAGCTCGCGGCGGGAGAGGATGATGTTGTGGCGCTCGGGGACGATCTTGATGAGCTTGAAGTCGTACTCGTTGCCGACGAAGCCGTCGGGCTCGTGCACGGGCGTGATGTCGATCTGGGAGCCGGGGAGGAAGGCCTCCACGCCGTCGACGTCCACGATGAGGCCGCCGCGCACCTTGCTCTTGACGAGGCCCTTCACGACGGACCCCTCCTGGTAGCGCTGGAACACGGCCTCCCACTTGATCTTCTCGTCCGCGAGCTTCTTGGAGAGGACGACCATGCCGTCGTCGTTCTCGCTCTGGATGATGAGCACGTCGACCTCGTCGCCGGCCTTGACCGTCGAGATGTCCTCGAACTCGGACGCGGGGATCGCGCCCTCGGACTTGCCGCCGACGTCGACGAGGACCTCGGTGGGGCGGACTTCGAGAACCATGCCCTTGACGATGCGGTTCTCCTGGGCCTGGTTGAGGGAGTCGGTGAGCAGGGAGTCGAGCTCCTTGAGCTTCTCCGTGTTCTTCTCGGTTTTCTTGAGCATTTGCTGGGTTCCGGCGTTTTGTTGGGTTGGTTCGCGATCGCGGCCTTCCGGGCGGCACCCGCCGCCCCGGCCGGCTCCCCGCCCCGGACGCGCGGCAACCGGAGCGGGACGGAAAGGGCGTGGAGTATACCCCATCCGCCCCCAAAACTCAATCGATTTCTGACTGGACATTTCCCCCTATTTCCGCGATTGCTTACTGAAGCGGATCGCCTTCTCCACGCGCCACCGCCATGCAATGGCAGATGACCTCCGGGCCTCATGCGAAAACTCGGAGGACAAAGGGAATCCGGAGAAATGACTACGGATTCTTGATCTTGACCGGTGTGCCGGTCACGATCGTCGTGTGCTCGATCTTTCCGGCCATGAACAGGCTGACGATCGGAATGGGGTAGGTCGTCGTCTTGACCTGGACGTCGGTTGTGATGTTGACGAGCGCGTCGGCGCCGGGGCATTGCGCAATGGCGTTCCTGATCGCGTCCTGCATGCGGGCGGACTGATTGGGGTCCTGGTTCATGCCGAGCACGCTGATCTTGGTGACGGAGGTGGCCCGTCCAGAGACCTGCTGCCCGTTGTTGAGAATCTCGTATCCGCCCTGCGTGAGCGGCACGTTCGACGGCATCATCGTGCCGGGCGCGGACATGACGGAGGTGCAGCCCACCGCGAGGAGGGCGACGGAGGCGAACACGGCGATCTTGGAAAGATGCTTCTTCATGGTTTTCGTTTCTTTGGTCTGAAAGGGCGTTTTGGCGTTTTCGTCAGGCGGAACGGTTCTACCGCGCCGCCCATGCCGGACGGCGCGGAAGAACGGTCTGCAACGTTCAATTCTTGATCTTGACCGGCGTTCCCGACACGCGAGTTTTCACCTGCATTATGGGGAAGAACGGAACGGGATAGATATAGGTTTCGACATTCTGCGAGACCTCGACGAGGGCATCCGCTCCGGGAACCTTGGCTTTGGCTTCGTCCAAGGAACGGAGAGCCGGACTTCCCGGCCTTCCATCGGAAATGCCGAATGGAAGAATCCACATCGAATCGACTCCGGAGACACGATCTCCGAGAACGGTGTACTTGCCCTGTTCGACGGGTTTCGTGGCCTCCTGGAGCGTTCCCATGTTGGTCATCATGCAACCGGACGTCATGAAAACGCCGGCGGCGCAGAGCGCCAGTAGTGCGAATTGCTTCATGTTGGATTGTGTGTTGGTTTTGTTTTGTTGTGCATTCCGCGGCGGAAGTGCGGCGGAAAGGGAAGGAGAACGGGATCAAAGGTAGAGGAGCTTGAACGGAATGACGATGCTGTCTCTTTCGATGTCGTGCGTCATTTTTCCGAACCGGATTTCGGGATTTGGGGTCCGCAGGATCATCTCCCGCTCGATGTACTCCTCCGCGGCCCTGGCGGCCTCCTCGACGGTTCCCTCGAAAAGGCCGAGATCCACGACGGCACTTCCGAGGCGGGTCGAGTCGTCGTACTGCAGGGACATTCGCGTCCGGGCCCAGGCCGAAAACGCGAACGTCCAGATTCTCGTTTCTTCGTTGTAGAGCGTCCGGGCGTCGTCGTAGCGGATGCCGAGGCGCTTCTCCTCGATGCCAAGGTGCTCGGCGCAGAGGACCCGGATACGCTCGCGAGCCCACCTGCCGGCCTCGGTGGCCTCCATCCTACCGCACGAGACCGTGCAACGGCCGGAGATGCCGGCGACCTTCCCTGGTCCCGTTTCCGGGTCGAAGGAAAGGTTTTCGAAAACGGGAGCCGGCGGGGCCGGAGGCGGGGTTTCGCCACCGTCCTGGAACGACGACGGAGGAACTTTTTCGAGTACATCGTTCAGAAACGCGGACACGATGTCGTTCATCGCCTCGTAAAGGGCCATGGGAACCGTGCCGTCGATCCAGACACCCGTCCGTACCCCCGAGTATTTCTTCGCGAAAAGGACCGTTCTCGCCTTGTCCTGCCTGACGAGCCGGAGAAAGATGTCGATCCTGACGCGTGCCGTCCCGCCATCCTTGCGGACGGAAAGAAACTGCGGATTCGCCTCGAGAAGGGCCGCCGGTCGTTCGCCGGAAACCGAGGCCCGGAAATGGCGCGCAACGAGCATGCGAAGATCCCGTTCGGCGATGGCGCGGAGGGGATAGAGTCCCACGGAGACCGGAACGTCCATTCGCCCCATATCCGTCGCGGGAACCCATTCCGTGAAGTCCGAATCGATCGCGACCGCAAAGCCGCGATAGTCTCCGAACTGCGCGGATCGGTCCGGAGAAGCCGGAACGGGGCTCGGCTCGGCCAACGGCAGCTCCGACCCGGTGTGAAGCATCCAAAAGATGGCGCAGCCCGAACATAGTGCGGACGAAAGCATCAAGGCCATCCGGATCGGAATCCGGGGTCGAAGAAACGAACACGTCATGGCCGATCCTCCTGAAAACGGGAAACAGGTCCGTCGTCAGCGGCCTTCGAAGCCGGTCCGTCCGTGGGAATGCTGACGCTTCCCCCCCCGACGGGCATTCCCGTTTTCACGTCGGTGAAGACAATCTCGAGGACGAAAGCGTCGCCGCCGTTCGGTTTAGGCCGGATCAACCCCGAGACTTGATAGTCGAACGCATTCTGGAGCTCGATATCCTCCTCGCCGGGACGCGCATCGAAAAGGGGTCTGGATAAGAAGCGCCCAGAATGGTTCAGGGCTTTGGAGACGGCATCGGCATAGGAACGGGTATGAATCCCTTTCGGAGCATCAAATGCAATGACCTTTACCGACGGAAGATCATTCTTTCTTCCCTTCTTTTTGGCGGCCTCCCGCACGCCGTCATAGGATTCCAGAAACGACGGATCGTTCAACACATCGGAGACGACCTTCTCTGCCAGTTCGCTTTCCGAGCGCGCCGCGGGGGGCGGAGACGAAGAAAACGGGGACATCTCGGGCTCTGCGCCCTCCGCGCTCTCTGTGTGAGATTCTGGCTCCGCGCGAGATTCAGTCTCCGCGCTCTCCGCGCGAGATTCAGTCTTCGCGCTCTCCGCGCGAGATTCAGTCTCCGCGCTCTCCGCGCGAGATTCAGTCTCCGCGCTCTCCGCGTAAGATTCAGGCACGGTCGCCGCGGACGGTGGCCTTCCCGAATCCTCCGCGCCTCCGCGGCTCCGCGCGAACCAGAGCGCGCCGGTGGCGAGCGCGAGAACGGCCGCGGCGGCGACCGCGAGGCGTCGCGGACGCTTCGTGGAAGCGTCCCTACCCCCGCCAAGCACCTCGACGAACGCCGTGCAGCTCGGGAACCGCGCGGCGGGGTCTTTCGCAAGGGCGCGGAGAAGAGCCGCATTCGCTCCACGCGAAAGACCGGGAAGGAAATCGGGAGACCTCTTTTCCACTGCCGTCGTCATCACGGCCGGGTCCCCCGTCTCAAACACGCCGGCGAAAGGCGGCGCACCGGACAGGAGCTCGTAGAGAACGCAGGCGAGCGCATACTGGTCCGACCGGCCGTCCTGCTTCTTCCCCAGCCACTGTTCCGGCGCCATGTAGGGCCGCGTGCCGGACGTGTCGCCCGTCTCCGTCGACACGCGCGAAATCGAAGAGCGGATTTCGGCGGCAAGGCCGAAATCCAGGATTCGGACGCAAAGCGTCGGCGCGCTCGCAGAGCGCGCCTTTCCAATGTCATGGTCGAGCGCTTGCGGCTTCGCTGCAAGCGTCTCGACCATGATATTTCCCGGCTTGACGTCGCGGTGGACGATGCGCTCGGAATGCGCGTAGTCCAGCGCCTCGGCGACCTGGCGTCCGACCTCCAGCGCGAGGTCCGGCGGGACGATGCCGTCCGGGAACTGCCGGCGCCACTTCGAGAGCGTGACGCCCGGCGCGTAGTCCATGACCATCACGCTGTCGCCGGACGAGAGCTTGAGTTCGGCGCGGGCGGCGGCGTCCCAGACGTTGATCTCTCGGACGAGATGGATCACGAGGGCCTTCGCGATGTTCGGATGCGTCAGGCCGTGCACGAGCCGGAACTTCTCGCGCAGCAGGTCCATCTCCTCGGCGTTGTGCTTGAGGAGCGGGTGCAGCGTCTTGAGCGCGACCTCGATGCCGCTTGCGGTGTCCCGCGCCAGATACACCACCCCGAACCCGCCGCCGCCGAGCTTGCGCAGCAGGTCGTAGTGGTCGATCCGGCCCAGCGTGGCGGGGTCCCCGCCCCACTGCGTGGGCAGCGAGGGCATCGAGGGCGGATCGTCGTCCGGGAGGATGGGAAGAGCGTTCATGGGAAGGAGTCCGGAGAATACGTCGTTCAACCGCAGGGGGAAAGCCATTCGTGCGCGGGGAGGATCCGGACGGTCCGTCCGTCCGCCTGGGTCCAGTCGGTCTGGCGGAGCGTGACGATCGTTCCTTCGCGGAGGTCCAGCTCCCGCATCGCGCCGAAGAGGCCGGAGAGTTCGCGCTCGCGGTTTTCCGGCGTGAGCTCGTAGCAGACCTGAACCGCCTCGAACGCGCCGTCCGCGCCGGCGCGGATGAAATCGCACTCGGACGCGGCGTCCGACCAGTAGAAGCGGTCGCCCCCCCGCCGGCGGAGCTCGGCGCAGACGGCGTTCTCGAGGGCGTGGCCCTGATCCGGCGTCCGGGACGGCGAAGCGATGCGGGCGAGTGCCGTGTCCGCCGCGTAGACCTTCTTGGGCGCGAGCGCGCGCGCCTTGGCGGAATCCGCGAACCGTTCCAGGCGTTCGACCAGAAACGTCTTCTCGAAGTGGTCGAACCAGGCCAGGACCGTCGAGGGCGCGTTCACGTGCAGCGCGCCCGTGAGCCGGCTCGGCATCACGCGGTTGCCGACGTTCGCGAGCAGGAACGCGACGAGCGTCTCCAGAGGGCGGACGTCCTTGATGCCGTGGCGCACGGCGACGTCGCGGTTCACGATGTCGCGGACGAGCTGCCGGAGAATCTCCGGCTCCCCCGTCTCCAGATAGGCGGGAAAGCCGCCCCGTTCCAGATAGCGGATCACGCTTTCCGGCGAGGCTCCGGCGCCCGTGAACCGCAGGAACTCGCCGTAGGAGAACGGTTGCAGGCCCAGGTCGAGGTGCCGGCCCGTCAGGTGCGTCCCGAGTTCCGCGCTGAGCATCGTCGCGTTGGAACCCGTGACGAGGACCCGGAAGCCCTGGTCGAGCTTCTGCTTGACGTATCGTTCCCACCCTTCGACGAGCTGGATTTCGTCGAACACGAGATTCGCCGGTTTCTCCGCCGCGACGATCCGGTCCAGCACCGCGAAGTCGCCGACCGAGAACGGCGCCATACGCAAATCGTCGAAAAGAAGCGAGAGCGTCGGCGACTTTTCCGCTTCCGCCCACTGGTGCAGAAGCGTGCTCTTGCCGCACCGCCGGATGCCCGTCGCGATCGTCGCGAACCCCGCCACGGGACGGATGCGCGCGAGCGCGTCGCGCGGAAGCGTCTTCTTCCGTGACAGCTCCTCGCGTTGGGCTTGAATGATTTCCCGCAGTTCCGATTCCAGCATGGCGTCTCCGTTCGTGGACCGAATGACAAGAAGCTTATCACTATTTTGATGTCAACGCAATAGTTATTTTTCCATTGGCGAAATATTACGTTTCGCCGCCGCGCTCCGTGCGACTCGTTTGCCGTCGCTCGGACGGGCGGGTCTTCCAGACCGGTTGAACCGGAGCTTCAGTCGACTCTTTCGGAAGTCGCCCGGCGAAAGCTTCAGCTCGGCGCGGGCGGCCTCGTCCCGGATGTTGATCTCCCGGACGAGATGGATCACCAGCGCCTTGGCGATGTTCGGATGCGTGAGGCCGTGCACGAGCCGGAACTTCTCGCGCAGTAGGTCCATCTCTTCGGCGTTGTGCTTGAGGAGGGGATGCAGCGTCTTGATCGCGACCTCGACGCCGGACACGGTGTCGCGCGCGAGGTACACCACGCCGAACCCGCCGCCGCCGAGCTTGTGCAGCAGGTCGTAATGGTCGATCCGCCCGAGCGTGTCCGGGTCGCCTCCGCGCATCGTCGGCATCGAGGGCGAAGAAAACGATTCTTCGTCGGGAAGGATGGATTCGTGGAGCATGTTTGTGTCGGAAAAGGGTTGTTCAGCGATCGCTTCGGTCCCGCTGGCGAAGTTCGCAGTCGTCGACGGCGTCGCGCGCGGCGTAATAAACCCGTTGGAGTTCGTCGCGGACGGATCCGTAGACCGGACGGTTCACGAGTCCGTCGACGCCGACGGCCTTCTTGGCGCATTCCTGCCAGGCGTGTTCGAGCACGGCGAACCGGGCCTTCAGGCCCGTGGGATCCGCAGCCGCCTCCGCTTCGTCGCGGAGCGCCAGGAACCCCTTCCGGATCGGGACCGCCTCGTCCGCCAGCACGCGCTCCGCGTCGACGATCCGGCGCCAGAGCGGATTCTGCCGGGCCTTCTCCTCGTCCTCCTCCGTCGGAAGGAGCGGCGCCCATTTCTCTTCGAGCTCCTTCGCGCGCGCCACGCATTTGCCGGGGAGTCCGTCGCAGAGGTTCGACCAGTCCGTTCCGGACTGCTCGAACTCCGGAAGGTTCCGGACGTTTTCGTCCAAGGCGTCGAGCGACTCCCGTCCCGCCCGACGGAGCGTTTCGACTTCCTTTTCAAGCTTCCGGAGCTCCTCCTCCGAAGCCGCCGCTCCGATTCTCCCGGAAAGTTCCTCCAGACGGGCGACGAAAGCCGCCTTCGCCCCCTCCAGCCGTTGCTTCGCTTCCGAAAGAGCCAACGCTCCTTCGCGTTCCTTCCGCTGGCGGGCGAGTCCGTCGCAACGTTCCGTCCAGGCCGCCACCGCCGCCGCGAACTCCGGAAGGTTCCGGGCCGCGTCGTCAAGGGCGTTCAAGGCGTCCATCCCCTTTGAACGCAGGGTCTCGAGCTCCGATCCGAGCTTTCCGGCGTCCGCCGACGAAGCGACCTCCTGGATGCGGCCGGCGAAGCCGTCCAGCAGGGCATCGACGCCCTTTGTCGCATCGGCGAGCCGTTTCTTCGACTCTTCGACGGGATCCGGCCGAGGCGCCGGTGGCTCCGACGGCTCCGGCGACGGCAACGGAGGCGTCTCGCCGGAAGTCGCGATCTGCCGAACGAAAGCCGCAATGGGCTCGCGGAACGCCGCGAAGGCGACAGCGAGGACGATCAGGACGGCGACCGCGACCACAGCCTTCCACCACGAAGAGCCGGACGCACGCGAAACGACGCGCACGCCGGCGGCGGGCGGGGCGGCGGCCGGGCGGCGCGCCGAATGGCTCGCCGTCTTCTTCGCGGACGAGACCTCCGCTTTCCGTTTCGGCGCGGGCTCAGCGGCCGCGGGCTCGATCGCCGGAGCAACGTCCGGGGCCCGGTTCTCCGTCGCGGGACGCGCCGGCGGTTCCGGCGCCGGCGCGAGTGTTTCGGCGTCGCCTTCGGTTCCCGACGAGAGGCGGCGAAGCGCCTCGGCGGCTTCGGCGGCCGTGCCGTAGCGGTCGGCCGGATCGACGGCGGAGAGACGTTCGACGACGGCGCGGATCTCGGGCCGTCCGTCGAGCGCGGAAAAATCCGGTCTCGCGCCCGACGACGCACGGGCGAACCATGCTGCGTAGGCCTCGGAGCCCGTCGGCAGACGCGGCAGCGCCGTGCCTCCGGTCAGCGCCTCGTAGAGGGAGAGGCCGAGCGCGTAGAGGTCGCTCTTCGCATCGCCCCGCGTATCGGAGCGGGCGAGCTCGGGGGCCATGTAGTCGGGCGTTCCCGGAACGGCGCCGACCGTCTGCGTCCGATCCGTGAGGACGATACCGAGATCCATCAGACAGGCGCGGTCCGGAGCCCCGGTGGGCAGATAGAGGTTGGCGGGCTTGACGTCGCGATGGACGACGCCTGCGCGGTGAAGGATCGCAAGCCCCTCCGCGTAGCGGACGAACGCCGGGAGAACCTCCCCGTCGGGCAGCCCCCTACCCTCCCCCGCCGCAGCGAGACGCTCCTTGAGCGACGAGCCCGGCATGTCCCGAAGGAGCTCCATCGCCAGCACCGGCGTCCGCGACTCGCCATCCTGCTCGAAGGTCTCGACAAGGCGCACGACCCGGTCGTCGTCGAAGCGTTCCATCGTCCGGGCCTCACGCCAGAAGCGGTCGTCGGCGTCGGCCCGGGTGAGCAGCTTGAGGGCGACGTCGCCGCCGTCCGAGACGCGCCGCGCCTTGTAGACCGCGCCGAAACCGCCCTTGCCGATACAGACGGAGAGACGATAGGCGTCCTTGGCGCCGCGCAGTTCGCGGACCTCGACCGGGGTGAGCGCCGCAAGCGCCTCGCCGAGGGACGCGAACCGTCCCCTCCGCGAGACCGAGAGCCCCTTCTTCAGAAAGTCCCGAACGTGCCGGAGCGGATGGCAGCGAACGACGTCGATGCGGACCGACCGCTCCGGATCGTGGCCGCCCGCGCGACTCCAGCGCTCAAAGAAGGCGACCATCGACGTGCCGTCGACGCCGTGCGCGCCGCGCGCGTAGGGCTTCCGACCCGTCAGCGCCTCGTGAAGAAGAACAGCGACGCTGAACGCGTCCGAAACCGCGTCACCGCGGAAATCGGGATCCGGCTGTAGGTCCGGGTGGAACTCCGGAGCCATGTAGTCCCAGGTTCCCTTCACCGCGCCCGTCTCGAGCGTCGCCTCGGCGTCAGCCTCGGCGCGGGCCAGTTCGAAGTCGATGAGCTTGACGGAACCATCCCGGCACAGGAAGACGTTGGACGGCTTGATGTCGCGGTGGACGATCCCCCGGCCCTCCGCGCATGCGAGCGCCTCCAGGACGGCCCGGACGATCCGTAGCGCATCCTCCGCGTCGAGACCGAGCGGCTCGCGGGCAAGCCGGTCCGCGAGCGTCTCGCCGCGGAGCAGCTCCATCGCCACGGCATGCGTCTCGTCGCCGAGCCCGCCGCCCTCCGCCCGGAAGCAGCCCCAATACCGGACGATCCCGTCGTGCCGGGCCGCGACCAGCGCCGCGGTCCGGCGCTCGAGCCGGCGCCACGCCCCCTCGGGATCGTCGCCACGGACGGGCAGGACCTTGAGGGCGACCTCCACGCCCTCCGAAAGACCGGGCAGTGCGTCGGCGCGAAGGCAACGGGCGGCGAAGAGCCGTCCCTGTCCGCCGTCGGAGGAGAGTTCGCGGAGGATTTCGAAATCGCCGATGCGGGAAGGGATGGAGGCGTTCATGTCGCGGACGCGGGTTCGGGTTCGGATGGGCGACGGCCGAGATGCAGGAAGGCCGCCAGGCGGGAAAGGAATCGATGTGCGGAGAAGAATCGCGAAGGGCCGGAAGAGAACGGAGGGACGGGGCCGACGCGGATCGCGAGCGCCGTCACGTTGTCCTTGCCGCCGCGCTCGTTGGCAAGGTCGACGAGCGCGTCGGCCGCCGCGTCGGGGTCGGGGGCGGAGGCGAGGACGCGGGCGATCGATCGATCGTCCGCCATGCGGGAGAGGCCGTCGCTGCAAACGAGAATCCAGTCGCCCGGCTCGAGCGAAAAGGACGTTCGCTCCGGCTCCACCTCGTCCTTCACTCCGACGGCGCGCAGGACAAGGCTGCGGAAGGCGGGATTGAGATCCCGCTCGTCCCTGACGCCCGCGGCGGTCGCGACGGAGTGGTCGCGCGTGATCCGGACAATCCGCCGGCCGCGAACGCGGTAGACGCGACTGTCGCCGGCGTGGAGGGCCGTCGCGCGCGACGTATCGCCGGGATCGAGGCAGACGCCGACGAACGTCGATCCGCATCCCCGCTTGCCCTCCGCGTCGGCCCAGGCGCGAATCCGCGCGTTCGCCTCGGCGAGCGCGTGCTCGAGCGAGGCGAGGCGCGCCGACTGCGGCATCGGCGCGCCGTCCGCCTCCCAGGATCCGACCGCCTCGCCGACCGCCTCGACGACCATCCGAGAAGCAACCTCGCCTGCCTCCAGGCCGCCCATCCCGTCCGCCACGCAGAACACGCCGCGCGCCGGCCACTCGCCGTGCGCGTCCTCGTTGTTTCGGCGCTTCCGCCCGACGTCCGTCCGGACGCCGAATCGCAGATGGCGGAACGATTCTTCCATCACCGCTCCCAAGTCGCAACGGCAACGTTCGACCGCCATTTACCGTCTTTGCTCACGATAACGAACGCCGCATCCGTTGTCTGCGGCACGTTCGACAGGTCCCAGCCGTTGTAGCCGTTGAAAATGTTCTCGAAGGATCGCGTCGTGCGACTGGAAGAAATCCATTCGAACTTGCCGCCAATCCATTTGCCGTCCTTGTCTTTGACGAAAAGACAGGCAATCGCGTCGGGATCATCGTATTCAAGATCCCATGCCGAAAGATCGTTCTCGTATTGGAATCGGAGTCCTTCCTTCGTGAAGTGCAGATCACCGATAACGGGCCCAACCTGCATCGTTCCTTGTTCGTGCCATTTCGAATCGCCTCCTGAGAAACCACCGAAACTCCAATCAAACAGCGTGAAGTCCATCTCGTCGGCATAGCCGTCCGGCACTTCCGGAAGACCTTCCCAGTCCCAACCGGTTTCGGGTTCTTCCAATCCTTGGCCGATGGTTCCCGGAATGACCACATCATGCTTGAACCGGGCCCAATTCACCGAACCGGCGTTGCTTCCCTCGTATTTGACCCAGCCTGGATGACTCGCTGCAAACGCCACGATTGCTTTGGAATGTCGAATGGTCCCTGAATACTCTGTCCATTTGTCTCCCAACAGCTTTTTCCTCGCCTCATCCGTTTCCTTGAGCAACGGCATGGCTTCGGGATTGAACCAGGCGAACAGCCCGGCAATGCTGTGGGACGCCGGATTGACTCCACCGGACAAAATGTCGAACGAAAAAGACTTGAGCGCGACTTTGGAATAATCCACGATGTCATCAAGCGCCGATTCGAGCGCGACGCTGTCTTTCGTCCCTTTCGTCGCCACCCCCTCTTCAGCGTCTTCGGCAAGCGCCTCGGCGAAAGCGCCGGTCGCATCGCCCTCGACGTTCTTCCGGAGCTCCTCCGGGAGAGACTCCAAAGTCGCGACGGCGGTCTTGCCGTCTCCGATTCCTCCATAGTCTTCCGGATCGTCCGTGTCGTCAAGATCTTTTCGCCGGAGCAATTCCCTGATTTGATCGTTCGTGAGGGTGCCGAACGTGTCTCCGTCGTCGTCGCCGTAATCGAAATCCGAATCGTCCTCGTCGCTCCGGACCGGATCGTCCGGATGCGACTCGTTCCATTCGGCGCGGGCCTGGTTCCAAGCCGCTTCCTCTTCTTCGATTTTCGCGGCATTTCCACTGTAATCGCCACGATACTTCTCTTGAATGTAGTCGCTGAACTCTTTCTGGCTTTTGGGCCGGTCGATTCCAATGACGTTGTCTTCGTCGCCGTCCGTCGGCGCGTCAAATGCATCGGACGCAAAGGTCCCGGATGTCGCCAGAACCGTGACGGCGAAAAAGGCGAAAACGGAAAACGCGTGTTTCATGTCGCTCATTCTTTCTTCGGCAGTTCGACTCCGGCAATGGCGGCTTCGCCGGCGAATGTGGGTTCGTTCACGAGTTCGAATGCTCCTTCGACGCGCCCGTCCGGCGCGAGGCGCGAAGCGCGCCAGCGGTAGAGTTCGGAAACGCGGTAGTCGCCGTTCTCGAGCGGCAGGACCTCGGCGATGGAAACGATCTTGCGCGATCCGTCGGAAAGACGGGCCGTATGGACGATGGTCTGCACCGCTCCTGCAACCTGCGCCCGCAGCGCGGAGAGCGGGATGTCGATGCCGGAAAGAAGCGCGCACGTCTCCAGGCGCCGCAGGCAGTCGAGCGGCGAATTGGCGTGGATCGTGGACATCGACCCGGCGTGGCCAGTGTTGAGCGCCTGCAGGAGGTCCAGCGCCTCGCCGCCGCGGATCTCGCCCACGACGATGCGGTCGGGGCGCAGGCGCAGCGCCGAGTGCAGGAGGTCCCGGATCGTCACCTCGCCCTTGCCGAACTTGTCGGCCTTCCGCGTCTCGAACGGCAGGACGTGCTCCTGCTGCAACTGCAGTTCCGTCGCGTCCTCCAGCACGAGGATGCGCTCGTGCGCGGGGATGAACGAGGAGAGCACGTTCAGCACGGACGTCTTGCCGGAGCTCGTCGCGCCGGAGACGACCAGGTTCAGCCGAAGACGAACGAGCGCCCGAAGGAGCTTCACCCCGTCCTCCGAGACGCTCCCGAACGAGAGCAGCTTCTCGATGGAGAGCGCGTCCCTCTTGAACTTGCGGATGGCGATCACCGTGCCGACGCGGGAGAGCGGCGGGATCACCGCGTGGACGCGGGAGCCGTCGGGCAGGCGCGCGTCGAGGCGCGGATTCGCCTCGTCGAGCATCCGCCCGACGCTCTTGGCGATGTTCGTCGCGGCGGCCCGCAGCGACGCCTCGCTCGGGAAGACGGCGGGGGTCTTCTCCAGCCGGCCCTTCCGCTCGACGTAGACCGCCGAGGGGCCGTTCACGAGGATTTCGGACACGTCGTCGTCCGCGAGGTAGTCGCGGACGGGGCCGAGGAAGAGGACGAGGAAGGAGTTGTCGGACATGGCGTTTCGGGGGCGGGTCACGTGGCGTCCGCGGCATCCGCCGCGTCCGCCCGCGACCCGCGGGAAGGGTTGGTAAAAACAATGGGCAATGGAAAGGTCATCGTCATTCGCCTCCAGCAATGTCATTGCCACAATCTTCGGAGAATCCGATCTTTCCGCAATCACTAGCTTCTCTCGGTATCTGCACATTGCGCCATTCGCTTCGCATTTCCATATGCTTGTAGCCTTGCTCCAAATGACAGAGAAGACAGAACGAATGCGAAGGATATTCTGGATGCCGGATTATCACTTCAGGGCAACCGCTGACACATTTTACGGATGGAAATTGATTGTTGATGCTTCTGGCGCCGCCTTCGACCCATTCGCCTTTGGCGATTCCGGACAACGGCGCGAAAAGCAAACCGAAAACAAGAAACATCGCCGTTCTCTTCCCGCCGAACCGGTAGGGAAACACGGAATTCGTTTTCGGCACTTCGTCCATATCGTTCACTCCTCCTCGGGCGCGACGCCCGCGTCTTCGGCCTCCGCGGACTCCGCGAGAGGTTCCTTCTCCGCGCTCTCTGCGATCTCAGCATAAGAATCCAACTCGGACTCCGCGAACTCCGCGTGAGAATCTTTCTCTGCGCTCTCTGCGGTCTCTGCGTGAGAATCCAACACCGCGAACTCCGCGTGAGGCACAGGCTCCGCGCTCTCTGCGCCCTCCGCGTGGAAATCATTCCCCGTGGACTCCGCGCGGGGCTCTTCTTCGATTGCTTCGTCTCCGCGCGCGGAGAGCCCCCACGCGACGCCGGTCGTGTAGAGATCCTCCTGCCAGAGCATGAGGATGACGTCCTCGTCCTCGCGGCGCCAGAGCTGCAAACTCCGCGTGGCGTTCGGGCCTTCGTCGATGTCGTGAACGACTCCGTAGCCCTGGCCGAGCATCGAAGCGCGCACCGTCGCCATCGCCATCGCGTAGGGCTGGGACAGGATTCCCGTTTCCCGCCACGTCCGGCCGGTGGCGTTGGTCGTCTGCGTCTCGAAACCCATCGGCATCGTCGGAGCGGCGACGCCGGACAGCACGGCGGCGAAGAACGCGAAAAGGACGGACTCTCGGTGGAAACTCATCGTCCTATTCCCCCACGAGCAAGGCATACGGGTGGCGCCGGAATCCGTTTCCGGCCGGTCGACCGGACAGACCCGCCGACTCGACGCCGCCGCACCAGGAATCTCCGGCGACATCGAGCCAGGAGAGATCCTTGACGGGGAGCGTTCGGTTCCAGGCGTTGGTGCCTCCAAGCCCAGAACGGCGGTGGACGACGAACGAACGCGCGGAATCGCGATACCGGGAGACGCCATCGCCGTCCGTGTCCGAAAAGAGTTTCCACTCCTCGCGGAACCGGTCTTCCTCCGGTCCGGAAACCATGATGTTCCGCGCATTGGCCATTCCGATCCAGAACGGGACCGCGACCTTTCCGTGCGCATAGCCGGCGTAGAAGCCGAGCCAGCGGTTTCCACGGAGCGAAACGCCGTTGGTCGTCACCGGTTCGCCGGCGCGGACACGCTCGATTTCCAATGCCGACGTCTTTGGGACGTATGCGAACCACGACCGAAACGACGGTTCCGAAAACCGGCTGCCGGAACCCCAAGCCGCCGCGCGGTCGACGGTGCCGAGATGCAGGCGACCGAGCGCCAGGTCTCCGAGGATGAAAAGCCCGCCGAGCAACAGCAGAAGAACCGGAAGCACGAGAACCGTCTCCATAAGGACGGAACCCTGCACGCCCGGCCCGGGGAAATCACGGGATCCGCACCGCATCAAAACGCCTCCTCGTGTACCAGAGACCCGATGTTTCCGCCGGGCGCGGAAACCGGACCGGCGGCCGGACCGGAAATACCGCCCCCCTCTCCGAAGTCGACGACGATCGTCGATCCCTCCTCCCGTTCCTCCCTGACCTCGTCCGCGTACTCGACGAAAGTCGTGAACTGGGGGTGGAATCCCTTTTCGTGCAGCTTCACGACCTTGTCGTTCAATCGTTCGATCAGCCCGTGGGTCTTGTCGGCCAGCCATTCCACGGCGGCGCAGACGACCTCGAACAGCTGTTCGAACGCCGCCGACACGAAGTTCGAGAACCACTCGTAGAGCTGGTCGGCGACGGCTTCGGCCGTCTTCTCGAGCTTGTCCGCGACCGTTCCTTCGCCACGGACGACGCCCCAGACGTTTTCCGCGAGCACCATGACGGAGTCCTTGTCGATGCCGCACCTCTTGCAGAATTCCGAGAGCCATGGACAGTGCTTCGCGAGCGAAGCGAATCCGGCGTCCAGCCGGTCGGCCAGTTCCCGCATCCCGACGAACTCGATCGTGTCGAGCGTCGCCTTGCCGAAGTTCTCCCACGGATCGGTTCCCGCCTTGAGATCCGACCAGACGTCCTTCCAGGAGTCGGCCGCCTTTTCGCCCACCTCGTCGCGGATTTTCCCGTAGACGTAGGATTCGAGGTTTCCGGCAATCGCATCGGAAACATCCCCTCCGGAGAACCAGGCATCCGCGGCTTCGTGATAGGTCTTGAGGATGGCCGCGCGTTCGTCCTTGCCGACCCCGGCCTCGCGGAGCCCCTTGTCGATGTAGTAATCCGAAACCGCGTACGCCGCGTTCTTCGAACTTTCGCCGAGATGGTCCCAGTTTCCGGACAGGACGTCGGACAACAGGTCGTCGAAGGCGGCGCGGGACGCGTCGTCGGGAAGAAGGGAATACAGTTTTTTCTTGAGGGACTCCAGCCGGGCGAGCATCCGGGCGCCCTGGACGCCGGCTTTCTGCAGAATGGCCAAGCGGACATACTGGTCGAGCGTGGCATACAGTTGCGACGTCAGGTCCGCCGGAAGGAACGACGTCCACTCCCCGCCGAACAGTGATTCGAGGAACTCGCCGCCGCCCGTCGCGCCGGCTACGGTGTCGCGGGCGGGGTTGTAGGTGGAAAGACCAGGACCGTCGATGACCGGAGGCTCATTCGCTTTCATCAGATTGGCCTCGACCGTCTTGATGCTGTGCATCGAAAAGAGGCTGTCGTTGTCGATGTCGAACATGTTGCCGATGTGGCTCGCGACGAAACTGACCGGATCGCCGTCGTTCCGGACGTTCACGAGAGCGGCCCCCGCGGCGGCGATCCCGGACGACGGCAACGATGCGATCGTGTCGTCGGAAAGGCCTGCGGAATTGAACGTGTATCCTTTCACGCGGCCCTGCAGGTCGTTCATCGCCATCGCATACTGCGTCAGGCCGCCGCCCAGCGAATGCCCCGTCACTTCAATCGATCCGGTCTGGTTCGCGAGAACGACTCCCAGCAGTTTCGCCGCCGCCGTGTATTGCGACGACTCGGATCCGGTTACCTGTACGTAATCCGCGAGACCGTCCCAATCCACGAAGGCTTCCGTTCCCCTAAACGCCAACACGGTGGTTCCACCCGGCCCTTGATACAGCACGGCGGCGAATCCGTTGGCGCCGGGCTTGGTGATTTCCCCCGTTTCCGGGTCGACGGAAAAACCGTTGGCCCGAAGCCCGTCGACAAGCGATCCGGACTTGATGTATTCGTATCCGGGACCTCTCTCGACTTCTTTGTCCAAGTAGCAGTCGCCCGCCACTTTCGCCATGGCGAGGACCTTTTCCTTTTCCGCGGCGCTGGAGTACTGGTTGTAGGACGGACAGGGATCGAACCACGGAACCTTGACGACGCCCTGGACGGGAGCCGAAAGAAACTCCCCGACCATGCTGGAAACTGGATTCCACCATGCGGCGGAAACCGGGGGCGCGAAGCCGAGAAACGCCGCAACCGACGCGGCGAGCAGAAAGTTGCGGTTCATCGCGCATCCTCCTTTTCTTTCCCTGCGTCTCCGGCGATGGCGCCGAGAAGCTCGTCCGCGCGATCCAGATCGTACCATTCCATCTGCACGGCGCCGGAGAACGGACCGGACAGCCGATTCTTCGGGAAGGAGACGGTCGCATAGAGCCGGGGCACGTCCGCGTTCACGAACAGGAAAAGGGTTCCTTCCGGTCCGGGAACGAAACCGTAGGGTTCAAAACCCGCGCGGATGGGCAACGGCAATTTCGCCAGCGTCCGGCAGAAGAAGCGATGGGGACGGCTGTCGAAGTTCCGGACCAACTCGGATTCGCCGGCCGAACGCAACAACGCACAGCACCGGGCGGCGACGGCGGCGTTGGTCGGGTCGCGAAGCAGCATCGACGCCGTCTTGAGACGCAGGGCGGCACGGGACTGGATTGCCGTCCATTCGTCGGCGAGTTTCGTTTTTTTGATTTCGTCGTCGAAAACGACCGCACCCTTCCCCCCTTCCGAGTAGCGTTCGCGGAAGCGCGCGACGGTTTCAGCCTGGATTTTCCACAAACCGGAGGAAAAGGCCCTTTCGTCGACGGGAACGACCGTCCGGACCCGCTCCGCACCGTCGGCAAGGGTCTCTCCGCGGAACGTTTCGCCGCTCGACCAGACGAACTTGTCGATCTTCGCGGGTTCGTCGACCGACGAACGTTTCGTCCGGACGAAGAGCAAGGCGTCCCAGAACGGATTCCAGTAGGCGAACACGGCGCCGTTCGCGTTGAAGGAACCGGGGAGAACCGTCGCCCCGCCGAAAAAATCCGCAATCTGATCGCGAAGGAAAAACGTACCGTCGGCGGGCGCATTGCCGGGACCGGGAATCATTCGGCGCCAATCGATCGCCGCATCGGGGAAAAAAAATCCCTTGTCCGGCAAATCGACGGGTTCGGCCATCGCGGACTTGCGGAAACCATCCGCCCAGACGGCATGGGACAGTGCGCGATCCGTTTCGCGTCCGGACGTGTCCGGCTCGGCGGCCGGAGAAGACCATCCGGCTGCGATCAACGCCAGGGGAAGGAGACAATTCGAGGTTCGGAAGCGCATCAGAGAATCCTCCTGAGACGGAACAGGTCGAC
>Ga0310691_10003380_pt1 | contig 19246 bp, 16 predicted proteins | sample 176DNAGHGlowgp2_FD_203887 | JGI IMG/M metagenome (GOLD analysis project Ga0310691, IMG submission 203887) | Sheep rumen microbial communities from Palmerston North, Manawatu-Wanganui, New Zealand - 1766 DNA GHGlow gp2 (v2) (version 2) | ecosystem: Host-associated > Mammals > Digestive system >...
CTGTGCTGTTCTTGACTTCTTCAAATTTCTCGAAGCCGCATCTTATCGAGATCACTACATCGTTTGCATAACTTATGTCAACTATTGGAATCTCTTCTTTTTCGTAATATCTCTTGAGTTTTTCAAAATCCGAATAATCGCATCTTACATCTGCGGTGATGCCGTAACGCATTACGCCGGTTTTGGAAGCTTCAAGACCAAGTTTTGCGGCATCCCCGTACATTCTGGCCAAAGGGCCCGCTCCGAGAAGCGTCCCTCCGAAGTACCGGGTAACGACGATACATGCGTTTCTGATACCGGTTTCTTTTAACACATTCATGATCGGAAGACCGCCGGTCTGTGCAGGTTCTCCGTCATCGCTGTATTTTACGCGGTTTCCGGCTTTTCCGAGTATATAGGCGTAGCAGTTGTGCCGGGCGTCGTAGTATTTCTTTTTCATCTCCCCGACAAAGGCCATGGCCTCTTCCTCGGTCTCGACCGGTCTTACATGTGCGATGAAACGTGACTTTTTGAGCTCTGTCTCGGCTTCACCGCCCTTAGTAAGTATGGTGTAGGGTTCGTTCATCATTCGCCCCCGCCTTCTCCTTCTCCTTCACTTGCCTGCTGCTGTTCCTGCCATGCCGCTTCGCGTCTGGCTTCAAGTTCGTTGTACTGACGCTGATAGATCTCCTCCCAGTTGGGCTGTGAGAAGAACGCCTCATCATGCTGACAGTGTCCGGTAGTGTTGACCGGCGCCTGTTCGCCTGCCGCAAGCGGGTCAAGCGTTGAATCAAGGGTATGAGATCCCTGCCAGAGAGCTTCGTCTTCGGGCGGAACCATCTCTACCGCTCCTTCATATGCAAACGGACAGTTGTCTGTTGCGGGAAGGTTGTCATATGCGCACACGCGTCCCATGTAGTGCACGTTACAGTGGTCTTCGGGAACGGTGTCTTTATCAAAGTATTCGGTATAAGTTTCCGTACAGAGTGCATTGGGCAAAAGTCCCGACTTCTTGCAGACCGTACATGTAACGATGCCTTCGGGAACATCAAATCCGATGTCGGGAAGTTCTTCGTGAACACGCCTCATGACCGCTTTCCACATGATCTGTGCAACCCTGGATTCGGGATCCGAAAGGGCGTGCGGTCTGTCGTAACCTACCCAGCATGCAGCCGTATAGTAAGGGGTATACGCACAGAACCAGATATCCTTGGAATCGGATGTGGTACCCGTTTTACCTGCCATTGACATACCGGGGAATTTAGCATTTGTACCGGTACCGCGGCTGATACAGTCCTTCATGGCAGAAGTAAGCAAAAATGAAGTTGTGGGCTTAAACACCTCATGCGTTTCGGGATGGGTGTTATCGATGATGATGTTTCCGTCGGCATCCTCGATCCTGCTGTAAAGCGTGGGCTTTATGTACATACCGTTATTGGCTATCGATGCATAAGCGGCACATATCTCAAGGTTTATGACACCTTCGGTGATACCGCCGAGAGCAAGAGGCTGACCGATATCGGTATATATGTTTTCTCCGACCTTTTTGCTGGCGCGGAGTGTGGTGAATCCCATCTTTTCTAGATATTCAAATCCGAGTGCCGGATCGATTATCGTAATGGTCTTAACGGCTACAACGTTAAGAGACCAGTAAATACCGTATCTGATATTACAAAGACCGTAATATGTATCCTTACCGTACCAGTTCGAAACCGGGGTACCGTTGTAATAGTTAAACGGCGCGTCGTTGATGACCGTTGCAAGAGTGAATCCCTTGGCGTCGATCGCGGGTCCGAACGATGCAAGCACCTTAAAGCAAGAACCGGGCTGACGCGCTGACTGTGTCGCACGGTTAAATGTACGTGCGCCGACCTTCTCGCCTCGTCCTCCGATCATTGCCTTAACCTGACCGTTGTGCTGGTCGATGACGGTGAATGATATCTGCGGCTGAATGGTAAGGCAGTTTTCGATGTTGTCGGCATATACTTCGTCGCCTTCTTCCAAAACCGCTGTCTTGTACTCTTCTATATCCGCATATGCGTCTTCGGGTTCCTTGTATAAAAGATCGTAATTCTTGTTTTTGTTCTGTCTGAAGTAAGATCTGAACATCTCGGCGGAGTGGTTTTCCATCGAGCCGTCCGCTTTTAATATGGTAAGTCTGTAATCAAGCTGCCATCTCACCGTTGCATAGTTTTCTTCGTTGGCAAACTCTTCGTCGCAGATCTTCTGGATATCGGGATCGAGATACGTAAAGATCTTGATACCGCTGCTGTACATAAGAGTGTAAACCTGGTTTTCGCTGTAACCCGCAGCCAGAAGGTCCTTTTCTACCTGCACGGTAACGGCGTCAACATAGTATGATGTTACCTGAGCTTCGCCCTGTACCTGGTTGACTTCATTGATACGACCGTAAACATCATCCTTGATCGCGGCGTCATATTCGGCCTGAGTGATATATTCGTCACGAAGCATATAATCAAGTACGTATTTACGACGCTTTGCGTTTGCGTCGGGATGATAGATCGGGTTATATGCGGAAGGGTTCTGGGTGATGGAAGCTATAACGGCTGCCTCGGAAACGTTGATCTCCGATGCGGGCTTACCGAAATATCTTAAGCTTGCCGCCTGAACACCGAGGGTATTCTGTCCTAAGTTGATGGTATTAAGGTAATTTGTCAGGATATCATCCTTACTCATTACCTTTTCAAGTTCAACCGCCAGGTACTGCTCCTGTATCTTACGTTTGATCTTCTCGATATCGTTTTTTTCCTCGGTCCAGGAGGTGAAAACGTTGTTCTTGAGTAACTGCTGGGTTATGGTACTTGCACCCTGACTTAAGCTTCTGTCGCGAAGTGCCTTGACGCCCGCACCGAGAATACGCTGGATATCGATGCCGTTGTGCTGGTAGAAACGTTCGTCTTCGATAACGACAAATGCATTTTTAAGATCGTCAGATATCTGATTTGATCCTACCGGGATACGGTTTGCGTTGGCAGATACGAGTTTTGCGATCTGATTGCCCTTTGCATCATATACAAAAGACGATCTTCCCGAAGGTGTAACGGTTATCTTGGATATATCGGGTGCCGATGCAAGTATGCCCTTGAATACGCCTATTCCCATTGCGGCCAGCATGATGCCGCCGCCCACCAGGCAGACAAGGACTGCTTCCGTCAGCAGTAACAACAGTTTTCTCGACCATTTCGGTCCGCGGGCATTGAGCGCTTCCTGGCGCCTTTTAATGCCTTCTTTTCCGTAATTCATGAGTACTTATACTCCTTAAAATTATGCACATAATACCGGGCGGCCATGCAAAGATCGGTTCCCGCAACGGTCCCGGCGATCATGAGATATTGCTATGAGAACATAGAAACCCATAATCTAAAATATTATAACAGAAAATGAGAATAATGGGGAATATTTAATAAAATTTAAGATGTTGACAATCGTCATATCACCGTGCTAATATATTTGTCGCAGCGCTGATGTGGCTCAGTCGGTAGAGCGTCGCCTTGGTAAGGCGGAGGTCACGGGTCCGATTCCCGTCATCAGCTTAAAAACAAAATGGTGTTTCGGTTTACGAAACACCATTTTTGTTTTTTTATATTTGAAAAGATCTGCCTCGCGACTTTTTGCCGGGCAGGGGCTGCGGCCCATCAGTCTATCGGCTTTGCCTCATTCTTCATCATATTCCAAAGCTCATCGTTGCTCTTCGGTGTCAATTCGTCACTGCCGAAAAACTTAAGCGTCACCTTTGCCACCGGCTTTAATCCGTTTGCAAAAACAAGATCGTAATAACCCGTGGGGTAATCTTCACTTAAGTACATTTCTCCCCAATAACCCCATGAGTCGTCATCTGCCGGCTTGTTAAGTTCTACCATGGGTGCGTCATCAAGCAGCGAAGCGAAACTGTCAATATAAGTCTCGGGATTCTCCTGGTGCTTAATGATGTATGCGGTCAGTCCCGAGGTTTTATCGGAATCGAGAGTTATCGAGATCCATTCATTGAGCATAAAAATAAAACGGATCTTATCGACCGACGGCTCCAAACCGTTTACGGGATTATCGTCATCAATTCCTGCCTGGTTACCGTCAAGAGATACCGCTCTGATCAAAGGCTCTTCGCCTTCTTTTTGATCGATCTGATAAAGGACTCCGGGTATAACGGGCTCTTTTTCGGCTTCTGTCTTTTCGGCAGTTTCCTGCTTGCCGGTGTCTGCGGTGTCCTGCTTACCCGCATCGGTGTTATCCTGCTTATCCTCCGCAGCGGTCAGTCTGTCACCGTCAGCTCCGGCCGAACCGGTGTCCTTACCGCATGCTGCAAGTAATAAAACAAGTGTCATGGCAACAAGTAATGCGAATACTTTTTTCATCGTCCCTATCCTTTCCTTAATTTAAGTTGAGGTTTACGGTTTTATTGTTCTCATTTCCTACTATATATATGATATTTCCTATATATTTATAAATTAACTATAAAGATATACCGCCGTGCTGTAAACACTAAAATATAATTATTTATTAATTAAATAAACTTACAATAATAAAAATAATAATCGTCAGAATATATAATGCAAGGAGGGAAATATGTCAACCAAAAACATTACTTCTAACACGGCAGAGAAAGGCGCAAACGGAAAATCCCGTTTATCAATGCGCATGACTCTGCTATTGTTCGCGCTGTTACCGCTGGTTGTGGCATCTACCATAATCGGACTCGTAGCAATCATACGCAGCAAAAGCGTTCTCAAAGAATATACCCACGATTCATTCGTACAGGTCATCACTGAAGTAGGTAATTCCTTTGACACAATTGCTTCCAAAAACGGTGAGGCTCTTAAAGGATATGCAACCGCACCTATTATTAAGGAAGCTCTTCTGCATCCGGATGATCCTGAAATCATGGCAGAAGCCCAGCAGTATACTCTTGATTATTTCGGTTCTCTTAACGGATGGGAAGGACTGTATATCTGTGACTGGAATTCACAGGTTCTTACTCACCCCAATGCTCCCGTTATCGGAATGGTACTGCGTGAAGGCGACAGACTGTCATCTCTTCAAAACTCCATGCTCTCCGCTTCCGACGGCGTATTCAATACCGGTATCATGACAAGTCCCGCATCCGGTCAGATTATCATGTCCTTATACACTCCCATCATGATCGACGGAAAACCCGCAGGTTTTGCGGGCGGTGCATTTTATGTAAACCAGATTGCAAGTGCCCTTTCCGACGTATCGAAGCTTAACTTAAAAACAGCCTACGTATATATAGTTGATGCTCAGGGTACCATGCTTCACCACCCCGATGAAACCAAGATCGGTAATCCCGTTGAAAACGTGGCTGTCAAGAGTCTTGTGGCAAAGCTTGAAGCAGGCGAGATTCCCGAGCCTTCTCTTATTGAGTATAATTACAAGGGCGCAATGAAGTACGCCGGATACTACATAGGCGACAGCGGACACTATATTGCGGTACTCACCGCCGATGAAGACGACGTTTTATCAGCGGTTAAACAGATCAGATATGCTACGATAGCTATTATCCTGATATGTATTGCGTTATTTGCGGTGGTCGCGATCTTCGTAGAAAGACTCATCTCCGTTCCGCTTATCAATATTTCACAGTCACTCGAAAAGCTCAGTACCGGTGATGTTACTGCGAATTGCAGTGCAAAGACACACATACGCGAAACCGCTTCCATCATTAAGGCCTTCAAGGATTTACGTAATGCTCTCGAAAAATCCATGCGTACCGTCCAGAACGCTGCCGGCAATCTTAACGATTCCATCTTAAGCGTTGACGGAATGACAGGCGATAACGTTGATTCCGTATCACAGATCAATACCGCCATCAACGAAGTGGCTCAGACATCGCAAAGCGTTGCGACCGAAGCTCAGGTACTTGCCGAAAAGGCTGCAAACCTCGGAGAAAACGTTGAAGCACTCAACAACAATGTCGAGAATCTTCACAGTGCTTCCCAGACCATCAAAGTTGCCAACACCGAAGCAACGGCCTGCATGAAATCCGTATACTCAAGTGCCAATGAATCCGTAGAAGCCATGGAAGCTATCACCGGCAAGATCACTGACACGAACTCAGCCATCGGCGAGATCGGAACAGCTATCCAGGCCATCGAATCGATTGCCGCCCAGACCAATCTTTTGTCTTTAAACGCTTCCATAGAAGCAGCCCGTGCGGGCGAAGCCGGAAGAGGATTTGCGGTTGTTGCAGACGAGATCAGAAGCCTTGCCGATTCTTCTGCAGCATCCGCCAAGGAGATCAAGGAGATCATCGAAAACGTTATCACCCTTTCCAACGGAACGGTTGAAATATCCAACAGAGTATTTGAAGTCATCAACAAAGAAAAAGCTGATATCGAAGAAGCCCAGGAAAAATTCAACATTCTTTCCGAATCCGTCGAAGCTTCGATGGCTGAGATCGAAACCATCAGACATATGGCTGAATCTCTTGATAAGATCAAGGAAGAAATGTCCAATTCAACTTCCGATCTCGGAGCCATATCCGAAGAGCTCGGTGCATCCGCCGAGGAAGTTGCCGCTTCGTGTCAGACAGTTACCGATGCATGTACCGATACACAGGCATCTACGGCAAATATGCGTACGGTCAACGACGATATGCGTGAAGCAATATCCTTCTTCAAACTGTAATATAGATCTAAAACATAATGTAACTTTAAAAGCCGCAGTCCCCTGTACATTCGGGGCTGCGGCTTTTTGATGTTTGACAGTCGCCCGGACCGGGACTTTTACCACAGTCCTTATAAGATATGCTATAATGATATGTAACGTTCCATATAAAGGAGGTACTCTCATGGGTAACTGGGGCGACGATACGGATCCCGAAGTGGCTGCGTTAAAAGAATATAACGGCCGCTTCACCGTAAATTTCAAAAAGATCTACATAGATGTGGACGAATTATCCGAAAGAACGCTTGAGATTACCGACAAACATCCCAAAGATTCTCTTCTTAAGATGTGGGCCGGCGCGATGCTCGGTTTCTTTGTGCTGTTCTTATTAAGCTATCAGATACTTCTCATCATTACCGTGCCGTTCATGGTGTTTTATCTGCTGGCCGTCATCCGGATCGGCAAGGCATGGAAAGGCTTTAAATACAACAATACGCACTACATTCTCATGACGATTTTTACGCTTCTTGGGCTATTTGCGATCGCCATGACACTTCAATACCTTTTCTTAAACGTCATTCTGTAGCACTGTTTATGAAGCGAGGTTTTTACCTATGATAAATACAGAAAACAGATGGGCCCTGGTAACGGGTGCCGCAAGAGGCATCGGAAAACTCATTGCCCTTAAACTCATCAATTACAACTTCAACCTCATACTTGTAAGCCGTGACGCGGCACATACCCTTGATATTGAAAAAGAAGCCAAAAAGGCCGGCCTTAGAGCTGTGAGCATCGGATGCGATCTCGGAAAACGCGAAGACGTCGAAGCTTTGACAGAAAAGCTTAACGATTACGATATCGATGTTGTCTACAACAACGCCGGCATCCAGGTAACCTACAGAAGTGACATCTACGATACGACATGGGAAGACTACGAAAAGTCATTCAGAGTCAACACCATCGCTCCCATGATGATATGTTATTCTCTTCTTCCCAAAATGCTTGAAAGAGGTTTTGGCAGGATTGTTAACACAACTTCGGGGATTGCCGGTGAACCCGAGCAAGGACCTTATTCGGCCAGCAAAGCGGGGCTTGATAAAACGACCAAAGACCTTGTTAAGTTAACCGCAGGCAAAGATGTACTTGTATTCTTAACCGATCCCGGCTGGTGCAGAACGGATCTCGGCGGTCCCAATGCCCCCAATTCTCCCGAATCCGCGGTAAACGGATGCGTGGCTCCGGGTCTTGTTTCAAAGGGTGTTAACGGCATGATAGTGCATGCCCAGGATTACAGCCCGTTCACTCTCGAAAAAACGATTGAAAGACTTGAAAATATGATCTGATAACAGAAAAATTATATTAAAATTTGCAATACAAAAAATTACAACTATTTGTATTATTTTTTCCAAATTGTTGTATAATATTCTTGTATATTATCACATTGAGTGAAATTATTTTCTTTTCGTCTGATAATATATATAAAAAGAAAACGTACAACGGAGGGTTACCAATTATGGCAAAAGCAGTGGCTAAGACCTCAAAGAACGGCATAGGTCTATCATTCTTTTCCAAAATGAGCACCAAGATCACGCTCCTTATCAGCGCGATCGTACTCGTAACGGTAGTCGTACAGGTTATCGTTGCATCAAGCCGTGCTACTCACGCAATGCAGGCTACGTATTTAAACTACGCGCAGAACCTTGCCGAAGAAGCGGCTATCGGCGTTGATTTTGCCACATCATTCGGCGAAACGGCTTACGGCGGATACGCAATGAACCTTGCGCAGGAAGCTGCCATTTCCATCAACTTCTCAAGAGAATTCGGTGAAACAGTTTATAAATCATATGCCGAAAATCTTGCCGAAGAAGCAGCAAAAGCAGTCGATCTTGTAACAGTCGACGGTGCCGTCACCATGTCAGATCTAAACGATGTGCTGGGCGGCGTTACCATTAAAAATGTAAACGGATCTTATGCTTATATGGTTTCCCCTTCGGGAACGATGTTATGGCATCCCACTCCCGAAAAGATCGGCAATCCTGTAGAAAATGCAGCGGTTAAAGGTATCGTTGCCGACCTTCAGGCAGGCAAGACCGTTGAAAACGGTTCCGTTCTTTATGAATACAAGGATGCTCTTAAACTTGCCGGTTATGCATTTACCGAAAGCGGTAACATCCTTATAGTTACAGCGGACTACGATGAATTCATGAAGATCGATTACGATACTCTTCTCGGAAACATCGAGATCGACGGTGTTGAAGGTTCCTACGCCTACATGGTTGCTCCCGACGGCACAATGTTATGGCATACCAATCCCGAAAAGATCGGTCAGCCCGTTGAAAATGCAGCGGTTAAAGGTATCGTTGCCGACCTTCAGGCAGGCAAGACCGTAAATGACGGATATGTTATCTATGAATATAAGGGAGCTCTCAAGCTCGCCGGTTATTCATTTACAGATACAGGAAACATCGTACTTGTAACAGCTGACTACGACAAGCTCATCAGGATCGATTACGATAAGCTCATCGGCGAGATCGAAATCTCGGGTGTTGCCGGATCATACGCATACATGGTATCTCCCGACGGTATGATGCTTTATCATAAGACTCCCGAAAAGATCGGTCAGCCTGTTGAAAACGCGGCGGTTAAAGGTATCGTTGCCGATCTTGCAGCAGGCAAGACCGTTGAAAACGGATCATGTGCCTACGAATACAAAGGCTCTTACAAAGTTGCCGGTTATGCTTTCACCAACGCAGGTAACATCGTTATAGTTACCGCGGACAGAGATGTCATGATGGCAAGCGTGGACCACATGAGAAGTTCACTTATTCTTTCAGGTATCCTGTGTATCATAATCTCGGTTGTTCTCGTTGCGGCATTCACGATCCTTATGTTAAAAGCACTCGAGCAGATCGTTCCCGTTATCGACAGAACTTCCGAATTCAACCTTGCCAAGGACAACAGTTACAGAAATCTCGAAAAGCGTTCCGACGAAGTCGGTCTTATCGCTACCGCTCTTGCACGTACCCGCGGAAATCTGCGTGACATCGTTACTTCCATCACCGAAGCGAGCGGAAGTATCAATACCAACGTTGATGAGCTGAGTAACACAATCAACAACGTCGGCCAGATATGTGAAGATAACTCGGCGATCACTCAGGAACTTGCCGCAGGTATGCAGGAAACCGCTGCCACTACCACCACCATTACCCAGAACGTTGAAAGCGTTCAGGAAAATGCACACGGTATCGACAGACTCGCCGATGAAGGCACCAAGCTTTCAAGCGAAGTTTCCGCAAGAGCCAACGAACTCGCAGAGACTACAGAAAAAGCAAGCAAAAAGACGATTGAGATCTATGAGTCCGTTAAGGTTAAATCCGAAGAAGCCATTACCGCTTCCCAGGCAGTTAACAAGATCAATGAACTTACCGGAACGATCATGGCGATCTCCTCTCAGACAAGTCTGTTAGCACTCAACGCTTCCATCGAAGCTGCGCGTGCCGGTGAGGCAGGACGCGGATTCGCGGTTGTTGCGACCGAGATCAGCAATCTTGCAACCCAGACCTCGGAAGCTGTTAAGAACATCAGTGAGATCGTTACCGAAGTTAACGGAGCGGTAGATCAGATGTCCGATTGCCTGACTCAGACCACTTCCTTCCTTGAGACCAATGTTCTTTCGGATTATCAGGAATTCGGTAAAGTCAGCGGACAGTACAGAGAAGATGCCGAGACCTTCGGTAACAGCATGAACAATATTAAGTTAAGCATCGAAAACCTCAACGCCGATATCGAAAAGATCGTAAGCGCCATTACCGGTATCGATACTACGGTTAACGAAGCATCTCTCGGTATTACCGATATAGCCGAAAAGACAACGGATATGACGACCGAGACCTCCGGAAGTTCCGATCAGGTTAAGGAATGTCGTAACGCAGTCGATGAACTTAACGAGATCATCAATAAGTTCACTTTCTAGTCGGATTTACGAAAACTCAAAAGGGAAACGCCACGATCGGCGTTTCCCTTTTTTAATGAGACCGTATATGTTCTTTTACGGGACAGATCCTGCTTAAAAATCTTCAAAATTAATCTTTATCGAACCGCTTGTGGTATTTACATTAAGTTCCTTGCTGCCGTTTCTTGAATCGGTAAGATTGTTGCCGCCCGTTGTGGTCTTTGAAAGGATCGAATAGTCACTTTCCTTGCCGATTATCGAACCTTTTACCGAACCGCTTGTGGCCTTAAGTGTTATATTGCCGCCTGCTTTGAGTGATTCGAAATGTACACCGCCCGATGTATTTGCGGCATTTACGGAACCGTCGGTTGTAACTCTGTCAAAATTGATGGAACCGGAATTGTTTTTGCAGGTAATATCTTTGGTGGCAACCACATCCGTAAGATGAATGGATCCCGATGTATTTTCGGCACTTAAGATACCGTTTGCATTGACATCTTCCATTTTGATGCTTCCGGAGTTGTTTTGGGCGGTAACATCGGTCGCCGTTAAATTTTCAAACCGGATCGATCCCGATGTGTTTTTGCAATGTACGGCATTTTGGGAATTGATGTTTGATACCCTGACCGATCCCGAACTGTTATTGGTAGTTAAATATTCGGCATTCGTGTTCTTGGCTTCAATTGAGCCGCTTGATGCGTTAAGATCAAGTGCGCCGTTAAAGTCCTTGGGAACCGTTACAACGATCGAAGTGTCCTGATACCCTATGTATATCCCCCAGTTTATATTCTTTAAATCTTTGCGGGTAAGAGATAACTTTCCGCCCGATTCATTAAGATCATACTCATGCTTGCCGGGTCTTTCCCAGTAAGTGATCTTAACCTTATCAACATCACCGCTTAAAAGTTTTATGCTGTCCGATGATGAAAGAATATATATCTCATCCGTTTTTTCACGGCATTCATACTCCCTCTGTTCATATCTTGCATCTTTAGAATTAAACATAGCTCCGTCCCCTCTCGATATTATCAGTAAAACAACCATTATTATAAATCCCGCAAGACAGCAAAGGCCAGCGATAAGTATTGTTTTTTTCATCTTTCTCCTCCTAAGCAAACATTCCTTTGATCTTTTTGAATGCGGCCGGGATCATTCCTGCAACCGCCTTACAAAGTGTGATTATCGGTTTAAACAAAAGAACCGTCAGCCCTCCGAAGAAAAGAGCGGCTCCCAGACACATAAATCCGCCGAATATCGATACGGCTCCGAAGAATGATGTTATAAATCCTGCGATCCCCGCGAGCGCTACGCAGCCAAGCGATAACCATACACAGAAGATTGCCAGCACGATCGACCATAAAACAAGATATAACGCCAGTAATATGGCAAAGAATGCTACGGCTATCGGAAACCAGACCGGGAATCCTATGATGGCAAGCACTATCCACAACCATCCGGCTCCCTTTTTCTTGGCTTCATTGTGACTGTTTACAACCTTTTCCTTGATAAGAGTCGTCACAGGCTTTTCAAGCCTTGCGTTCTCCACTATCTCATTGATGTCTTCCATGGCGCTTACCGCCAATTCTTCGGGCATTCCGGCTTCTATCCTGTCATCAATCATTTCGGAATAATAATCGATCCTCTCATCGATACCTGAAATGGCAGCCGCTTCCATAAGCCCCCTTAACTGTGCAAGATATTCATTCTTACTCATTTGCAGCACCTCGCTCTTCCACTATGTATCGATACACCTTAACGATCTCTTCCCATTCCGACAAAAGCTGTGTGATCCTGTCCCTGCCCGCATCGGTGATCGAATAGTATTTTCTTAATCTTCCGTTGTATTCCATAGTCCGGACGCTTAACATCGCCTGGGCTTCAAGTCGCTTGAGTATGGGGTACAGAGTTGATTCCGTGATCTCTATAAACTCACTTATGTCAGTAACCATTTTATATCCGTAAGATTCCCCTTTTTCAAGGACTGCCAGTACACATGCGTCCAATATTCCTCTTCGCAATTGAGATTCCATGGCAATACCTCCTTTCGCGTAATACTATATATCACAGAGTATTATGTGTCAAGGGGTATTTCAAAAAAATTTTTAAGCCACAAAAATCGTAGAATATGCACTTTAGTCCATTATATCCGAACCATATGATAATATAATGGTTATTGTAATCTGTGCAACGAATATAATAATCTAAACGGAGCTATTTATGAAAAAGAGATATTTTCTTTTGCTCATGTTCATTTTGATGATCGCATTGCTTTCAGGATGCGGCAATCTGAATATGAAACACAAAAACGAAGATAAAACGACCACCACGGTGACCGCACAGGGATCTATGGTACTCGCAAGATGTCCCAAGTTTGACATGGACAAATCATACGGAATCAGAATGCGCTTTAACGGTATCACGCAGTTCTATATATCCATACTGTACGGTGAAGAACTTGAGCGGTACTCAGATATGGATCCCATTGCCGAAAGTTCAAATCTTACTGTTTATATCGATTACGACGACGACTTCTTCCCTTATCATTACATAATGGATATTGACGGAACCGATGATTCGTACATTCTTTTCAAATCATGGGAAGGACCTGACAATCACAGTACACTGGCGACCGATTTTGAAGGTATGCTTACATATACCGTAAACGATACGGAAACGGTTCCCGATGTTAAGGGCCTGAAGGTATTAAGAGATTTCGAGCGTCCCGGGACTTACATGGATTATTACTACGACGATTATGATGATGTATCGGCTGCGGAAACCGATGATACATCATCTGAAGATGATACTTCAGTTGAAAAAGAAAACGATCCCTCAATAACAGAAACTGCTGACGGCCGCGATGTATATGATGTTATAATCGAAAACTGCATCACTCTTTTAACCGACGATGACGCTCTTTTCGAAAACGGTGCCGACAACTGGATATTCGATGTCAAATCCGTTTCATATACCGACGGCGATCCTCTCTATTATGCGGGTTATGCCATAGAGGACATCACGGGTGACGGTGTCGAAGAGCTCATAATCGCTTCGACCGACCCCTCCGATCCCCATACGGGTTCGCTCATTTATGCCGTATATACGAAAAACGGCGATGAAGCCGTTAAGATCGTCGACGGCTGGGGACGTAACCGCCATTACTTTTCAAACGCCGCGGAGCGTGACGGCAATGCAAAAGTTTTCTATTGCGAATCCTCTTCCGGGGCTGCGGATACACAATTCGGACTTTACTTTTTCAATGCAAACGGTAAAGTAAAGACATGGATCGATTATTATTACACTGTTTTGAAAAACAACGGCGAAACCGAGTATTATACTAATACTACAGGGCTTATCGATCCCAATCCCGGTGATTTCATAATAGACCAGGAAAACGCGTTTTATAACGCCATGAACTCTTATCAGGATTCCATAGAGTCCTTCCCTGTAACGCCTTTGTATGAATTTGAATAAAAGAAAACTATTTATATAAAAGGAGAAGTTTTATGAAAAAGTTGCTTAAGAAGATCCTGGTGATCGCAATGTGCCTTTCTCTTTGTGCAGTTGTAACGGCATGTGACCTTCCGTTCGGTTCATCCGCAGAGGAGGAAGAAACATCCTCAAGAAGGAAAAGGGACAATAAAAAGAAAGATTCCGGGGATCCCGAAATTCCGGATATTCCCCAGCCCGAACCCGAGCCCGAGCCCGAACCCGAACCCGATTATCCCGAAGGACCAAACGGCGCATCCGATGATGATTTCACCGGTTACATATCTCTTCTTACCCAGTATTTTTACACGCTGCAGTCCCCCCTTGATGACTTCGGTGAAGCGTCCGGACAGGAAGGTTATTACTGGCTTGCGGATTTCAGATATGATGTTGAATATTCAGGTAAATCCGCCACTGAGCTTGCCGGATTCAATTGTCACGATTATTCGGGCGACGGTTCTCCCGAACTTATCATCGCGACGTTCCCGTTTAATGAAGAATGGGCTACCCACACCGAGATCAAAGCTATCTATACAATGACCGGCGAAGATGAATACAAGCTTGCTGTTGAAGGATGGGGCAGAAACCGTCAGTATCTGTTAAATACCGGTGAATTCTACAATGAAGGATCATCCGGTGCGAGCGAAAGCTGTTTCGGAACCTATAAACTCAGCAATGACGGTACAGAGATCGTATGGAATGATTTCTATTTTTCGACATATAACGGTGTTTCCGGAAAAGTTGAGTTTTATCATAATACGAGCGGCGTATGGGATGCCAAGGCGAGCGAAAAACAGGATATTACCGAAGATCAGTTCTGGGAGATGCAGAAATCTTATCAGGACAAGATCGTCGATCTCGATCTTAAGCCCCTCCAGTCCATGCAGGGCATTGTCGGTGTAATGGGAGGATGTCTGGTATATCCGATGTTCGCAGAGGATTGTCCTTATGACACCGCAAATCTCAAAGAATATGATATCAGCATCGATGATCAACCGATGGTCATAGTTCTTGAGGCTTATGACGATGTTTACGATCTTGCACTGTGTGAACTCGAATGGGGTGAAGATCGCGGCGGAGAACAGGATTTCACATTTATTCCCATTGAAAAGATCGGGGACCTCGCCTGCGGAAAAACCGTAAAAGTTCTCGCTTCCTTCCCCGGAGATATGAGTGCTCTTTACTATACTTTTACAGACTCATTCGGTAACCTTCATGCATACTGTGTTACCATAAGCGGCTATGACGGATCGCTTAACCTCGACATATGGTATTGAAATACTAATCCGTATCTGCATATTTGATAAATATGCAGATCGCATATAAAAGATCAGACGCAATATATATCCGGTAAACGGTATATATTGCGTCTTTATTATTGTCTGCCATAAAATGCATCTATCAGCTCACAGGCCTCAACCACGGGATCAGCTGACATATCGATCCAGTGCAGGTCTTTTCTTTTGCGAAACCACGTCATCTGCTCTTTGGCAAGATGCCTTATTTCCATAAAGAGTTTATCGTAAAATGCATCAAAGTCCGTAAATTCACCTCTTAGATACATCAGTATATATCTGTATTCAAGGCCGAGTTTATACAAAAACTCATCAGTCGCACCCTCGGCTCTTAAGTTCTTTACCTCATCGATCATGCCTTCGTCAAGACGCCTTGAAAGCCGCTCGCGGATACGTTCGTAAAGTACTTCCCGCGGCCAGGTAACGCCTATCGCCAAAGTCTCGTATCGCGGAACGCTTTCTTTTTCGTCAAAAGCACCCGTCATGGCCTTCTCAACAGCACGCTCGACGCGGCGTTTGTTGAGTGTATCGACTCTTTCAAGAGCCGCAGGATTTACATCCCTTAAATACGTTATCAGTTCCTCAAGGCTCATCGCCTCTACTTTGGCACGAATTTCGGGATCCGGTCGGGCTCCGTTTAAATTGTATCCGTCGACGATGGCATTGACGTAAAGTCCCGTTCCTCCGACCAAGAAAGGGCGGACTTGTCGTTCTAAGATGTCGTCGATCGCCTCATAGGCAAGGCGCTGATAATCGGAAAGCGAGAAGAAATCGTTTGGTTCTGCAACGTCGATGAGATGATGTCTTACACCCTTCATCTCTTCGGGCGTTATCTTGCCCGATCCAAGGTCAAGCCCTTTAAAAACCTGTCTTGAATCCGCGGAAACTATCTCGGCGCCGTATTTAAGCGCAAGTTCCACGCCAAGACCGCTCTTTCCCGATGCATTGGTGCCTGCGATAACGATCAGTTTTTCCATGCTCACATAGTTTCCGATCTTATGTCTTCAAGCTTGTTTTCAAGTTCTTTGATGGCTTTCATGGCATTTGCGATATCCTTCATCTGCTTGTCAAATTCGGGATCGTAGCCGCCGTCAGCGAACATGCTGTAATATTTGCGTCCGATAGCAGTATACGAACGTGTTATAACGTTTTCGCATGTGCCGATCTCTGCCTTTACATCAAACAGTTCTTTGGTCCTTTTGCCTTTTCTTACGAATTTCTGGGCAAACGAAGATGCTTTGTCTGTGATCTTTAATACCATCTCTATCCCTCCGCATTAAATGTCTTAAGACATTTTCTGATCTTTGATTTGGCTCTTCCGAGCGCATTGTCCGTGGATTTGTCGTCTTTACCGAGGATACGCGCGATATCCGTATAACTTAATCCCGTCATGTATAATTCAAGAACCTGCCGTTCAAAAACGGACAGTTCCGTTTCCAGCCAGTGCTCGATGGTTTCCACGTTCTCCCGGTCTATGACCGCCGATTCGGGATCGGGTTCAACGGCCTTAACGGTATCTTCCAAAGCCGTACCGCCCTCGGGATCGTCCTCATCTGCATAAAGGGAGATATAACTGTTGAGGGGCATGTGCTTTTTTCTTTTGGACGCCGAAACAGCTGTATAGACCTGCCTTGATATGCACAGGTCGGCGAAAGTGTGGAAACTTGCGTCTCTTCCCGGATCGTAGTCCCTTATCGCCTTAAAAAGCCCTATCATGCCTTCCTGGATAAGATCTTCGGGCTCGGCACCGAGAATGTACATAGAGCGCGCCTTATTGCGCACAAGTCCCTTGTATTTTATCATTATATAATCCTGAATGCGTTCGTCGCCTTCGCGCAAAAGAAGGATCAGTTCCTCGTCGGACCGATTCTCATATTCAGGATAAGCGCTGTCTGACAATTTCATAAGCCAATACTCCGCATGCTACAGATGCATTGAGTGAATCTATATCGCCTTTCATGGGAATGGATGCCACAAAATCGCACTTTTCCTTGACAAGCCTTCCGACTCCCTCGCCTTCGTTGCCTATCACAAGACCGATGGGGCCTTTGAGATTGAGTTTATACATGGTCTCTCCGTCCATATCTGCACAGACAAACCACATACCGCGCTTTTTGAGATCTTCGATCGTCTTACAAAGATTGGTCACTTTCACAACGGGCGTATAGTTAAGCGCTCCGGCTGAAGTACGTGCCACCGTGGCTGTAAGTCCAACCGCACGGTTCTTGGGTATTATAACGCCGTGGGCTCCCGCAAGATTTGCGGTCCTGATGATCGCACCGAGATTATGGGGATCTTCGATGTTATCAAGCAGTATCACGAAGGGATCCTCGCCCTTTTCCCCGGCAAGATTAAAAATATCATCCATCTCGGCATATTCGTAGGCGGCGGCTATCGCTATAACGCCCTGATGTTTGCCGGTCTCGGACATCTGATCGAGTCTCTCGCGATCGACATATTTGATGACGGTATCCTGTTTACGCGCTTCACGCTTTATGGTAAGTATCGGTCCGTCCTGACAGCCGTCAAGTATAAACAGCCTGTCTATTGTCTTACCGCTTCTGAAAGCCTCTGTTACGGCATTTCTGCCCTCTATTTTAGACTCGTTAACTCTCTGCATTGTCGTTCCTCGTATCTGTCTTCACCGCACCCTTAAGGTCTTTAGGGTGTATCGATCTGCTGCCCGAATCAAGAGCGTTCATCCCCATACTTAAAAGGTATGTTATCCTTGCATTACGCCCTTTGAGATACAGATATCCTATCACGGCTTCAAGGCCCGTTGCCTTACGATAGTCATGGATACTTGCGTTCTTGGCGCTTGACTGCGTCTTGGCATTGCGACCCCTTTTGTACTGTGCGGCTTCTTCGTAGTCAAATTCCGAAGCCAGTATCTCCGCAAGTCTCGCCTGTGTCACGGCATTTACAAGCTGCCTGTTGTCTTTGTTGATCGCATTGATCGGCCGGTTTTCGGATGTGGCCACGATCATTCGCGTAACGACCTCATAAACCGCATCTCCCAGATACGCAAGTATTACGGGAGACAACAGCTCCGGCGGGGGCTTGGGGAGATCGAACGATGCCCTTATATTGTCAAGCAATGCCGCATTTGATTGTATTTCCTGTTCCAAATTGCTGTCCATCTCAGTAACCTTATTCTTCGCTGTCGCCCTTGGCCTCTATAAAGTACATACGCGATGCAAAATCTTTGAAAAGTCTTGTCTCATCATTGTATCCGGTGCCGGTAAATGCCTGTTTTAACTTGATGCCGGCATTGTTGAGTACCGAACCCGTGACGGTATAGTCTTCAAGTTCTCCGTCAAGCTTATAGAATTTGGCTATGAGCGAATGAAGAAGGGAATCCTGCTTGATGTGTATCGGTGATACCTGGTTCACAAGATCGCCGAATTCCTTGATATTATGCTTGCTGCGTATATTAAATACATGATAAACGGTATTGTCGTCAAGCCCGCATGCCTTAAGCACTCTGTACTCATCGTTGGGATTTACGAGCTCGTTCCATATGACTGCGACCGCTTTCTTTTTATCCTTGGAAACGGTAAGCCATTCTCTGTCGTTTATCCGATAGAAGTCACCGTAAGCGAACACTTCTCTCCACTTTTTGTAAAGGCCGGTCTGAACTCTTAATTCCTCGATCTCTTCGTTCTTTAACTCGCAAAGATTAAGTTCATATCCCAGAAGACCGAAAGCTGCGATGTTAAAGCGTGTTGAAAGCGGCGTGGTACGAAGTGTCTGATGGTTGGGACACGCCGATACATGGGCCGTTACAACGGACATGGGATATCCGTAGCTGTAACCGGTCTGGATATGGGTACGTACGATCGCATCGGTATCGTCACTTGCCCAGATCTGAGGCATGTAACTTAAAATC
>Ga0310691_10003381_pt1 | contig 19244 bp, 20 predicted proteins | sample 176DNAGHGlowgp2_FD_203887 | JGI IMG/M metagenome (GOLD analysis project Ga0310691, IMG submission 203887) | Sheep rumen microbial communities from Palmerston North, Manawatu-Wanganui, New Zealand - 1766 DNA GHGlow gp2 (v2) (version 2) | ecosystem: Host-associated > Mammals > Digestive system >...
GTTAGTTGTGAAACAATATCAAAAGATAATGTCTTTGCTAAGAATATTATAAACAAATTGGATAATAAGGGATTGTTAGGGGAGATGAAATCTTTATCTGTTGACGAGAGAATTAAATATGTATGTAAGATAAATGATGTAAGTACCCTGTTATACAATATAACATATGGAACAGCTTTTAGAAAAAGGCAGAGAAGCCGGTTCAGAGAGATGAAAGGTCTACTGGGCGATAAAGTTAAATTCTTGCAAATATTGGCTGTATTCCAAAGATTAGATTTGCCATACTTCCCTCTAGAGTTACTAGGGTTATGGGATTTTAGAGATTATAATAGTACATTAGAGGAATGTGAGGATTTTATAAAGTATTCAGTAGAGACAAATGGGATAGAATTAAGAAATGATATATTAACAGATGATTTAATTAGAATGATGGATGGTCGTACAAAGCTCCATCTAATACGCGACATATTAGTTTTAGTATCTCCTCAGGTTTCAGAAACTATTCATTCCTATTGGAATGAAATACAGTCAACTCTGATGAAAGGAAAGCTGTTGCGCAAAAAACTGGGAATGACAAATGGGGAGGTTAAAAACCTTTTGTTTGATGTTAAGAATTTTTACGATGATGATTATAATTATTGGATTCAAGTCGGAATCGCAGAGCAGAATGATAATGATTTTGAAAAATCATTAAATCATTTTAGACAGGCAGAATCTTTAAATCCTAAGTCGTATTTAGTTCTTAATGCTATAGCAAGGAATTTTTTGAGGCAGGCAAATATAACAAAAGATTATAGTGAGGCGAAAATCTTATTCGAAGAAGGAGAAAGAAAAATGTTAAAACTTATTCGTGATAGGGAAGAATTTCAGGTTAAAGCTTTCTCAACTCATTGCTATTTATATGAAAAGATGAGGTTCCTTAAGATTTTCAAGATAAGACCATCAAAAGATGAACTTCAACGGATGTTTAATATGTTGAAATCTATTTTAGATAAAGATGACAAAGATCCGATGGCTCGACACATTAGTAATTTATTCTCTGAATATGTTAAAAAAGCAGGTTTCTCAGGTATATTCAATTTAAATATGTATGACTTGACTTATTTGCGCACCATAATGGGAGAATCCCAAAAGAGACGGATAACAGAAATACTTGAAGATTTCGAGATAGAATAATTATTTTGAATGTTATCGACTTCGAAGATTTAGTATCAATAGTGGTTGAATCTTTTGCATTAAACGAAGCAATAAATCACACTGGATAATCTTAAAGCCTTGCATAAATGACCACAAATACAAAAATACAGCCACTGATTGAGGACTTGAGGCGCATAGTGCCTGGAAGTTTTCTAAAGTCAACGGAATATAAACGTTGGTTGGTTGAGTGTGGTTTAGATGAGTTGTGGGCTCAGTTAATCGATCAAATGAAGTCACACCGTAGCTTCTATGCAGTCGGATACGACCATGAAGCAGGTGATGCTGAAGACGCACTTGGATATCTTGTTAATATTATCTTTGAGAAAAAAAAGGTAAGCCTTCCATCGTTTTTGCTCGACCTACTGTCGTTTTATGCCAACCAGAAATCTGTATATGTGGAAACGACGAATATCAAGAAAGATCTTTTAGCTGCGGGCTACTCTGAGGAAGAGGTCACTGTTCTTGATGGTATCTCAATACCGAAGCCAATAGAAGAGAAGATAGAAGAAGAACAAACCCTGGAACAGAAAGTTCGCACTTTGGAGAAAGCATACCTTGCATTTCATGATGAGAATTCTCGAGAGGCCATTGATGCCTATCTGGAATGGCATAGTGCAGCCCTGCTTTATCTGAGTAACTATTACACAGAGGTAAACCCAGACTATTCTGAGTTTAAGCACATCGACAATTCAGGCAATGGGCATGTTCTCCGTCACAATTATAAGTTGCTTTACTCAATATACAACCTGCTGATGAACAATGTGACAACGCAAGAGATTGCAAAGTCTGCAGCCAATGGTAAGAAGACCCCGCTGGTTTTTATTAGCCATTCATCTGGTGATAAAGAGTTTGTTGTTGCCCTTGTGAACCTTCTGGAAGATATGGGCTTCACCAAGGAAACGTTGTTCTGTAGTTCCGTGCGTGAATATGGCATCCCATTGAGTGACGACATTTTTGATACTATCCGTGGGCTGTTCTATAAGCACGACCTCTATGTCATCTTTGTCCATTCGCCTCGTTTCTACGGAAGCGCCGTATCGCTCAATGAGATGGGGGCAGCATGGGTATTGAAGACAGGCTTCTGTTCGTTCCTGACTAACGATATGGAATACAATAAGATGAAAGGTGTTGTCAATAACGCCAAACTTTCTATCAAGATTGACGAGGAAGAAGCTAAAGGCCTATTAAACGACCTTTATAAACAACTTGCTGCAATATTCTCTCTTCAGGAGATGGATATGAACAAGTGGGAGCGTAAACGTGACCAGTTCCTTTCTGTTGTCCGCAACTTGAAGAATGAGAATGAGGAGGACTCCGTTGAAGAAAACAATGTTGATATGGAGTATAAGAAGCTCCAGATAGAGAAAATGAAGGCTGAGGCTGAAGCGCGCTCAAAGGCTATTATTAGAGGTAATATCGTTAAAGGATATAAGGGCAGTGCGAGTACGTTAATGATATTCAATGCAGGAATGGCCACTGCACGAAACGTGCGTGTGGATTGGCTGAACGAAAGTGAGGACGTTATCCTTACTAATGACTTTACAGAAATAGGAGAATTAACGCCACAGAACTCACGTAGTTACGCACTGCATTTGACAACAGGACATCCAGAAACCATGAATCTCCGTTATTCATGGGATGATGATTATGCTAAAGGTAACATCTTAGAAGAAGCATTGCAATTATAAACGATGAAGAAAGATTATAGTAAGAGTATCCGTCTTCGTTGTGTTGTTTGTGGTAGCGACTCAGATTTCGAGAGCAACGAGGATAAAACCTATATCAAGTGTAACAAGTGCAATTGTGAATATCTTGGAGGCTATGATGAGCTTGTAGATCTTAACAAGGGCCATATTGACGAAGAGATAGAACATACTAAGGAAGAAATCACTCGCGATGTAAAAGACGAGCTGTCTGCGATGCTAAAGAAAGCTTTCAAGGGTAATAAGTATTTCAAAATTAAGTGAAAATGAACAGGAAACTTGTTATTATTGGAAATACCGGTGATCGTGGACACTATGTAGATAGTGTGAATTACGATATAGCAAACTATAAAAGGTATTTTACAACAGGAAACGGTGGCGCATGGGATGAAGAACATGAAATCTATGCTCCAGAGGTAAATACATTCTCATGGCAGGCACTGGATACTCACATGACACTCTGCGAGAGTCAGGAGCATGTGGATTTGTGGGTTATTGTCTTTGCCGGTCATGGTTGGGCTGACGAAGTGACCAAGGACACCTTTCTCGAACCAAGGCCAGGCACAAGACAACAAGAGGATATACCTGTTAGCTGGATTAGGCAGAAAACCCGCAATAGCCGATGCTTGTTGATTGCTGACAGTTGTAGAGTTCTGATGCCTATACAAGAGGGAGCAGGAGTACGAGAACGCACATTCTCTTTCTCAGAAGATGATAGCGATGACTACAAACGTCAGTGCATTGCACTTTATGAGCGGTCGCTCAGTGTTGTACCAGTAGGTTCGTTTTGTGCTGGCTATGCTTGTCGGCTTGATCAGTCTGCAGGGAATATATTAGGTGATAGAGGTGGACTCTATTCTGATACTTTGCTCAACGTGGCAACAGAAGAAATAGAAACTATTAAGGCTAATCACGAGCAAGAACCTGCCGTATCCTTCTCTTATATACATGCGCGAGCCCGCCAGATTGTTATGCGTGCGTCAAATGGTTTACAAGAACCAGAAATAGATCACGACAGAGCACGTCAAATTCCATTCTGTGTCATTCCATAGTCAAGATAAATATGAGTTGGTTTAACAAGAAAGAGGAAAACCAAGATCCCAAGGATGATTCCCAGAAACATTACAGGGAAGTATTCAAGATTAAGGACAAGTTCCTTATCAACTATACCCTTGAAACAGTCAATGGTGAAGAGAAGGGATTTATTGTCTTTATTGATTATGAGAACGACCTGGACTATGTTGAAGAACGCGACAGGGTTGGCTGGACTGATGAAGATAATGAAAATTTCTCCCGCTATGTTGCCAGGCTCCAGAAAGCAGAGGCAACACCAGCACTGAGCATTTCTGAACGTCAGTTGCTCATATTTAAACGAAAGCTTGGAGTTGGTTATGTTCTTGCCCTTCAAAAGAATTTCGCTGCTATTGATAAGGTCATCAATGATGCGTTAGCCTTCCTTGAACAGCGTAATACAGAGGCTGCACGTCGTAAGTTCTTGGAATCAGGTGGTGTAATAGCCTTGTTGTTTGCTGCTATAGGTTTTATTATCTATTACAATGGATGCGACAATAAATGGTATTATGGCATCGTCTTTGGTGTTCTTGGTGCTTATACATCCATTTGGACACGTTATGGAAAACTTGTCTTTACAGGCTTCGCATCAACTTGGCTTCACTATTTGGAAGCAGTGTCCCGGCTTTTTGTCGGTGTAATCTTTGCTGTTGTAGCCATGTTTGCCATTAAGTGTGGCTTGATTTTCTCACAGATTAGTCCTTCAACAGAACTGTTTGCCTATTCACTGGTCAGTTTTGCTGCCAGTTTCAGCGAGCGGTTTATACCGTCTCTAATAGAGAAGTTCGTCAATAATAATTTGGAAGAGTATGAGCAGAAAACTGATATTGATAACGAATGACGGAGGTCGTGCAAACTACCTTCCTGGTGTGGTAAGAGATGCTCAAAATTACCTAGACTTCTTCCATCTGCCAGAAGGTGGCTTGTGGTCAGACGACGAAATAATGGTGTACCGAAATACATGTACTCGTCCAGTTCTTAGCTCATATATTTTGCAAGAGCGAATGAGAGGCTTACAATATGTAGTGATAGTATTCTGTGGACATGGATATTCTACAGCCGGAGGAATGACCTATTTTGAATTATCACCGGGACATGAAGCATCTCTTTTCCAAATAAAGGAGATGGTTAGGGAAACACGTTGCCTGATGATTGCTGACAGTTGCCGTGTAACAGTATTAGCAGAAGGAGGAAGGATTCCGGAAGTGAGGATGTTTTCTGATGATCGCTCTCTAGATAATTATCGACAGCGCTGTTTCAATCTGTACGATCAATATTTCCGAGGACTTGTGCGCGGGCATTTTACCATTGGTATGGCGGCCTCATTAGGACAGTCTGCAGGTGAAGATGAAAATGGAGGATATTATTCCTGTATGCTTTTAAGAACTGCAAAAGCCCTGATTGTTGCCAAAAAAGCAACAAGAAACAGGTTGATAAATTATGATCCACATGCAAAATTCCCATATGTTCACGCTATAACAAGGGAAATGTTCATGAGAAATGGTATTAATGGGCAAACTCCTGACATTCAAGCTCCCCAAGGCCGTCAGGCTCCTTTTGTTGTCGTAGCTAGAGAGTAGTCTGTAAGAGATTTCCAATTAAGAATATCAAGATAACTGACGCAAAACCGAGTGCAAACGAGTCGTTTGATTTGCCGAGGTGTCAAGGAAGTCGACAATAGTCAAGCGACACAGCCATTGACGGAGGAGATACTTAAAGGCGATGTTCATACGACAGATGAGATGAAGGCATTAATTTAGGGGTTGTACATCATCGCTACCATATCGGTTCGCCAAGTGCATTTGTTAAGGCTATTTGAATTGAATATGAAATATCAATTAATTATCTTTCTTTTGCTCTTTGGAGCAGCAAGCCTCTCTGCTCAGTCTGCTTCAGAGACTGACAAGCAATCCCTCTACAACGCCGAGGTGCGTGAGAAGTTAGCTTTAGACTACTCGATGCCCGACTATACCATCAACAAGATTGACGTGATGGGTCCTCGTCTGACGGCTATACTGAAGAGATTTAATGATAACTACAATCAGAGAGCGAACATTGAACTTCTGAATATCATCCAATCAAGACAGGTCGATGGCCTAAGCTATGCTAGGATAAAGAAGATGGATATCGATACAGTAACAAAGATCGGAAATAAGATTACGTTGAGTTTCAAGACTTGGTTGGATTCGAACAATTTAGGTCTGAAGAATGCCACATTGACATTCAACTTCATCGATGGCGTGTCCGATGATAAGTCAACCAATGAATTTTTCTGTATGGTTTGCAGATATATCAATGAATAAGATTATTCTGCTTTGAAGCAGTATCAATGAATCGAAATACTCAAATTATGAACATAATCAAAACCGCCATTGATGGCGTAGTAATCATAGAGCCCCGCATTTTTGAAGATGCGCGAGGCTATTTCTTCGAGTCCTTCTCTCAGCGAGAGTTCGACGAGAAAGTCGGTAAGATTACCTTTGTCCAGGATAATGAGAGTAAATCATCTTATGGCGTGATGCGAGGACTCCATTTCCAGCGTCCTCCATTTTCTCAGAGCAAATTGGTTCGCTGTGTCAAGGGTGCAGTTCTTGATGTTGCTGTGGATATAAGAAAAGGGTCGAAGACTTACGGCCAGCATGTAGCAGTAGAACTGACAGAGGACAATCATCGCCAGTTCTTCATTCCAAAGGGCTTTGCCCATGGCTTTGCAGTCCTCAGCGACACAGCGATATTCCAGTACAAGTGTGATGAATTCTATCATCCTGAGGTTGAAGGAGGTATTAGTATCTTGGATGATTCTTTGGGAATAGATTGGCGCATTCCTAAAGAGGAAGCAATCCTCTCCCCCAAAGACACTATACATGTATATTTGAAGGATTTGGATAATCCTTTTAGGATTGACGAATATTAATTTGAAAATGAAAAGATGATGCTAAGTAAATTTTGGCGTAATAGGTGGTATTTGATATCTCTTCCTAAATCTTTATATTTTAATTTTCATTATCTTCCGTTTATGCAAGCAATTAAACTTCCAATTCTTTTGTGGAAAGTAGAATTGATAAGAATAAAAGGGGATGTAATAATTGATTCGCCTATTAAAACAGGAATGATTAGATTAGGATATAGGATGGTCGGAATCTATAAAGATGATGGTCTTATTTTTGCAAATTATGGTGGTACAATAATTTTTAAAGGCGAATGTAAAATCGGTAATTCTTCTGCAATATGTGTTAATAAGGGGGAGTTGAAATTGGGTAATAATTTTATAGCAACAGCATCTTTACGACTAGCTTGTTATAAAAAGATTGAAATTGGAAATAATGTTTTATTAGGATGGGATTGCATGATAAGTGATACAGATTTCCATCAAATGAAATCAACGACAGGTCAAAATATAAAATGTTATGGCTCTATAAGAATAGGAGATAACTGTTGGTTTGCAAGTCGTGTAACAGTGCTTAAAAACACCTTATTGCCTTCTTATGTTATAGTGGCTTCTAATTCGCTTCTAAATAAGGTTTATGATATTCAACATAATAGTTTACTTGCAGGTCAACCAGCAAAAGTCGTTAAACAAAATGTTTATAGGGATTACAAAGACGATGCCATACAGTATTCCTGAAGGTGAATAAAGAATTTGTCTTGTAGGTTCAAAAAAGAGAATTACCATATCTTTTTTGAACTAAAAGACATTTTGAAGCACTTTAATTATAGATGTAAAATCTCATGTCACAAGAAATTAATTCTCGTACATTGATTGTTAAGAAAAACATCATTTGGTCTTTCTTAATTAGGGGCATTGGTATTTTGGTCTCGCTGTTATTGGTACCTGCTACTATTGGATATGTCAGTCCCGAATTGTATGGTGTTTGGCTTACTCTAGCATCAATTATGACATGGTTAGGCTTTGCGGATATTGGATTTACACAAGGGCTGAAAAATAAACTTGCTGAAGCTATTGCTAAAAATGATTATGAAAGAGGGAAAGCTCTTGTTTCAACGACATATTTTTTGATGGTGATAATTTTTATCCCTATATGCATCATTTTAGAATTGTTAATTCCATATGTAAATTGGACAGGATTACTTAATATTGACAGTGCATATTCGGATGAGATAAAAAAAGTCATGTATGTGTTGGTGGCTTTTGCGTGTATGCAGATGATAGTTAATGTCTTAGTCTCTGTTATTGCGGCTTTTCAAAAAGTAGCATTATCTAATAGCTTTCTTGTAATAGGTAACATAATATCGCTAATCATTATATGCATTCTTAGAGTGGTTTCTCCTCCTTCTTTGATAGCCCTGGCATTCTCCATTGCGGCAATGCCAATACTTGTAACGTTGGTTGCAACCTTTATACTTTTTTATGGTAAATTTCGGGATGTGTCTCCCAATATTGGATACATTCGTACTAATCTTATTAAGGATTTGTTCAATTTAGGTTATAAGTTCTTTATTATTAATATTCAAGTGTTAATATTATATCAAAGTACAAATATTTTAATAGCAAATGTATCTTCGCCATTAGATGTTACAAATTATAATATAGCCTATAAGCTTCTGAGTTGTGCAATGATGGTCTACACTATAATTACCGCTCCTCTATGGCCTGCTTATACAGACGCCTATACTAGAGGAGATTTCTTTTGGATGAAAAGCATGCGCAGAAAAATGACAAAAATATTGCTGTTATCTATAATTGGATGTTTTTTTTTAGCTATTATGTCTAATCCTATATATAGCGTTTGGATAGGCGATAATGTATCAGTACCAAGTTTGATGACTTTTGTAGTTGCAATTTATGTTAGCATCTATTGTTGGATGAATCTGAATGGAACTCTAATTGTTGGAATGGGTAAGATTCAAGTGGAAACATTTTTAGTGCTTATAGGGATGATTCTTCATATACCATTATCATTGTATTTGGCCAAATTCTATGGTGCTTATGGCGTATTAATCTCACTTATTGCTATAAATATTATATATGCTATAGTTATGAATGTGCAAGTGGATAAGTTATTGAATGGTACAGCAAAAGGAATTTGGAAAAAATAGAATTATAGTTATGTTGTCTATGACAATTGCCTGATATTTTTATGCTTATTCTAAATAAGCGCAAATACGGATTGTTTAAAATAGGGAAAGATGCATCAATTCAGCATGCAACATTTGAAGGAAATAATGCTCTGGCATCTAACCTTATTATTAACAATAGTTCCATAGGTTTATTCTCTTATATTGGCTCTAATTCTATTTTTTACTATACAAAAATAGGACGCTTTTGTAGCATTGCAGATAATGTATGCGTTATTGGTGCTCATATTGGGAAACATTGTGTAATTGGTGCAAATTCTGTAGTTACGCGAGATATTTCTGATTATTGTGTGGCAGTAGGTGCTCCTGCTATAATTATTAAACGATATGATTTCAATGAAAAGAAATGGCAAAAAGTTGACGTTCATAAGGCTCATGGGGGGGTGGATATTCCATATCAAGAAAGTGAGCTTTTATTTGTGGCATAAGCATAAATTTATTCAATTATATTATTCAGATAATATTAAGAAACCACTTTATATAACACCCTTTTGTATAGAATTGGGTGAAAATGTAAATATTTGGTATAACGCGAGAATAGAAGGCGTAAGAAAATATAATAATACTTTGTTTACTCCACGGATTATTATTAGAGAAAGTGTGAGCATTCAGCAAAATATTCATCTAACATGTGCAAATCGTGTGGAAATAGGCGCTAATACCGCTATTGCGGCAAATGTCACAATTACAGATATTCATCACCCTTATATAGATGTAAATGTTCCGATAGAAAGACAAGATTTAGAAGTTGGTTTTGTAGAGATTGGTGATGAATGTAAGATATATAATAATAGTGTAGTCCTCCCTAATACTAAAATCGGTAAACATGTGACGGTTGGTGCGAATTCCGTTGTTCAAGGAAACATACCAGATTATTCAGTAGTTGTTGGTGCCCCTGCAAGGATTGTCAAAAGGTATGATTTCGAGCAAAAAAGATGGCGTAATACAGATAGTTTTGGTAAATTTGAAAAATAGCGAAAGGATTATGTTAAACCATCTCAAAAGGCTAAAGGCAGGATTTCATAACATTGTAGTACAGTATTTTAAACCATATAATCGTAAGAAATACGGTAAGATAGGTGAACATAGTATTGTAAAAAGTAATTCTCTGCTTGTACCTGAGAATATGTTCTTGGACGACTATGTTGTCATTCAAGAACAGACAAACTTCATATCTAATATGGGAAAACTATTCGTGGGTAAGTACTCGGTAATATCTTCTGGATGTACCATTATACCTGGGGCTCATAGTTTAACAGTCGGCGTCCCCTTTTATTTGGCTACAACAAATCATATCAATGATGATGAAGGAGATGTAATTATTGAGGAAGATTGCTGGATAGGGACGGGATGTATTCTTTTACCAAAATGTCATATAGGGAGAGGGGCGGTTGTCGGTGCAGGAAGTGTAGTAAAGAAAGAGATCCCTCCTTATGCGGTTGTGGTTGGTTCACCAGCAAGAATTATTGCAGCAAAGTTTTCATTCGAACAAGTATTAAAGCATGAGATCATTTTATATCCACCAAATGAGAGATTCTCAAAAGAAGAATTAGAAAGGATTTATGCAGTGTACTATAAAGAAATGCGTACTATTGGAGTAGATAACTTAAACCCAGAAGAGGTTAAAGAATTAGAAAAAATTCGTAAATCTTTTGGAATGACGAACTATAAAAATCATTAGATGAAAAGAGTATTGATAACCGGCGGCGCTGGATTCATTGGTTCACATATAGCGCTTAAGCTCATTGAGAAGGGATATGAAGTAACTATACTTGACAATCTGTTGGAGCAGATTCATGGTGCAGACCCAGGTAAGATATCCCCTCTGTATTGTAGTATAAAAGATAAAGTGCGCTTTATAAAGGGCGATGTTTGTGATAAGGCCTTGTTGGAACAAGCACTTGATGGTGTAGATTATGTAATCCACCTTGCAGCTGAAACAGGTACTGGCCAGTCAATGTACGAGATAAAGCGTTACATAGATGTTAATATAGGTGGTACAGCATTGTTGCTTGATATCTTAACCAACACTAAGAATCACGTTAAGCGTGTAGTTGTTGCGGAATCCCGCGCTATTTATGGTGAGGGCAAATATCATTGCGAGAAGTGTGGCGATGTTTATCCAATAGAGCGTAAGGATGAGGATATGGCAAAGGGTGACTTTGAGTGCCATTGTCCTAAGTGTGGCGGAAAGGTAAAACTAGTTGCTACCACAGAAGACAGTGCTATTCATCCTTCATCTGTGTATGGAATAGGAAAGCAGGTACAAGGTCAGTTAGTACACCTTATTTGTAAGAATATTAGTATTGAATCTGTATCTTTCAGATATCAGAATGTATATGGCCCTGGTCAGTCGCTGACCAATCCCTATACAGGAATTTTGAGTATTTTCTCAAACCGTATTAAGAGCCATAAGGGTATCAATATCTTTGAGGATGGAAAAGAAACCCGTGATTTTGTTTACATAGACGATGTGGTGGATGCTACCATTACTGGTATGGAAGTACCAGAGGCTAACGGCCATGTGTTTAATATTGGAACAGGCATAGCGACCGATGTTCTCACCGTAGCGCAAACACTCTGTAAGTACTATGGTATAGAAGTGCCCCTGACTGTATCAGGAAACTATCGTTTGGGCGATATTCGTCATAATTATGCGGACATTACTTTAGCAAAGCATATTCTTGGATTTGAACCCAAGTGGACATTTGATGCGGGTATCAAGCAATTCACAGACTGGGTGAATCGCCAGGATTTACTAACAGATAATTACGAGGCCTCTTTGGAGGAAATGAAACAGAAAGGCCTCTTTAAATAATAAAGTACTTATGAAAGTACTAGTAACAGGAGCTAACGGCTATATTGGCCGTCATGTAGTAAAAGCACTTTTGGATAAAGGTGCTGATGTGATAGCGTGTGATATTGTGACGAATGACATTGATGAACGAGCAGAACGAAAGACACTGAACCTCTTTGAACTGCCGGAAGGTAATGTGTTTAAACAGTTAGGTTCGCCCGATGTATGTCTTCACATGGCATGGCGCAATGGGTTTGTACATAATGCACCTACTCAGATTGGAGACCTCTCAGCCCATTATAAATTCTTGACCGCTATGATTGATGGCGGTTTGAAACAGCTTGCAGTGATGGGTACTATGCATGAAGTGGGTTATTGGGAAGGTGCTATTGACGAGAACACACCTTGCAATCCTATTTCTATGTATGGTATTGCCAAAGATGCATTACGCAGGTCTATGATTCTTTATTGCCAACAAAAAGAGTGTATTCTGCAATGGCTTCGTTGTTACTATATTTTAGGAGACGACAAAAAGAATAATTCTATTTTCTGCAAGCTGTTGTTAGCAGCAGAAGAAGGAAAGAAAACCTTCCCGTTTACCACAGGTAAGAACCAGTACGATTTCATCACTGTTGATGAATTGGCTAACCAATTGTCTGCAGCAGTGCTGCAAAAAGAGGTTGTGGGAATTATTAATTGTTGTACCGGCAAGCCTATGAGTCTAGCAGATAGAGTTGAGCAGTTTATTAAAGATCATAATCTTGATATTAAGTTGGAATATGGGGCGTTCCCAGACAGACCATATGATTCCCCATGCGAATACGGTGATGCAAATAAGATTAGCAAAATAATTAATAAGAAATAATGATAGGAATTGTAACAGTATTATATAATAGTGCTCCTGTATTAGAGGATTTCTTTCGAACCTTGAATGATCAGACATACAAGGATTTTGTTTTGTATGTTATAGATAATAAATCCAAAGACAACTCATTAGACGAAGCAGATAAACTCTCGAAGGCTGTTGATTTCAAAACTGTTATATTGCCCCAAGATACAAATTGGGGAATAGCAAAAGGTAATAACATTGGAATAGAGGCTGCATTAAAAGACAATTGTGAATATATCTTGCTTTCTAACAATGATATAGTTTTAGAAAAAACAGCTATAGAAGAACTTCTGAACGGGCTTCTAAGTGAAAAAGCCTCTTTAGTTGTTCCTAAGATTTATTATTGGAATATGGATAGAATTATTTGGATGGTCGGAGGTGATTTTCGATGGTTAAGAGTTAGAACAAATCATATAGGTGGTGGTGAGAAAGACCAAGGTCAATACAATTTTAATTCTATCAGAGAATATGCGCCAACTTGTTTCATGTTGATAGAATCAAATGTTTTTAATAGAGTTGGGATGATGGATGAAAAATATTTCGTCTATTTTGATGATACTGATTTTGTATGGAGAGCCGTAAAGAAGGGAAATGAAAGACTTTGCTATATTTTTAAGTCCATCATCTATCATAAAGTCAGTTTCTCGACGGGAGGCGGAGCTTCGGAGTTTACACAGAAATTAATGTTTAGAAATGTTGTCTACTTTTCTCTTAAACATTTTAATTATTTGCATTGCTTCTGTGTTTTCCTATATTTATTTTTCAAATTTATTTTAAAAGATTTCTGGACTCAGCCTTTAAAAAACTCACTTACAGAATTATCATGTTATAAAGAGGGTGTTAACCTATATAGGAATTTGTACAAATGATAGAATCTATAATAAGAGGACTTCCTTATTTTTTTGTCTTTTTTGTCTTGCTGTTTCTTTATCACAAAGACAATAATTATAAAAGAATACATGGGCGCTCAAATGTTATTATAATTAGATGGTCATACTTTATTCTCTTAGTCTTTATTGGATTAAGAGGATTTGTCATGACTGATTTTATAAGTTATTATCCCTTTTTTGAACTAATCCAAGATTTTCAAAGCCTTCCTCTCGTAATATTAGCTAAAGGATGGGAACCGGGTTTTGTTTATTATACATATTTCTGCAAATTGTTGTCATCCAACTATTTTGTGTGGATTTTTTTGTCAACAGCAATTGATTTGTGGCTATTATATATAGCAATAAAACGTTATTCGGTAAATCATATTTTATCGCTTATTCTTTTTTTTACTGCAGGAGGGTTACCTATTGAAATGAATATTCTCCGTAATGCCAAAGCTATTCTTCTGTTCCTTATTGCAATTAAATATCTACATGAACGTAAATTGATCAAATATGTTGGTTTAGTTTCATTTGCAATGGCTTTTCATATGAGTGCTGTTGTCTATCTTCCATTATATTTTGTTTTAAATCGAAGATGGCCTAAATGGTTCCTGTTAATAATATTTATATGCGGGAATATAATTCTTTTCACGCACATTAGCATATTGTCTGATGTACTATCTCAATTTACAATTGCCGATGATGACGAAAGCAAATTTGGATATTGGGCTAACCATCATATTGAAGGAAGAGATTCATATGGTTTATCCTTTGGTACTCTTGAACGTATTTTTACATATTTTGTATTACTCTATTTTTATGACGAATCAAGTAAGGAAAATTCATATATGCGTATATTCTTTAATATGTATATTTTTATCTTTATTGCATATTTCTATTTCTCGGAATCAACAATTGTTCTTCAGAGAATACAATATTTATTTATTCCTTGTTTTTGGTTTTTCTATCCATATTTGATTGGAAAATTTGTAAAAGAAAAGAGATATATTTTGAAAACAGCATTCTGGATCATTATATATATGAAACTATTTATGATAGGTACTGTTGCAAATAATAAGTATGAAAACCTGTTGTTTGGTATAAGTAAATATGAAGACAGAGTGGGGTTTACAGAACGAAACATGGGAATGTAGTAAGATAATTTTAATTGAACAATGTAGAAATGAGAATTATTTATCTTGATTATCAGACAAAGTCTATAACTGGGGGGCATAAATATAATGATGCTTTCTTGGATTATTTGAAGGGACTGTCTGGCGAAGCAATCATTAAGACTCCGAGTTGTGCTGCAATGTACTCATCTTGGAGGAAACTATTATCTCCATTTATGGAGCTCAAAAGATTTCGATTGTTTAAGAGGAATAGTCTTGTCTTTTGGGGAGATACGTCGTATAAACATCATTTCCTATTGGCTATGCTGGCTGTGTTATTTAAGAAAATACATTCATCAATTATTATCCATCATTTCTCATATCTTGGTGAAAAAGGATTGAAAAGATATATGATGATAATCCCGCAATACATATATATATCATTTTTTGATGATATTATTGTTCCGAGCCCATATACTTTTGATGTTGCAAAGAAATTATTTCCTAGGAAAACTATTTATTATATCCCTCTACCTTTTAAACATAATTTTAGTGTGTCGAATGATTATGAAAAGGGAAACCTCCTTTATGTGGGCACAATAGACAAAAGAAAAGGTCTTAAATATTTGATTGAAGCAATTGCTCTTATAAAAAGAGAAAGGAATGATTTTGATTTTAATTTAAACATTGTAGGAAAGATAACAGAGCAAGCATATTATCAAGGCATACTTGAACAAATAAGGATGCAGGGTGTTGAAGACAAGGTTAAGTTTTTAGGCCGAGTTAGTGATGAACAATTGGAGGAATGTTATAAGAAAGCTGAATTGTTTGTATTTCCTTCTTTGCTTGAGGGATATGGTATTGTGTTAGTTGAAGCAATGAGCAAAGGATTGCCAATAATTGCTTTTGATAATTCGGCAATTCCTTATTCTATCACAGATGGGGAGAATGGATTACTTGCAAAAAATAAAGATTCTCAGTCATTTGCAGACAAATTGATTGAGATATATGGAAATATACCATATAGGCATCAGTTGCAAAAGGGAATGAAGGAAACCATAAATCGCTTAAAAACCAAGGAAGATTTTGAGACGGGTATTAGAGATTATTATAGTGTCATAAGGAATGAATAAAGTACGACAAATGAACCTATCGGTGGGGGGGGGGTAGAATTAACTATCTAGATGCCCTGAAATGTTTAGGAATATTATTGGTAGTAGAAGGCCATGTTTGGGACTTTGGAATGGGGATAGAGACGTACGACTCGCTTTCTGGGCTTATGCTCTATACATTTAACATGCCAATTTTCTTTTTTGCAAGTGGTTTCTTGGCATATAAAGTAAAGTTGGAATTAAGTGATACAATTAAAAAGATTCGACAGAAGTTCATATATCTGGTCATACCGGCTGTCATCTTTTATATTTTTAGGCAGCTTCAAGGTTGCGGAAATCCTCTGAATATACTTACAATGGGTTTTGGCGGATATTGGTTTACAATTACTCTTTTTGAGTGTTTCTTTATTTATTACCTTACAGCGCTAGTTTTGCCGAATAACAAGTTACAAGATGCGGTGCTGATAGGGTTGGCTATCCTTGGAATAGGTTTTTTAAGTGTAGTTGGCGAATATGGCCCCAAACTACTTGACTTAAATCGTTTGACGAAATACTTTCAATTCTTTGCGATGGGTGTTCTGGCGATGAAGTACAGAACGAGTTACGAGAAACTTATGCATAATGAACCGCTAAAAGCTGTTGCTTTGATTGGATTTTTCGCACTTTTGTTTACGGTAAACAATGCTATTTGGCCGAGGCCGGTGTTCCATCTTTTGAGAGATATTGTTTTGCGCTATTTGGGCACTTTCGTAGTGATATCATGGTTTGTTAACCACACGGAAGCCTTTAATGTTGACTCGAGAATAAATAGGCTGATACTTGATATTGGAAAGAAGTCATTGGCCATCTACTTGCTCCAGTACTTCTTTATTCCTGATTTTAATGCTTATACAACATGGCTTTCGGGAATGGATGGCTTTACGGTTCATGTGATTTCTTTCGCATATACTGTAGTGATAATAGCAATATGTTATGTTTTCATATCCTTGCTATCGAATAGCATGCTGATTAAAAAATATGTTTTAGGACAGAAATAATAGAGAATCTTGAAGAATAAAAATGTAATAATAACGAAGTATGATCAAAGAGGAAACTTATCAATATCTGAAAGAACATAATGTGGCGTTTGAGATAACGGAACATGGTGCTGTTTTCAATATGGAAGAGCTTAAATCAGTAGAGCTGCCATACCCAGAAGCAGATGCAAAGAATCTGTTTGTTAGGGATGATAAGAAGAGAAACTATTATTTGATAACAGTTAAAGGCGATAAGCGGGTGGACTTGAAAGATTTCCGAAGAAAACATGAATTGCGTCCTCTTACTTTTGCTTCTGCTGACGAACTGATGAATATCATGAAACTTTACCCGGGGGCAGTTACTCCTTTAGGATTACTAAACGATGAGGAGCACAAGGTAAAGTTGTTTCTTGACGAAGCCTTTGGGACTGGTCTTATCGGAGTTCATCCTAATGATAATACTGCTACAATCTGGCTACAGGCTGTAGACTTGGAACGCATCATCAAAGAACATGGAAACTCGGTAGAGTTGGTAAATTTGGGTTGATTGCAGATTTTGACGCTAAATAATTCAAAATAAATATTTATACAAACCTTCTAAATAATTAAAGTTATGTATACAGCAAATGAGCAACAGCTTGCTTCTTTTGACAAGAGGCACGATTATTTGGCTTCCAAGCTCAATCTCGGAAAAGAGATTCTCTGGTTGACCAAAGAACAATGTATTAAGTGCGGTCCAAGTATCGACGAGATCATCGCCATCTGCGAGAAGGCAATGATTGCACATGGTAAGAAGGAATATGAAATGCCAGCCAAGATTGGTATTCATCCCTACGATGATGTGTTCTACCATGCCATGCCAGGTTATCTTCCCAATCAGCATGTAATCGGTATGAAGTGGATCGAGTGTTTCCCTAAGAATCCTCGTAAGTATGGTCTTCCTCAGACAACGGGTGTCATCATTCTTAATGATATCCCTACGGGTGTACCCATTGCTATTATGGACTGCACTTGGGTTACCGCAATGAGAACTCCTGCTGTGACGGCATTGTCTGCAGCTGCTCTTGCTCCTAATACTGAGTATTTCGGTATGTTTGGTGCAGGTGTACAGGGTCGTGAACATCTTCGTTATATTGTACACACTTTGAAGAAGCTGAAGAAGATTTATCTTTATGGTCCTCATGATGATGTGGTTGATAAAGCAATCGCTGATATACAGCCAGAAATTGATGTGGAGATTGTAAAGGCAAAGTCACCAAAAGAAGTTGCTGAAAAGTGCGAGACAATGGCATCTGCAACCATTATCCTCAGAGATCCACTTTGTGCAGTGAAGGACGAATGGATAAGCAAGGGCCAAACCATTCTTCCTTTGGACATGAACACATACTTTGACCTGAAGACACAATATGGTTGCGATAAGTATATCGTTGATTCTATTGAAGAGCATCAGAGTTTCGCAGAAGGTGGCTATTTCCCTGCTGACAAAGGACTGCCTAAAGTTTATTGTGAAACAGGTGAAATCTTGGCTGGCTTGAAGCCTGGACGCGAACGCGATGATGAAATTATTGTTTGCTCTAATATTGGTATGGGATTGAATGATATTGCTGTAGGCCAATATATCATGGATAAGGCTCTTGAGGAAGGATACGGACTGAGAATTCCACTTTAATAATATTCAGTCTTCTCAAAGCAAATATTTTAAATTTAAAAAGCGGAAGATATTAATTAGTAAAAAAGAAATGGATATAAGCGCTATTTTTAATCATAAACATATTGTATTGGCTGGTGACCATTATAATCCATTAGGAATTATAAGAAGTCTGGGAGAAGAGGGGATAAAGCCTATAGTCGTGTTATGTGCACCTCACCCAGTAATGGTGCAGCATAGTAAATATATTGGTGAACTACATACATTCAAAACCAATGAAGAGGGATTACAGTTCATTATTGAAAACTATAGTAATGAGACCTTGAAGCCTTTCATCTATAATGGCAGTGATGAAACAACCTTGTTATTGGATAAACATTATGACGAATTGAAAGATCATTTCTATTTTACTAATGGACAGGGTGGATTGGATAAATATTTGCAAAAATATGATATGTGTCTAGTGGCAAGTGCTTGTGGAATCAAAGTACCTAAAGAGGAACTCCTTACCGTAGGACAGATGCCAACAACACTAAGATATCCTGTCATAACCAAAGCAGCCACTTCTGCAGCTGGGGCATGGAAAGATCAAAGTTTCGTCTGCAAAAACGAACAAGAGCTAAGAGACACCTACTCAAAACTAAAAGTAGATAAGATATTGGTTCAGGAGTATATCAAGAAGAAAAATGAACTCCCGGTTGATGGAATAAGCATCGACGGAGGAAATAAA
>Ga0310691_10003382_pt1 | contig 19243 bp, 11 predicted proteins | sample 176DNAGHGlowgp2_FD_203887 | JGI IMG/M metagenome (GOLD analysis project Ga0310691, IMG submission 203887) | Sheep rumen microbial communities from Palmerston North, Manawatu-Wanganui, New Zealand - 1766 DNA GHGlow gp2 (v2) (version 2) | ecosystem: Host-associated > Mammals > Digestive system >...
TCAATGTAATCGGTATCCTTCAGAATCAGTTTATAAGAACCCTCTTCAGACTTCTCTTCATCGTCTTCATCATTGTTACCGTCATCAACTGCAACGTCATCATTATTGTCTGCATCAGCATTGGCATCAGTATCACTGTCATCCTCATTCACTGCATTTGAACCATTGCTCTTAACAGACTCCTTCGGAGACTCTTCCTCTGCTTTTTCTTCATCAGACTTCTCTTCATCTTCATCGGACTTCTCTTCGTCTTCGTCAGACTCTTCCTCGTCCTCATCGGCAGAAACAATCTCATATGCTTCCTCAGGAACACCGGCATCAGCAAGATCCTGACCGAGGTCCTCAGCAGCATCCTTACTTGCAAGAGTAATCACGATAGAACCGATTTCAACTTCCTCATCCTCATCTGGATTTTGCTCATCATCGGCTTTCTCATCATTCTCGCCATCCTTTTTCTCATCATCGGTTGCATCCTCAGACTCATTCTTAGCCTCTTTCTTCTCTTCATCCTTCTTCTCATCCTCTTTCTTGTCTTCTTTCTTCTCGTCAGACTCATCACCGGACTTGTTTGGATCAAGATTCTTGAACTCGAATCCCTGTGGAGCATCATCCTCCTGCAGAATCTCAAGAGACTTGCGATAAGAAATCTCATCTTCAAGAATCTCCTTCAGACGACTGAACTTCTTATAGTCCTCAGAATCTTCTGCAAGACCAGAAATCTTCTTGTCAGTCTTCTCACGGATTGCACAGAGTTCATCAAGGCTATACTCACAGATAGGTTTTTGATTCACTTTCACCTTCTCATAGAGAGATGTCTTCCCGGCTTCAAGAGACTCACGAATCATTTCATACTTCTTCTCACCCAGGTTCTGGATAAGGAAATTCTTCTTGCTCTCAGAACGGGCCTTCTGAATAGCCATAGAAGCACGAGATTCATTCACTGTCTTTCCAGCCATATCATCAATGACATCATTGAGAGAAACTTTCGGCTTCCTCTGGTCAACACCAGCACAAGCCTCTGCCAGATTAATCAGGTTTCCGCTGTATGGACCCTTCTTCTTCGGACAGCATCCATCCTTCTTCTTCTCATTGACAGCATTTCCATTTTTGTTATTCTTGTTGTCAAAAACCTCTGTCTCAACCTCATCATAATCAGGAATATACTCTTCCTCAGTAATGATAAAGTCATCGACATTAACCTTATATTCATCAAATACGGCTTCTATAGTCTCTTCATCGATATTGCCGCTAATAGACATAATAACCAGTCCGTCCTCAGTCTTGAAGCCCTCTACAGTTGCTCCCTCAGCAATGAGGTCATTCTGGACATCCTTTAGCAAGAAGTCAGGCGAAATAGCCTTCTTCAATGCACCAGCATTTATCAGAATTTTATTAATCATCTTAAAAAATCAATATATTGTTTTTTATGTTATATACTATTTATCAGTCATAAGTGCCGCTTCAAAGAGAAATGAAGAAACACCCACAGACATTTTAGTATTTATCATTGAAAATAACTGATATATTCAAGTTTTCTTTAAAGAAAAAAGAAGACTTCCAATAATGAAAGCCTTCTCTCTTTGTGTTATCTAAGAATCAAAGTGCAGATGTGTCAATTGCAACTATGTTCTTAGTAGGAATTCCAGCATCAGCAACTGCCTGACAGCGTTCCTGAAGTCTTGCAGAGTTGTTCATAATACAGAAGATAATCTCCTTTCTCACAGAACCGCTCATTGCAGCAATCTTCTCAAATCCCCAGTCTTCAGCATCAGTGAAAACAATCAGGACAGTCTTCGGATCACTCTTGGAGAAATACTTCTTTCCGAGTTTGACAACATGATCCACAGAACCCTCGATATCAGTTCCGAAACCACACTTGCTGTCTTCCGGAGTCCTCTGAATCAGTTTCAGTTTCTTTGCTCTACTGTCATCAATCGTCCATGTACGGATACACGTATCAACAACACGGTCTGCAAAGTAAGTGAAGCATGACTTACGAATCTTCATATCCTTGCTGCACTCGATACCGCCGGCACCCTTGTTTCCGACAATCTCACTGAACACACGGTACAAATCTCTGTCAGATATAGAACCGGATGCATCGACCAGATAGAATACATCAGCAGCATTGTTTTCTGTAACTTTCATCGGCATCTCTTCTTCAGCCCAGTCAGCCCTATCCACAGGAATACGACGCTTATCCATCTTGAAGAACTGTCTGTGGTCTCCTGCTGCACGCAAATGCTTCTTCAGAATACCTTTCCAGTTGTTCACAGGCGGTTTCAGAGCAGAAGCAATATCATCAAGTTTCCTGTCCATAGAAGCAGCAGTTCCCTTACCGATTTCACGAATCTGCTTCTCAAACTGACCGATTCTCTTCTTTGCGATATCTTCAGCAGACTTATTGGCTTCCTCTCCTTTATAAGGATCTTCTTCATGCTCGGCAATCTTCTGTGCATCCTCTTTGGAAATCATATCATTGCCTCCCCATTTCTTAGAAATCTCTACACGGATTTTCTGATCCTTAGCATTGTTCTCATCACCGTCACCGTTCAAATCCCTGTCACCGGAACCGCCTTCACCAGAACCTTGACTTCCATCATTCTTTCCAGCATCTGAACCATCAGACTCTTCACCATCCTGATTCTGCTGGTTTCCGGATTTCGGATTATTCTGTCCGTTCTGTGAACCATTCTGACCGTTACCCTGTGATGAACTGTCTCCACTTTCGCCACTCTCATCACCAGAATCTCCGGAATCAGAACTGTCAGCACCGTTATTACCCTGTTGTCCTGCAGAACCATTGCTGTTATTTCCAGTATTAGACTTCTGACCAGAGAATCTCTCTGCTGCATCAGCATTGCGATTTGCTTCATTCATCTTCTGCTTTGCACCATCTTCATCACCATTGTCAGCGGCTTCCTGTGCTTCATTAGCAGCTTTCTGAGCAGCATCAGCAGCAGCCTGGGCCTGATCTGCCATCATCTTGTCTCTTGGGTTTCCAGATTGTGCTGCTTTCTCTTTAGCAGCATCAGCAGCAGCCTGTGCGTCATCAGCGGCTTCCTGTGCCATATCAGCAGCATCCTGTGCAGACATTCCGTTCTGACTATCACTGTCCATGTCACTATCACCATCTCTGTCACCGTTCAAGTCACTGAACTCACCATCATCATCAAAGTCATAGTCATCATCATCCAGTTCATCAAAATCATCTTCTCCAGAACCACCTCCTGAACTTCTCTGTCCGCCTGCCTGTTTTGATGCTTCCTTTGCATCTTCAGCAGAATCCCTTGCTTCATCAGATGACTGCTGTGCAGACTGAGCATTCTGTCTTGCACCCTCATCATCACCTCTGTCAGCAGCATCCTGTGCAGCACTTGCAGCAGCCTTTGCTTCATCTGCTGCATTCTGAGCATCATCAGCGGCTTCCTGTGCAGCATCCGCAGCAGCCTGAGCAGCATCAGCCTTAGCCTGATCCTCTGCTTTTCCAGATTTATCTGCCTTAGCCTGAGCCTTGTCCGCTTTCTCCTGTGCCTTATCAGCAGCTTTCTGAGCCTTGTCAGCAGCCTTCTGTGCTTTATCTGCTTCTTTCTGTGCAGCCTTAGCAGCCTGCTTTCCGTTCATCTCACTGATGTCTTTCTGCTGTCTTGAAGACCCCCCGGAACTGTTACGAGAAGAACCGGAATCACTGTCTTCATCATCCCAATCATCTTCTTCATCTCCATCAGAACCACCGTCACCATCATCAGAATCAGAATCGGCATCTGTATTGCGGTTTTTATTCTTCGGTTTTTTACTGGACTTACTTCCGCTGTTTCCGCTTCCCTCTCCGTCTTCAGAGTCACTGTCTTCACTCTCAGTATCAGAATCAGAAGAATCGGACTTATCCTTGCCTTTTCCACCCTTTGATGGAGGAGACTCAAGGTTGTCAAACTTCGGACCGCCGGCATCCTCACCGCCTTCACCGCCGTTCATCTGGTTAATCCATTGCTGGATACAGTCATTATAACCCTGATTCCATTCATCCTGATTCAACAGACTTGTATTCTGAGTTCCGCTTCCTGCTGCTTCACCGACCATATACATAGTCTTCATCACTTCATGATCAAACTTGCTCGTATCTACTGCCAAAGGAGTGAACGTATTCGGATCAATCAAACCATTTTTGATATCATCAAGAGCCTGTTCCCAACCTTTCTTGTAAGAACCCGGTGCCCTGTGATGAGTCTCTTTCTGCTTAGGCTGTGGCATACCGCCCTGACCACCCTGTTGTGGCTGAACAGGAGCCGGGATAATGGGATTGCTTGAATTTGGCTGTTCTCCGTTCTTGAACTTGTCATCAAATATCTGACTCCAAATCTGGACTGGATACTTATCAGTCTCCCAACATCCGTTAGACTCTATAGTAGCACCCTTGAACTCCGGCCACTGAATCTCAATGTCGCGGTTTATCTCATCATCCATTGACTCATTAGCCAAATCATGGTTCTTTCCGTTCACAGTCTCAGTCTTCCTTTGTGCCTGTTCAACATGTCGGTATAACTGATGATATACCTCATGCGTAATCACGAACAAGAACAACTTGAAAGTCCTGAAGTCAAACGGATTGAACTTAGGCGGATTTGCAGAATTCTTCTGAGAATCACACCATGCCTTGTAGTTGCCGCCACCCAATGTAATCAACTCATTCGCAAATATAGGATTGAAGAACACACGGATACCGTCAGTCATAGCAGTCCTACATTCCAGAGTCCATAAAATAGTAGAGAACATATTACCGATGACAGAATACTTTCCGTTCTTCAGGAATCTGTCTACAGCCCACTCACACTTACGAATCAAATCATCAAAGTCAATAGTCCTCGTCACTATCGTCGGACTTCCGTCTTCACCCTTGATAATCACGTCAATGTCTACTGGCTTCTTCAACCGGCGTAACTTCCTCACAGTCCATATACCGGCAAACTGTTCCGCTATACTAATCTTTATATCAGCCATTCTATAATTATAATGTCTTTATATTTTATGTGATTTATGGTAAGTCATCTTCATCTGACTATGCAAATATATGAATATATCTATATATTATACAACTCCTTTATAAACTATCAGGATTAATTAACAGATTATTTCATAATTTCAAAAAATTTAACTGCAAATTTCTGTTTATAGACAACAAAGATGACTAAACATACTCTCTGTGAAATAAATCTGTCCGCGGAACCCGGAATCTGAGAATATCCATATCCGGACTTCCTTATAACCCGTGAACCGCGGACATATCCTTACTATATTAGAATCATCTAAACAATTTCACAGAAATCACTTCTTCTTACCGATGAACGTACTGCGAGTATTATTGGCAATCACATTAGCCATAACCCTATATACGATTGAGAAGATATCCACACACTCAGTGAACTCAGCAATCTCGGCAATCTTAGCCTGCTTGTTGGTGTCACGCATGTCATTCAGGATATTGTTCATCTCATCATAAGTGTCAGATGACTTCTTGTCATTGGCAATACCACAGGTGTTCATAATCAGAGTCCTGATGTTACCGGTCTTTGAATCCTTCAGAGTTCCGATGAAACCGAAACCGGGCTGACCACCAGCAGAAATAGAGTAAGCAACCTTACAGAGATACTTCACATAGTTCAGAATCCTCTGATAGAACTTGCAGTTCTCAATGAGAGACCACAGCAACTGCTGACCAATCGGAGTATACTTGGCAATGTCAAGAACGATAATGTCACCGTACTCATCAGTGTTCGTCTTGATAGTGAAGAACTCCTGAAGTTTCTTAACATCCGTAGAACCGGCTGACAAACCGAACTTCTTGACGATAGTGTCCTTGATGTCATCCTTACCGTACTTGCTGTTAGAATAAAGCAGAGTCTCGATAGTGCTGTTGCAGTCAGACACATTCTATGCAACAAAGTCCAGATATGCCTTGAAGTCTTTTGCGCCGTCACCACCCGGATAACGAGTAATGATATGCTCAACAACCTTTGGAATAGTCAGTGAATCGGACTTCCAAGAATAACCGCCCTTGTTAGGAGCCAAGTCATCAACCTTCTGCTCTGCCTTAGGCATATAACCAGTCTCGAAGATAGACTTACAAACATTGTCAGTGAAAATAGCCTGCCACTTGAAGTGTTCTTTCATCTGCTTGATAGGATAGATGTCCTCACCACCATTGAAAGTAATCACACAAATATGAACAAGAGCATCATAGATGTCCTGCATACGCGCTCCGGCTGTCTTATGATCATAACGAGAAGAATCCTCATTCAGATAATAGTCAACGAAATCTTCCCAAGCATCCTGTGGCATCTTCTCAAGAGCAGGTCCGAGAAGAGAAGGATTGATGTCAATCTCACCGTTCTGGATAGTCTGCTTACGAAGATCCTCAAATGTATAACCGTCAGGATTGGTAGAGAGAATGTCCATCAACATAGAGTTATACAAGATACCAGCCTGATCCCACTTAGCAGAGTTCCAAGTAGATTTATCAATACCCTGAATAATATTGCACTTATCATCTAAGTCAGCAAACAGTTCATAAGACTCAATAGTGCCTTTCTTCAAATCCTCTACTTCAAAACCGGCACCAGACTTGGTGATTGCATTCTTCAATTCCTCATCATAAGCACCGAAACAAACAGCATTCATCCAAACACCGTCAGTAGTAGAACGAATGAAATCAGTAATAACCTTAGGAACCTTAGTCAAACCATAAGTCTCTGATTCTTCATCATTGTTTACAGAATCTGCCCATTCAAGCCACTCTTCTTTCTTAGGAACATATGTCACCTGATCCCAACGTCTCTGATAAGGAGCAGATGTCATATATGATGTTTCCTGATTACCGTCATCAATATGTCTGTTAGAAGCACCGACAATAGCCCAACTTGAAGCCATCTTCAACTGACCCTGAATACGTCCATCAATGATACCCATCAAAGTATTCTGTGCAGCACCATCAAGACGACCAACCTCATCAAAGAAAAGAATACCTCCAGTAAAATCAGAACTATCATCATTCACGATATTCTTACACTTAGCAAAAAACTCTTCATACTTAGCATTTTCTTCAGGAGTAGACTCAGGATAGAATGGCATCCAGTTCAAAGGAACAGAACGGAATGACTCATCATTATCACCGGCTTTCTTAGGAAGAATAAATGAAGACTTATCAATGTTTGAGCAGTTAATACACACCATTGATAAATTTGCATTATATTTTGAATTTTTCAACATTTTTATCGCAGATTTCGTGATAGAAGTTTTTCCACAACCAGGGGCCGACCACACGAGCAACGGCCTAATAACATCTTTGTTTGTATTATCAGTGTTAATCTTGCGTGAAATTCTTTTCTGTCTCATTTTTGCACCCAAATTCAACTGAGCAGCAATATTACGAACAAGCAATCTCTTCAATTCATGTGTATTAACGACTGTACCATACATAGGAGTTCCGGTTGCAGTATCAACACTGTTAATAGTATAGATAGCACCCTCATTCAAATTCTTATGTACATGGTTAGTGTAGTAATTTTCATTAACCCATTTGACAGACTCTTCTACAGTTTCATCTGTAGTTGCTGTACGGTTCATCACACGAGTCCAATATTTGTTGATTTCATCAACATCTTGGTTAATAACATCATTAAATGACTCATCAAAAGAAGGAGTATTTAACTCAACTCCCATAGATGCAGCAGCTTCAACCAATGCAGGACCTGCAGACATAAGTACACCAGAAGGCTGTTCTTCTTCATATGCAAGGAACATATTGATAGGATTGAAGAAATATTTCTTACCTGTTTCATCAATGAAAGCAATGAAACCCTTTACCTTCTCAGTCACCCAATCAACAAACTGCTTTCCGTACTTCTTAATAGTATCCAGCACACCTTCGTTGATATAAACAATATTCATAGGAATATTGTTCTCAATACGGTTATTGGAAAACTTGATAGTACAAGTATTAGCACTCTCATTGATATCAATCAACTGACCTTTAATCTTATACTGAACACCGTCCATAACATGGAGAATGACAGCATTGATATCTAATTTTTTGTTTACCATTATAATAGTATTTTGAAAAATTTTTCTTTTCTCTATTTATCACTACAAAAAGCAATGATAAACTGAATTACAACATATACATATGAAATTCGATTAGTTTATTTAATAAATGTTAAATAACTCTCATTAATATTATACAAAACAGAAAATATTCATATTTTAACATTTAATTTATAAGGAATGTTAAATTTGAAAGATAAATAGTATAAAACAAGTATCATTCATATGAAATATGACATTAAACAATACACTAAAGAAGAGTGTTATAGTATTGCAAAACAATGTGAGAATTATTTCAAACTACAACTGAAAGATATCTCAGCATATATTACTGCAAGAGAAAATGGTTGGCTTGAAACATATGATTGGTTTACTGAAGTAAAAACAACTATGAAATATGATTTTGAGACTGTTGAAGATGAAGTAATAAAATATTCTGGGAGAAGGAAAAAAGATTTCGAGAATGAATCTCCACGAATATATAGAGTAACTATAAATAGAAAATGGATGTTCTTGTTTGAAAAATATTTCATACCAGTGTATGCAGAAAAAGGATATTGGGATAATGAACAGAATGCATATGAAGCTGCTCTTAAATGTGAAACAAGAGATGAATTCAGAAAAAGATTTATGAGAGCAGAACATTATGCCAAAATTCATAACTGGTATGAGAAATGGAATCTGTGGGACTCAAGACATTCTCCTGGTTACTGGACTTATGAGAAAGTTGCTGAAGAAGCCGCCAAATATGAATTCCGAAGTGACTTCAATAAAACATATGCATCAAAAATAGCAGATGATAATGGTTGGTATAAAGAACTAACCAAAAATATGAAACTAACTAAAAACACATCATCAGCAAGAATATATTGCGTCTATATATATTTGATAGAACAAGAAAAGACAGCATATGTCGGTTTGACGAAAAATATAACACAAAGAGATTTACAACACAGATTTTATTCAGATAACACAAATGATTTACTGACATTATTCTGTATTGATCTTAATATACCGGTTCCAGAGCCAATAATCCTATATGACAATTTAACTGCTGAAGAAGCAGCACAACTTGAAACAAGCACATTCTATGAATATTCAGAAAACGGTTGGGAAATGTTGAATGCAGAAAGAGCATTAGGATTAATCGGTGGTTGTAAGAAATATATTGAAGATGATAATGCAGAATATAGAGAATTGGGAGATATAGAAGAAGTCGATAAAGAATTTTCTCCAAATAGACTATCTTCTGGAAAACGACCAAATAACTACTGGACCAGAGACAAAGTTGAAGCAGAAGCAAGGCGATATAAGACTTTGAAAGAGTTCCATGACCATTCCGGTTCTGCTTATATGGCTGCATCACGAGATGGATATCTTGATGAAATTGCAGACAAATATAATTTAATTAGAACTGATAAGATGCCATCCGGATACTGGACTCTTGAGAGATGCAAAGAAGAAGCAAAGAAATACAAATCAAGAAATGATTTTTGTCTCGGTTCACAGGGAGCATATGATGCTGCAAGTAGAAACGGATGGCTTGATATGTTGGGTGATAATATAAAACTGAAGACATATCCTGCTGGTTATTGGACTTATGAGAAATGTTATGAAGCGGCATTATCTTGTCAGACAAAGAATGAATTCAGAAATACTTATCAGACTGCATATACAGTTCTGAAAAAGAAGAAAGCCCTTACCGATTTCAACGGATTCTGGACCGGTAACAGGAAACTGAAGAAATTCGAGCACATCATATTGTCTGAATCTGGACAACAATATCTGTCAGTCCATCCTGACGCATTTCCATGGATGACAGAAGAACAAAAATATAAATAACTCACTCAATTATATGTTAAAGAAAATTATATCAGGAGGACAGACTGGGATTGACCAGTTTGGTCTTTATGTAGCAAGAGAGAACGGTATTATGACTGGAGGTACAGCACCATACAGATACAAGACAGAAACTGGTTCAAACTATGAACTGAAATCCGTATATTATCTTACTGAAGCATCATACAGAGACAAAGTTTACTTTGAGAATCTCACAGGACGTTATGATGCATATACTCCGAGGACATATTGTAATGCACGAGATTCTGACGGGACAGTATATTTTTCTACAGATACAGATTCTCCGGGATTAAAGACTACAAGACGTGCTTGTGGTTTATACGACAAGCCGTTTATATTGAATCCGGACTATGAGAAACTGGTTAAATTCATAAAAGATAACAATATAGAAGTATTGAATGTTGCCGGAAACAGAGAGTCAAAACTGAAGCAATCAGACAAAAAGAAGTTTGAAGAGATTCTGGATAGAGTTTGTAAACATTTTAAAGAAACATAAAAAATATCCCAGATACTTTAATGAGTTTCTGGGATTTAATTCTTAAATGACTAAACAATTCATTTTCTCTAATTAATGTTGGATAATTTGAACCATCACTTCATAAATTAGTACAAAAACCTATATATTTCGCAGTCGGATAATTATCAGAATTTATACTGAATTCTGATAAACTTTATTTACAACTCTTTTTTATTTAACATCTCAATTGCTTCTTCTTTGCTTATCTTCTTCCCACAGTAATGCCAAGACAATTTCGGTGAGTTCTTCAATCTCTCCGTTATTCTTTTTATCAAAAGTTCTCTTTCATTATTTGTTGGTTTATAGTCATTGAGATACTCTAATGATATGCACTCGAAGTTAGACGAATAGTCAGTAACTGTGAAACCTCTCTTACAGCATTCTGCGTACAGTTCTTTATATCTTCGAGAGACGAACTTCATCTTATCGAGAAAGAATAGTACATGACCTGTACCAAGACAGAATTCTGATGGTATATGACGTTTAGAACGAGATTTGAGTGTGCGTTCCAAACAGTATGGTAGTCGCTTGATTTCTCGATGCTCTGCTATCAGATGTTCGTCTGTCAGATGCTGAACTGGTATCGCTGAGTTTATTCTTGTCATATAAATTATATCTGAGAAGGGAGAAATAGTTTATTGAGATATATAAAGAAAGCAGTTGATAAGAACTGCTTTCTTTTATATAAATATTACAATAAATATTTTATGTTCATAACGGTGTAATTTCTGAAACAACAGACCATTTGCAAGGATATGATTTTTGAATTTCTGTTGAACCATCAAGGTTACAGATGTATGCTTCATATTCTCCAACTGATGAAAATCCAATGTTTATTTCAGTCAAATTGGTTATATCGTAATAATCTTGTGTGTTATCTGATTTCCAATTAACACCATCTTTTTTGACACGCAATTTTGTATAACCTGTTGTATTAATCAACAACTTTGTTGATGGTATATAACCAACTTTATAACGGAAACCGTTTCCCATATAAGGCATACACCCCATCATCCTAACTGCATTGCCTTTTGTTTCATTGCCTATCTGAACGTATGGACTTGGAGTGTAAGGAACACTTGCAATGTTATTATATCTCAATACATTATAGACACTCCATTTTGCATAAAAATCAGAAATATTCCACCATAAACGTCTGCATACACCGCCATACTTTCTGCCTTCTAGCGATGTACCATACACCATGTTATCATCATTGCCCAATACGGTTGCTTCTGATATCTCAATATATGTGACATTCTCGTTACTATCTTTTATAACATCTGTTACCATTGCAACATGGTCACTTGGATGATTCAATAAATCACCCAATTTTAGGGCGCGTAAATCAAATGTTTGAGAACTATGATTTACCGGGCCTAAATTAGTAATGTTTTGTGACGTTGGCAAGGTTGCAGTTGGTATTTGTTCACGGTTCAATGCGTAAGCAACAGTGCTTGAACAATCAGTTGCAAAGAAAACAGAATTACCTGTTTCTGCATCATATTCTGATTCCGTGTTTAAAGCCGAACCCTTTGTCATTACTGACGTTATAAATGTTTCAAGACTAATCCACGGACCAATTTTAAAGTTATTTTGAGGATAACCATAATCTGATGCTTTTTTATGTGCTCCGCCATAAGGTATTCCAATATAATCCCTATTAGCTTTGAAAATATCTCTAAACCAAACATGGCCTGTTGTTAGACATCTACGAGGCAAATCAGTAATTGGCGACCAGTCTATATCAGTTAGTTGTCTAATTCTTTTAACAGCATTTAATTGACCATCATTTTCTGGTTCTATATGTGTCAATCTTTCAAATGTCGATGCACCTGATGCATATTCTATGGTACTGCTAATATCGTCTATTCTAAAATAGACTCCACAACCAACATCCGCTTTTATCACTACAACAACATAATCACATATTGGTGCTATGAAATCATAATGAGAGTTTAGACTTTCACCAACAGAAACAGATACTATAAAATTACCATATACTTCATTTGTTACTGGTCTAACATAAAAATATCTACCACTGCCAGATACGATTTCGTGTGGATAGTCTGGATTCAAAATATTAATTCTGTACTTATGTCCAGCAATTAACTTTACAAACGCTGCTTTGAAAACATCACCCTCTCCTATTATGCAAGAATTAAAGCCTATTCCATCTAATACTTTGGTACCTCTAATAAATAATGAATTTCTTTCAATTTTTGGAGTATAAAGTAATGATTGAAGCCATCCATTTACAAAACCATAAACTGAGTGCCATTGTAAAAGCAGTATCCCAGCACCAACATTATATATACTACTCCCAGATTCTATAACATTAGAGTCATTAATAAACAATACACCCCGAGTCAGATCACCTCGTTCAAATATTAAAGTTTCTTGTTCTTGTGTTTGTGGATTTACATATATTGGTTCAGAGTATGTTCCATCTTGGTAAAATACTGAAACATAAGTTAATTTAATTGTGTTAAAATTTACATATTCTAAACCAGTAGGAAGGATAAATTTTATTCCTTTTAATTTGGAAATCTCTTTATCTATTACTTCCGAAACTGTTTCTCCTATCTGTGTTAAATAAGTATAACTTTGCGCCGGAAATAATTTAGAACGTGAAACTGAAAATGTAACCGCACCGTCAGGAACATCCACAGAATATTGTTTCAATTCAACTTGAGTTGCCCCAAAATCGAATTTGTGACCAGTCCCTTCCATATAATTACCGTCTCCATCACAAAAATACCATCCAGATGCCAATTCAGTAATTTGCTTTATGCCTGTGAAAACAACCCTTTTTTTACCCTCTACATTAAAGGTTATTGCATCATTACTTTCATTCGGCAAAAACCAACCATGATAATTTACATAATGATTAGGTGTGATATTTAAACCAGGAATCTCATTAATAGCTGTAATTTTATCTCCGAATGCATACTTTATTTCTAACAATTCATTGAAAACCCCTCCACTCTCTGCTAATTTGTGACTTCCATTAGTTGGTGTGCTGTCCGAACAATCATTAAATGAATCATTAATTGAGTCATAGTGTTTGAAACACCTTGTCTGATAATTACCTAAAGCATTGAACAGCAAATACGAACATCCTGATGGAATTATAAGTTTATAGTATTGCTCAATAGCATGCATTGATACAACATTAGTCCCGCTGACCAATGGTATATCTCCACCAGAAGATGCTGTATCAGAAGTAGCATACGCCCACTTACAAAGATTTGACGCCCCTATTAGGTAATAAACCTCTCTTTCATTTACGGGTATTACGGCGTGTTTATATGAAGGTGATGTTCCAAATTTTCCTGCTTCTGTTATGGCATAATCAATTACTGTAAAGTTTTTAATTTCTGATAACAAGCCCATAAAGTCATCGCTGAGATTTTTCTTAGTAACGTCTATCTCCCAGTTTGTCACATTTGTAAAGTCAGCAATGCTTGCATTCGTATATCTATACTGCACGTATTTAGTGCCATAATTAGAGTTGTTCATAATGAATTTGACTGACATACCACCTTTCCTTATAGTAGGAGGTATATTTATACCATTCTGACCTAAGGCGTCACTTAGGTCTGTATATACTGCACCGTTATTGTATTCACTTATGTCAAACACACCGTCTTTCAAGAAAGCCGGTGTCTGGTTCACGTTTAATCTGTCAATTACTGCCATAATATATTTGTAAATAATAATTCAAAATTGTAAATAAAAACTTACATATTTTGTGAAAGAAACATGGAAGTTTACTTCTGAAACTTACATAGAATTGAGTTTTAATCTATGTTTCTTTAGTACTCTAACAAACTTGAACAGGAAATAATTTATGTAAGTTTGATTAATGAACAAAATGTTACAAACAGTCATTTCAGACAGTTTGGTATACATTATTATACAAAAAGAGAATGATTATGCAATTTAACCATTCTCTTAATTCAATATAACTAAATGAATAATTATTCACTCATCGGCATTCCAGCAAATATATCCACTGAATGCTGCTTCTGATTTGTGTCCAGATGCTCTACGGACTTCTTCAGTGTTGACTCCACGCTGGACACAGTTGGTAATCATGGTCCGTCTTGCAGTGTGACTGCTTATAAGTTGCCATTTCTTGAATGTCTTGCTGATGATTCTTCCCTTGACTTTATATTCATATTTTATCTCTTCATCAAAACCTGCATAAAAGAACAGTTTGTGAAGATATCTATTATAGTCACTGACATCTTTCGGATACGGAGCACAATAGTTGTATTTCTCAAGAATCTGCTTCACTACCTTTGGATAAGCAGCAATCTTCTTGATATCTACTACAGCCGTATTCCCGGTTTTCTGTTGTGTGATAGTGAACATACTTCCTTTGAAATTGTCTGGTTCTACACGGACAATATCAGAGTATCTTTGTCCGAGGAAACAAGCCAAGACAAACTGATCCCTTACTTTCTTTAGAGTTTCTTTCATTTGTGGACGACAATTGATAGAATCAATGTCAAAATATGTGATTCTGCTGACTTCATCCTGACTGAGAGAAATCTTCGGTTTTGCATTAGGAGCCTTCATTGAACTGAGATAGCAGTCATCAAGAGTCGGAGAAATCTTCGCGCCGTACTTAGCAGACCATCTGAGAACAGTACTCAGTTTAGAAGACAGGTAATCTATAGTTGAAGGAGCCATACCTTTACCAAACAAGTAATTGTGGAACTGGTTCCAGAACATATCTCCGACAACTACTGGATATAATGTAATTGAATACTGTTTCTCAAGATTGACAATATGATGACGCAAACCGTTGAATGTCCTCTGTGCTTGCTGCTTGTTCTTTGACTTATATTGTATATAATAGTTTATACAGTCAGTGACAGATGCTTTCTCAAGATTCACTATATGAGTGAACTTATCTTTGTCTCCGAATAGCGTGAAGTCAACACTCACATTGACATTTTCATCTTCAATTCTTATTTCTTTTTGTACTGTATCTTCCATCATCTAAACCTTTATTATCATTTACATTACAAAGTTACATAAATTATTTGATTCAGCGCATCAAAACAAGCAAAACATCAATTATTTTAAAATTTTTTTGGAAAAAGTACCTCTGAATTTGATTATATTAACAAAATGAACCGATAAATAGTATGAAACTGGTGAAGTTTAAACGGATCAGGTAAGTTTGTTGGCTTGGAGTGACAGAAAAACAGAAAGACTAAATCAAAAAAATCACTTCAAAATACTTGAATAAATAATTTAAGTGGAGCCAACAGGACCGCAAATCCGAAGTTGACCACTCAGATAAATAATAAAAATTCAATTACGAATAATTAATAGATGAGTAGATTAAAACAATATAGAGGCTGTGTACCGGGATATCGTTCCGGTGCAAATTCAGTTATGCTGAAGAAGCCCACTCATCATCCTATGCCAAAATATATGGATGTTGAGCATTTGGATAATGCGGCTGGTAAAGCTGGTAGTTCTAACTGCTATGCTTTTGTAGGCATGGAAATTGCAGGCTCTCAGGGAACTGAGAAATCTGTAGGAGCAAATTTCGCATGCAACTTTGGACATTTTGTAAAACTTGCAGAGGTAATCTGATCCTTTCACAAAGTATGTAAATTTACTTTATTAATTATGAGTGATATTAAAAGAATAAATGTCAATAGTAACAAAGCAACTATCAACCCAGACTATGATGCAAAACTGAATCATACAGATGCAAGTTTATTCACTGCTGATGCACTGAAACACATTGCCGGATACAATCCATCAAATGGAATAAACATACAGAATGCGGTAGATGTCCTTGCAAAGAAGCATTCAAGTCTGGAATCTAAAGCAGCATATATTTCAGATTCTTACACAGATTCTGATTTGGATTTGACTGATGAATCTGGATATGTATTAGCAAGATTCAACAAAGGTCATTTCCAGACTTTGAACTTTGATTCATCTAAAGATGCTACTACAGAAAACAGAGGATTAATGTCCGCAGTTGACAAAACTAAACTTAACACTGTTGAAGAAGGTGCAGAAGTTAATGATGTAAAAACAGACGATACAACTACAAATGCAGACCTTGATTTCTCTGATGAACAAGGTAATGTACTTATAAGAGCAAGTGAAGGACATATTAAAACTAATAATTTTGACAGTTCGGCTATAAAAGAGGAGAACTTATCAGAAGAGTTACTTGGGACATTTAGTGTTAATTTAAATAAAGCTGAATTTAAATGTTATGAACCATTATTTAGATATGATTTTACAGATATTACAAATATAGAAGGTGCAATAACTCCAAATTTTGATATTACGAATTTAATTAATTTTAATATTACAAATCTTACAGAAAATGGATATAATCCTACCACATCTTTTTTAGGATACCTTGAGATAAGTAAAATATGTGAAATAAACAATTTTTGTTGCAAAGCAAAAATAAAACTTCAAGATTTATCTTCAGTTATAGGTATAGGTAGTATAGACATTTTAAATAATGGCAGACGTGGTTCACAAATAAAATTTGATTTTAATAATAAACAAATATTAGTTTGTGCTAAATCAAAAGGTAATATTGAAATTAATAATATTATATATACATATAACATATCATCTATTATTGATAATTCATTAGAATATTATATTGAAATAGGTAGAATAAATAGAGCAATATATATAAAAATTACGAATTTTAAAAACGGAAATTCTAAAAAATTTATTTGCCCAACAGCAGATATATCTTCTGATGATTATACACCACCAGAATCTTATCCTATTGGATGTTTAGTTGATAAATTAATATTTTTTCAAATATCGGGTACTATTGCATTTTTTCAAAAATTTACTTGTTTTATTCCATCACATCTTAAAATGGTATTTTTTGGAGATAGTATAACTGAAGGATATGGTTCGGAACCAAATTTATGTTGGGCAAATAAAGTAGCCGAGTATATAGGAAATTCTATAAATGCTGGTAGAAATGGTTCAGAAATTGATTTATTAATTCAACAATTGACAGATATGTTACCTATTTTAAAACCAGAATATACAGTTGTAACAATAGGAACTAATAATATAAGAAGAGGTAATATACAAAATATAAAACAAAAATTTGAAAATATTATACAAATAATTAAAGATAATAATTCAATACCAATTATTAATACTTTATGTAGACAAGAACAAATATATGATGAAGATGCTAAAATGGTAAATAATTCTATATTAGAATTACATGTTTTAACAAGTAGATTTGATATTGCAACATCAACTAATTTTGATATAAATGATACACAAAATACAACATTATATTTATCAGATAAATTACATTTGAATCTTGAAGGCAATGATGTAATTTTTAAAAGATTTATAGAAGATATAGGAGAAAATTTAAAAGGTAATATCAATTTATATTAATAAAAATATCAAAAAAAAAAAATAAAAATATGGGGAAAAAATTAATAATAAAAGGAGCTGACTTTAGCCAGAATGCTATATCAGAAGAATTTAATATAACTAATTTATTAACTGTAGAATCAGGTATAAATGGATTTAGTTATGCTAATTCTGGGAACCGTTCTGGAATAATTCCAAGATTTGATTTATCAAATTATTTAACTAAATATACTAAAATTAAAATTATTACAAAAATAACTAGTATATTTTTTATAACTGAATTTTTAGAAGGAAGAGCAAACAATGCTTTTTTTATTCCTCCTATAGAAACTCTTAGTTTTGTTCCTCCGGGTATTTATGAAAGTACTTTTGAAAATTTAGGAGAAAGTCAAATTTATTTAGGGGCTAATGTAGAAGGTTTATATGATAATATAAATGATGTAGCAACTATTTTTCTTATAAAATAAATAGATATTGAAATTGAATGAAAGATATGTAATAATTACAGTAGAAGAGGGATGCTGGTTTTTAGGCTTGCATCCCTTTTGTTTATATGCAAAATATAGGTACATATTTTGCAGTTGATGAGGATCTGCATCCTAATGATGCTGGACATACTCTAATGGCATTTATAAACATACAAAAAAGAGATGCTCTTCACCAGAACATCTCTTTCTTATTATCTATATCCAACTTATTCAGAAGGCATATCGGACTGTCTCTTGACTGTGAATCTCTGAACAATCTTCTCCATACCGTGGCTCAGGATTACGCTTGCATCGACAAGCAGAATATCCTGTTCAACAATTTCAGGAGTATTGTTAGTAGCGTCACATATCAGTTCATACCACATCAATGCACGGCTGGCCTTCATTGCCTCGAAGATAGGCACGAGTGCCTGATATACCTCGGCACGAGTCTGTGGAGTATTGTACTTGAAGTTATAGGTCTTCAGCACAATCTTACAAGAACTCTCCAGCACATTGAGGTTTTCACGGACGTGGAGCAGGTTGAAGTCACTCTTAGTCACCTGATAAGCAGTTCTGTTACCATAAATCATGATACGCCCGTTCTCAGAGATGATAGAGTTGATACCGAACGGCTCAAGGTTGTCGCGGTCATACTGATCAACATCATACTCAACACCCTTAACCTCAGGATTGGTGATAGTACCGTTCACGCCAGCCATAATGTCATACGGACCGGCAGTACCATTGTACTTACGCATCATCACGTTAGAGATATCAGCAGCAGGCGGAACAAGAATGTTCTTTGTAGACTCCTGATAAACAAGGTGTGGGAAGAATACGCCAGTGAACTTAGAACCTTCATCCTCGGTAGGCAGACTGAACT
>Ga0310691_10003384_pt1 | contig 19242 bp, 18 predicted proteins | sample 176DNAGHGlowgp2_FD_203887 | JGI IMG/M metagenome (GOLD analysis project Ga0310691, IMG submission 203887) | Sheep rumen microbial communities from Palmerston North, Manawatu-Wanganui, New Zealand - 1766 DNA GHGlow gp2 (v2) (version 2) | ecosystem: Host-associated > Mammals > Digestive system >...
AAAGTTCTTACGGAACTGGGCACTATCCAACAGATAGAAGGCCTCACCGTATTCAGCACGTAGTTGTTCAATAATCTGTTTATCCATAATCTATTATATACTATAATTCGTACCAGCAATCTTGTTCACAGCAACCACCACAGCCTTACGGTTTTCTTCCAGATAGGCTGCATCAGCCTGCGATGCTTCTTGCTCCAACGCACGCAAGCCAGAAATGCCTGTATCAAAGATATGTTTCACCTCATTTAAGTCAGTAACCACATCTGTATTACAGAAACTACGGCTTACAATCACCATACTGGAGCCAAGGCGAACGTGCTCCTTCAACACCATGGAACCAGGAAGCGCGCCACCATCAAGAGTGGCAATACCGCCAAAGCCAAATGGAATGCCTTTGGCTTTAATCTTCTTTCCAAGTTTCTCCACAGTTCCGTTGGCCAGCAATTCGAACATGAACTTCATGCCCAGTTCAAGGTGCATATCATTGAGCCCAAGATGAATCATATCTATTCCCGGAACTTCAAGGATTTCATCCACAAAGTTGGCCGCTTCTACCGTCTCCATCAGCAGAAGTGTCTTGGCACGTCCATCCACATAGCTAATGAACTGCCTTACCTCTTCTACTGTCTTGAAAAACGGCAGCATCACGATGTCAGCCCCAGCTTTGATTGTTGCATCTATCTCATCTTTTGAGGAAGGATAGTCTGGTAACGCATCGTGGATGGGATTAACTCTCACCAGTATCTTCGCTTTTTTCACAGCAGCTTTTATATTCGCTACATCTTTCACCGTATGGTGGTTCTGGACGGTATCCAGTCCACCTTGTCTGGCATCCTTGCCTATGAATTCCATATCAAGGAATATCCAGTCAACACCAGCCTCTTCTGCAATCTCTGCAACTGCTGATTTGTTGGTGATATACATTAGTTTTAATAACATAATTATACAATTAGCGTCCTTACTTGGATTTAATTCTTTGCTACTCTATCAGTCACAAAGTCAATACTTAGCCATCTACCTATTCTTTTAAATGGTTCAACAAGAAACTTAGGCGTTAGACTATACATCAACACCTTGAACCAATACTTAAAATTCTCTTTGACACTTAATACATCTCTTCCGGAAAAATCAATTTGCGGTTCTTGTTTTTTTAACTTCTTCAAGGGGCCTCTTAAATATCTACTTTGCACGATAGTATGCTCTATGTTCAAGATATTCCTATCATCAATCAAGAATTCTATATTATTAACATTCGTATTCTCTATTGCAATTTGTTTTATTTCAAATTGCCATGCATTATAATTTCCTTCACCTATTGTTTTTAATAAAAACTCTCTATCCCATATTGCAGCTTGCAAGTTAAGAGGGTATTTTTTGTTGGTTGGAATTATCTTAATGTGTTTATTTCCTTTAAATGGCGCTCCTTTTTCCCAAGAACTTTTAATAAGCTGAACAAGAACTTGGTAAAACTTGATATTGTTGTCTTTAATTAACTGTAGGCTTTCTAAGACTATATCATTGTTTACTTGAGATGAAACAAAGAAATCTTCTAACAGCAAAAGGACGTACTTAGATTGAATAATATTCAAGGCATTGTATGCTTTTTTGCTCCATTCCGAACCTTCACCAGCAGCTATTATTTCAACATTTTCATATTCGGGCTGTAAGACTGATGTGGCCAAATAAGTTTTAGGTCTATTACTCCAGTATTTATTGAGCAAATTAATATCAATGTCCCATACATCTTTATAGCCATCATAGCCAATAATTAGTATTGACAAATCTTTATCATCCCAGGTCAATTTTTCCATAAAATGTTTATTTGCTGTTTAAAATCCATAATATCTTCTTATTATCACCATATTCACAAGGTGAATCATATGGTCTGTCGGGGAAAGCTCCATACTCTAGCTTGATATCAAGGTCGTGTTCTTTAATAAAAAGCTCTACCCTTTCAGCCAAACTCATGGGCTTGCCTGTACAGCAGTTGATAATGCCAACAACATCTTTCTGCATTACAGCAGCAGATAGTTGATTTGCCAACTCATCTACATTGATGAAGTCATATTGGTTTTTACCTGTCGTGAACGGGAAGGTTTTCTTACCCTCTTCTGCAGCTATAAGAAGTTTGCAAAAGATAGAGTTATTCTTTTTATCGTCGCCAAGAATATAGTAGCAGCGAAGCCACTGAAGGATGCATTCTTTCTGCTTGCAATAAAGTATCATAGCCCTTCGGAGAGCGTCCTTTGCAATGCCGTACATCGAAATAGGATTGCAGGGGGTATTCTCGTCAATAGCACCTTCCCAATAGCCCACTTCGTGCATGGTCCCCATCACGGCCAGTTGCTTCAGACCGCCATCAATCATAGCAGTCAAGAACTTATAATGAGCAGAAAGATCGCCAATCTGAGTGGGGGCATTATGAACAAAACCATTACGCCAAGCCATATGGAGGCATACATCAGGTGAACCTAATTGTTCAAATACATTTCCCTCCGGAAGTTCAAAGAGGTTTAACGTTTTACGTTCTGCACGTGCATCAACATCATTTGTGACAATATCACACGCTATCACTTCAGCACCTTTATCCAAAAGGGCTTTCACTACGTGACGACCAATGTATCCATTGGCTCCTGTTACAAGTACCTTCATACGCTATGATTTATTTGAAGAGGCCCTTCCGCTTCATCTCCTCCAAAGAGGCCTCATAATTATCTGTTTGTAATTCCTGGCGGTTAACCCATTCGGTGAACTGCTTAATGCCTGCATCAAATGTCCATTTGGGCTGGAATCCAAGAATTTTTTTTGCAAGCGTAATATCCGCATAGTTATGGCGGATGTCGCCTAAGCGATAGTTACCAGTTACCTTCAATGGTACTTCAATACCATAATGTTTGCAAAGGGTCTGGGCAACAGTCAGGACATCTGTGGCAATGCCTGTTCCTACATTAAACACATGACCATTTGCCTCCGGCACTTCCATACCGGCAATGGTGGCATCTGCCACATCATCTATATACACGAAGTCACGGGTCTCCTTGCCATCCTCAAAGATGTTTATTTCTTTGTGGTTTTTGATGCGAGTAGAGAAAATACTTAGGATGCCAGTGTATGGATTGGTCAGTGACTGTCCTGGGCCATACACGTTCTGATAACGGAAAGAGACGGACTCGATACTAATATTCTTGCAAATCAGGTGTACCAACTGGCCTTGTACCTGTTTTCCTATTCCATAAACGGAAGAGGGGTGAATGGCGCTATCTTCTGTTGTGGCAACCAGCGTGAGTTTTCCGCCGCACTTGGGGCAACGGCACTCGAAGTCGCCTTTAGCCATATCCTCGTCTTTACGTTCAGTAGGATAGACATCACCACATTTCTCACAATGGTATTTACCCTCCCCATAGATGGCACGGGATTCAGCCACTACCACACGCTTCACATGGTTCTTGGTATTGGTGAGAATATCCAGCAATAAGGCCGTTCCACCAATATTCACATCCACATACCGCTTAATCTCATACATCGACTGACCGGTGCCGGTCTCTGCTGCAAGGTGAATCACATAGTCTGCATCTTTCAGCCCTTCTTCGAGGGCAGCCTTGTCACAGACATCAGCCTTGATGAATTTCACCTTGTCCTTAATGCTGCAATAGAGCGGTGAGGTCTTGTCCGGGTCTGCTCCGTGGATTTGCTCCAACAGATTGTCCAGTACCGTCACCTGATAACCCTTCTCTATCAGCTTCAGGGCAATATGCGAACCAATAAATCCCGCTCCTCCTGTAATCAGTACTCTCATCGCTACTCTTTGTATAAGTCTTCTGTAATAGAAAAGGGTGAATCAAAGTCTTTCAAGCAAGCGTGCTTGGTGTCTTTATCTGAGAGGATGGCTATATCCATAGGGATACGCCAATCAATACCTAAACTATCATCCAGTATGCTGATACCTCCATCTGCCTGTGGTGCATAGAAGTTGTCACACTTGTATTGAAAAACCGCCACATCACTTAACACTGCAAAGCCATGAGCGAAGCCACGAGGGACAAAGAACTGGCGGTGATTATTCTCGGTCAGTTCTACAGCCACATGCTGCCCGTAAGTAGGGCTACCTTTGCGAATATCTACAGCCACATCAAGAACAGCACCCTTGACGCAACGAACCAGTTTACTCTGTGTAAAAGGAGGGCGCTGGAAATGTAGTCCACGCATTACACCGTATGTGGACATAGACTCATTGTCCTGCACAAACTTAATGGGACGCACCAATTCATCAAAGTCCTTCTGCGACCAAGATTCAAAGAAATAGCCTCTTGAGTCACCGAACACTTTAGGCTCAATGATGACTACGCCCTCAATATCTGTCTTTATTACGTTTATCATTAATCTTGAGTTAATGTTCTTGAATTTACTTCTTCTTTCATTTCGTCAATGACCTTGAGTAGGTACTGACCATACTGGTTCTTAAGCATTGGCTTAGCCAGCTCACGCATTTTTTCTTCACTTATCCAACCATTGCGATAGGCTATACCTTCAAGACATGCTACCTTTAAGCCTTGGCGCTTTTCTATAACCTCCACGAATGTAGATGCTTCTGCAAGACTATCGTGTGTACCAGTATCCAGCCAAGCGAATCCACGACCAAAGACCTGGACTTTCAATTCACCATCTTTCAGGAACTCCTGGTTTACTGTGGTAATTTCCAATTCTCCACGAGCAGAAGGTTTAATATGCTTAGCTACATCTACCACTTTGTTGGGGTAGAAATAGAGACCTACAACAGCATAATTACTCTTGGGCTCTTTGGGTTTCTCTTCAATAGAGAGACAGTTACCCTGTTTGTCAAACTCTGCCACACCGTATCGTTCAGGATCGCTTACCCAATAACCAAATACAGTTGCCTTCTGGTTCTTCTCCGCATCTTCAACGGCCCTACGGAGTAAGCCTGTAAAGCCACTGCCATAGAAGATATTGTCACCCAACACCAAACAAGCAGAATCATTACCAATGAATTTCTCACCAATGATGAAAGCCTGTGCCAGGCCATCTGGGGAAGGCTGCTCAGCATACTCGAAGTGTACACCATAGTCAGATCCATCACCCAAAAGACGCTTGAAGCCAGAGAGATCGTAAGGGGTGGAAATGATTAATATATCCCTTATTCCTGCCAGCATCAATGCGCTTATGGGATAATACACCATTGGTTTGTCATAAATAGGGAGCAACTGCTTGCTTACACCCTTCGTTATAGGGTAAAGTCTAGTGCCAGATCCACCGGCTAATACTATTCCTTTCATAATATACTTTATAATTCTGTTATACTCTTATCCATTCTTTTGAATTAAAATCATATTTCTTTATCACTTTAGCAGGATTCCCAACTGCTATTGAATAGGCCGGTATTGATTTATTAACTATGGAACCCGCTCCAATGATACTCCATTTACCAATTTTAACGCCTGGTAATATCGCCACTTTCTCTCCAATCCAACAGTTCTCCCCTATTTCGATATTTTCTTTTATTAGAGGCTGATTCCCATACTTGACTCCAGCTTCAGGATTCATGCTATGGTTCTCGCTAATAACAGCAACATAACTTGCTATTAACGTGTTTTTTCTTATAACAACATCACCCCCTGCCATTACTGAGAAAAATTGACCTATATAACATCCATCTTCTATTGAAATTTTTCCTCCTTCGTAACTTGACAATCTCGACATTCTATCTATCCTAACATGATTGCCTAAAGAAATATTAGATGGACTATTTACTTTCAATCCTCTTCGTATATCTACGTAACTACCAACCGATCCCATACGCATAAGAGAAATGGGATTTCGCATATATGAGAGTAAAAACTTAACCAAATCCTTCATAATAAGCGTACTAATTAAAAAGCTTAATTACAATGATTTCATATGTAAGAGAAAGAATATTAATATTTAAAAACGTTTTCAAGGTATTTTTCTGCCATCCTTCTATCTGTCATATTTTTAGCAGTTGCAACGGCATTTTGTGACAATTGTTCCTTTTGTTCTTTGCTCAAACAATTGATTCTTTTTAAAACACATTCAAGTTCCTGTTGATTGCCAGCCTCGCAAAGAAAACCATTAACACCATCTTCTATAATACCTTCCATCCCTTCATTCTTAGAAGCAACAACTATACACCCTCTAGACATTGCTTCAAGATATACAAGGCCAAAAGTTTCCTCTCTACTAATCATAACAAAGCACTGTGCTTGGTCATATAATTTTATAATTTCATCACGAGGTATTTGACCAGTAAATTCTACTTGGTTTTCAAGATGGTTATCGGAGACATATTGATGAATCTGTTCGTATAAAACCTCTTTTTTCCCCACATAAGTCAATAAATACTCACCATTGCTATAAACATTTTGTAAAGATTTTATAACTTCAAGGGGGTACTTTCTAGCAATAAATTGGCCTACATATATATAGTTATTAATAGGCATATCTGAAAAGCCTTTACTAGTTGGAATATTCTCAACATACGAATACGGCACTCCAGAAAAGCATAAAAAAGATTTTTCCATAGGGCCATAAACTTTCTCAAATGCATTTTTTACAGGCAAAGACCTGAACCCTATTGAATCAAAAGAATTCAGTATACGTTTATAGGAAAAAGGATAATTCTTTTTAAATTGAATAGGATTATCAGTATGTTGTACGACACAGGTTTTTGCGTTCTTATATATACGGCCCAATTTAGAAACTATTTCCATCTGGGGGTTTGCAAAATGACCAATAATCGCATCCGGGACAAATGAATCTCTTTCCAAATAGGATCTAATACAATCAATGCTCTTCTTAATGGAAGAACTAGGATAGCGCCTATGCGGAATTAACTTATAAATCGGCAAGCTCTGCACTTGAACGCCATCCATATCATAGTCCAACACTGAAATATCATACATATCAGATCCCTTGTAATCACCAAAATGCCTTTCAACAAATTTTGGGAATAAAGACATAAACAGTTTGTAAATATGAGGGAAAACGGAACGAAAATGTACCACTTTAACTTCATGTCCTAAACAAACCCATTCTTTTGCAAAATAGTGACAAACCTTTGTATTCTCCCTCAAGGGATTTGGATACATTGTTGTAATTAACAGTATTTTCATCTATAAAAATAATCTTTAACACTAAATGATTGCTACTAATCTCCTCACTTAATAAGATATTTAGAATATGTATCCCCATAATGATCGGCCGCCTTGGTAAAGACCACGTTTAAATCACTAAAGTAAAATGGTATAATCTGCTCCCATTCCCATTGTTTTTCACCTTTCACATAAGGAACATAAAAATCTATCATACTCTTTATGAAACACTGACCATTTTCTTCATAACCCCACAAATCCACGCCTAATTCAGTTGATAAGTCAGCAATTCCAAGGATGGCTTTCATATTATCTAATGAATAGTGGAAAGATTTTGTGCGTTCTAATTCATAATGTTGTGCACCATCTTTTGATATTTGTTCTTTAATCAGCGGAATTACAGATTCTTTGATAACAGCCTCCGCAATTTCGGGCTCGTCCATATACTTTAACAATGAAAGAATATGGTAATAATAATACGTTCCAATATTATTTCGCCTTCGACTTGCCTCTACTCCATATTCGTGAGTTGTTATCCAGTGATAGAAATCCCTCATCCATTTATGAATCTTCCTTTTTAAACTCTTAGGCCAATTTGGGGAATGCTCTAACTCGCCAATCGATGCTAATAAAACTGGATTTAGTACTGAAATAGTTATTGTTCCCTCTGCTCTTCCCTCTCTTCGACCAGGTACAAACTGCGCATATTTTAGATTAGGATTCATCCTTGTCCTTCTTTTCACAAAGAAAACATCTATATACTCAGCCGCACGCTTAGAATAACGATAGTCTCCCGTCTGATGATATGCTCTAGCTAGAATGTTTACAGCATTAACCATTTCTTCATATAAATGATCATCATTGTAATTATAAACCTCTGGGTTAACCAATCCATCTCTGTTTATATATGGAAGACCATCTTTAGAATTAGGATTTGGCCACCAATAAGGCCCCATTGACAAATAGTCATGTTTGTTGCCGCTAGGTGGAAGTATTTTTTTATATGCAATACTTATACTGGGAGAGTTCAACAAAGAATCAGCTAAAAATAATACCTGCTTGTTACATTTTTCAAGATGCCATTCCTTTACTGGCCATTTGTCATCAAAAGAATTAGTTATCTCAAAACTTGTCAGCAAAGAGAACAATAAAAATATTATGACCACTCCGAAAAGTATTCGCCTTGGCGTCATATTTGACTTACAAGAGAATGACATTTTAATAGAACAATAAACAGAAATGTTTGTTTATGATTATTTTTTCCAAATCATCTTATTAACTATACCTACATAGCTCTGGATAAGCTTTATCACCTTGGTAGATACATTCTCATCGGTATATGCAGGAACTGGGCAAGCATCATCACCATTAGCATGCATAGAAACAGCCAAATCAACTGCCTGGAGTACTTGCTCAGAGGTTATAGAACCAATGGTGAACACACCCTTATCCATTGCCTCTGGACGCTCAGTCGAAGTACGGATACTTACAGCCGGGAATCCAAAGAAAGCGCCTTCCTCGGGAACTGTACCGCTATCACTCACCACACAGAAAGCATTCTGCTGAAGCTTGTTGTAATCAAAAAATCCAAGAGGCTTGTGCTGGATAACCTTCTCATTGAACTTGAAGCCTCTCTTCTCAATCATCTTCTGGCTTCGAGGATGGCAGCTATAAAGCACAGGCATATTATAGGTTTCTGCCATAGTGTTCACAGCATTCATCAGAGAGAAGAAGTTCTGCTCAATATCAATATTCTCCTCACGATGGGCAGATAGTAAGATATACTTACCAGCTTCCAAACCAAGATCTTCAAGTACTGTACTGGCCTCAATCTGAGGAAGGACCTCTTTCAGCACCTCTGCCATAGGTGAACCAACCACATAAGTATACTCAGGCTTAACGCCAGTATCCAGGATATAACGACGAGCATGTTCACTATAGCAAAGATTAATATCACTGGTTACATCCACCACACGACGGATCACCTCTTCGGGAAGATTCTCATCCTTACAGCGGTTACCGGCCTCCATGTGGAAGATAGGAATCTTCAGACGTTTAGCAGAGATTACGCAAAGGCATGAGTTTGTATCACCAAGAACAATGACAGCATCAGGTTTTACCTCTGCCATCAATTCATAACTCTTGGAGATTACATTACCCATAGTCTGTCCCAGGTTGTCACCGACAACACCAAGATAATAATCCGGTTCACGCAAGCCAAGGTCTTTAAAGAACACCTCGTTCAGCGTGTAATCATAGTTCTGGCCAGTGTGTACCAACACCTGATCAAAATACTTATCTGCCTTTTTAATAATAGCAGACATCTTTATGATTTCGGGGCGTGTGCCCACTATGGTCATCAGTTTTAACTTTCTCATATTACTTACAGATTATAGTGAGGATATAATTCCTTGTGTTTATAAATCCATTCTGCCATTTCTGCTACCATTTGCTCATAATCGGGAATACGGTAGTTGAAATCCCAGTTGGTGCGTTTCAGGCTCTTATCTGCATTCACGCCTTCAACAGGATTAATCTGCACACGTCCACCACGGAGATATTTGTTGAAGAGCTTCAGCAGTTCGTACTTAGAGATGTCAGTATCAGGAACAGCATTTACCAAACCGTGAGCACGTTCCTTAGCAGCAACCTCCATAGTTTTTGCCAACTGATAGGTACACTGACCCGTCCACATAGCCTTAGTGTAACCATTCACTACGGGATTTTCGCCCATTGTGTTGTTCATAAACCAGTTCAACAGACCAATGCCTTTGGGATTGATATCTGCACCTACAATGGAATTGCGCAAAGAAAGGTTCTTGTCGTCATCCAACTCGCCAAGTGCCTTACTACGGTCATAGAACGTCTCACCATCACGAAGGTCATGCTCTGTATAGCTTCCCTTCTTGCCAGAGAACACACAGTCGGTGGTCATGTGGATCACCTGGGTGTCTGTACCCTCTGTGGTCTTTGCAAGAAAATGCGGGAAATAGCTGTTCAAGAAAGCAGCCAAAGCATGATTGTTCTCTGCAAACTGATTCAGCACACCAATACAATTGATAACAGTATCATAGTTTCCTTCCTTGATTACTCTGGCTATTGTCTCGGTATCAAAGGCGTTGCCAGCAAAGCTCTTGATGAGTTTGCTCTCCTGAAGGTCAAAGCCATAAACTTCGTGTCCTTGTTCTTGAAGATATAAACTGATGGTATGACCAGCCATACCGTTACAGCCACATATAAAGAATTTCATATTGCTTCTCATTTTAATTATTCAGAACGGTAATCACGTGCCTTTGCACGAGGTTGCAAACCCAGGTCTTCACGGATGAAATTTAACTTCAAAAGAAGTTCTTTCATACCTTCCACATCCAAACGTTTGGTATTGTGAGAATGATACTCTTCTACCTGTTCTACCTTGTGGTCGCCCTCTGTGAAGAACTTATCATAGTTCAAATCACGGTTATCACAAGGGATACGATAGTAACCACCCATATCGATAGCCTTAGCCATCTCCTCACGGGTTACCAGAGTTTCATAGAGTTTCTCACCGTGACGGGTACCAATGACCTTCACTTCTGTATCACCATACTTTGGATCAATCTTGGCATAGGTCTGTTTCAAGGCCTCAGCTAACACATCAAGAGTTGCAGCTGGAGCCTTCTGAACAAACAAATCACCATTCTCACCATGTGTGAAGGCATAGATTACCAAATCCACAGCATCATCCAGCGTCATCATGAAGCGGGTCATGTTGGGGTCAGTGATGGTTATGGGTTTACCCTCCATCATCTGCTCTACCCAAAGAGGAATCACACTACCACGGCTGGCCATTACGTTGCCGTAACGGGTGCAGCAAATGGTTGTCTTAGCTCCAACACCAAGCGAGCGACCCTGTGCAATTGCCACCTTCTCCATCATAGCTTTGGATATACCCATTGCGTTAATGGGATATGCTGCTTTGTCTGTTGATAGGACAACAATGTTCTTTACTCCGTGAGCAATTGCAGAAAGCAGAACGTTGTTTGTACCCTCTACATTTGTGCGCACAGCCTCCATCGGGAAAAACTCACAGGAAGGAACCTGCTTCAGAGCAGCGGCGGAGAAAACATAATCTACTCCATCCATAGCAAAGTCAACTGCTTCACGCTGGCGTACGTTTCCAATGTAAAATTTTACCTTGTGAGCTACATCAGAACGATTAGCCTGAAGGAAGTGGCGCATATCGTCCTGTTTTTTCTCGTCACGGCTGAGAATACGAATCTCTTTGATATCACTGTCTAAGAACCTGCGGAGAACCGCATTACCAAAACTACCTGTTCCTCCTGTGATAAGGAGCACTTTGTCTTTAAATACTGACATTATTTTGCTATTTCTTTTATGTTTTTAATCTAATTGAGGTAAAGACTCAACGGTATATTTATTCTGTCGAAGTAGAACCTTAAACTCATTCTTCAACATTGTTAGCATACTCTTAAAAGAGAAATGATTGTAAAATGAGTAAACAAAAGGTGTCGCAATAGCAGCATCAAATATATTATTGATACCAATCTCAGAACCTTCAAAGCGTATTGAATTAGTTATTACAAAACCATATAGTTGATCAGCACGTACCACTTTGCGCTTCGTGGATTTCATTAATTCATTAAATAAGGATTCCAGCCCATGCTGTCTCGCAATTTCACGTAATATTTTAAGTTCACGTATCAGAACTTCATTTCTAATTTGATGTATTTCCAATCGACGGAAAGTCACTCTTAACAATTCTTCAAATGATATATCTTTATATTGACCAGGCCATCCAGGTAAATCCTTCGCTGTTAAAAGGTAATCTGCGGTCATTAGAGTTTGAAGAGGTGAATAAGGTTGAGACGCCAACTCACTATGCATTGTTCTTCTTATATTATCATTAAAGAATTGTTGCGCTTCTTCCCTAGACTTCTTATCTGTGCGCATGTAGTTCTTACCTTGAGACTTCGTTGTGGTTCCAATTATAGAAAGAGGCTCGTTTGTATATGCATAATCTTCAACTTCTCCAGCCAATACAACACCAGAAAAGCCGTCAGGAGTTGGACAATAATAAAAGCAACCATCTTTTGTTCGAGATTTTACTCTATTAACAAGATCCATAGAAGCAATGCCTTTAACATAGAACATCGGGCATTCATCTATTTGGTAATTAAATGTCTTGGCAATAGTATTCAAGAAATCTGACGATTTAATTATCTTAACACCCTTATTGCGTTTACGTTTCACCAAAAAAATATTTCGGTCATCACTTTCATTTGCAGGATATTCAAAGTTGGCCGGACACCATGCTAATAATGATTTTCCTGTTTCTTGCAAGATTTGATACATCCTCCAGATGCAACCTGGTGTCAGTCCATCATCACCTCCTAAGGCCATTACATAGCCTTCCTTTACTTGATTTAGAGCAAACTCAAAGTTATCCCTCATACCAAGATGTGAAGTGTGGGCAAAAACTTTTATTCTAGAATCTATTTTTGCTAAATTTGTAGCCACCTCGACAGAATCGTCAACACTACAATCATCTGAGACTATCACTTGAAAATTTGGATAGTCTTGAATCATACATGTACGTAAAGTATGCACTAAGTACTCTGCTCTATCTTTTTGTGGTATGATAACTGAAAATAATGGATACTGATTATTCATATTTATTTCACTATTTACTTTCTTTTGAGCTCAAACGACGTTTATTTTGTATATTATTATAATCAAATAAAAAATAGAAATATGCCATAAAAAGAGCAATAATATTTAGATTTCCCATATCAGAATAAGCAAATAATTTCATACTGCCTTGAGAAAAAATACACATAACAAAATGCAGTAAAAGGAGTTGATGAAATTTAATAGTTCCATTCCTTATTCTTGTGCTGTTCAGCACGTATAAAGTGAATAATAGAAAAATTATAAATGCTATGATAGGACCAAAATCAAGACAAAAATCACCAACAAAACCTATAAAAAACTCATCATTAATATATAGTCTTGGGTATTTCGCCCTTCTTTCTACAAAATTTTTTGGAACATTTTCAAAACCGAGAATACGTTTAAACAAAGGAAAAGTTCGGTCTCCATATCTTATTCCATTATCATCAAATGCATAGTTGTTAAAGAATATGTTTGCTTGTCCAGAATACTCACAGATTGAGCCTAAAGTTCCACCTCCATCTCTCATGCTAAAACGACTAATTGATATTGCCGCCATAGGGATAGAGATTAAAACCACCATTATAATTAAAATTTTACTTATCAGTTTGTTACGTTTATGAGGAATATAACGTCTCATTGCGAAGTATGTTACTAAAAGCGTTAATGCTCTTGCCATCACAGGGCCTCTTTGAGACTCCGCAATAAATGAAATAATCGTAGATATAAAACCTAAAAAAAGACCTATAGTAATTATCTTTTTTTCATCTGGCAATGTCATATAGTAAAAAAGCAGAAGGGTCGCAATATCACCTAATAAATTTGATATAATCGCAGGAAGACTGACTATTAATCCATCTCCTTTTGTATCGTAATCCGCCCTCATTTCATTATATATATCCGCACCCCCTGTTGGATCAACCATAATTCTAACTAAACCATCCATGAAATTGGGAATTTCGTAAATCAAGCGGATTGTTGATGTTAAAACGAAAAGAATAATAATTGCATATAATGCAAAATTACTTGGTCTTTGAATAAATTCTACTTGTTGTTTTTCAAATCTACTAATCGGCTTAAAAGCCAACATTAGCATCAAATATAGGTAGACAAACGGAATTAAATGTATAGGTTTAAAATTATAAAGTGAATTATAATAAGAATTGTTATATAAAAAATAAGAAGAAATCGCATATATAATAAGGCAAACCATAATGAAACTGCCCGCTCCAAAATGTTTCACTTTTTTTTGATATATTATAAATGTAATTACCCAAGCAATCACATAACTTATCAACCAAATATTACTAATATCCATAAGTATTAATCCTTCTTTGAGATTAAGCTCTTAAGTAATTTTTTTTCTTCTTTTGTTAATCCCCACCATGCTGAAAGAGATATTATAATCACTCCAGACAGACAGAGAACAAGAACAAATCTAAGCAATTCGTTATCTACTGATTTGTGCAAATAAATTGCTACCAGTACAGCTATTATTGTTATTATAAAAGCAGGCACACAAAATCTATATATGTATTCTCGATAACTAAAAGGTTTATAACTCCTTTTTAAGCAAATCATACGAATAACATGAGAGACTGCAATACAACCAATCATTGCAATAAAGGTATAATATGCAGGAAATCCTACCTTAAATAATATAAATGTAATAAAGGGACATATTAAAGTAACAGACTCTACTAGTAAATTATATTCCTTAACTCTACCTGTTGCCTGTATAATAATGGATATTGGATTATTAAGCGCCAATATAATTGCATAAATCACTATTAACTGAGAGAATAGTACTGTTTGTGGATCAGAAACATTAAGCCATACTCTCAGCACAGACTCCATCTCAAAAAAAAGAGGAACGCAAATTATAAGCAGGAAATAATAAACAAACTTATTGCTAAAATAAAAAATGGTGTTTAAGTAGGAATAATTATTCTCTGCATACGATTTAATCATAGGTGGGCGCAAAGCCATAATAAAACTATTACTAAACGCAATAATAGCAGTGTTAATCTGCAGAGCAATACCTCTAGCAGCATTTGCAATCGGGCCAAAAAAGACATTAACAAGAATGGTGTTAACCTGATTCATACCAACACCAGCTACCGAGCCAAATAAAGTCCAGCCTGAGAAAGATAGTATTTCTTTATATAAAGATTTGTCCTTTTCTTTCTTGTAATGGCATTCTTCGTATTTCTTTGCCCCATATATCCAATATGCTAGATACAAGAGTAATTGGGCGACAAATAACGAAATACCATACAGAATTAACTGATCATAATCGAATAACGGCAATAGCAGTACGAATACTAACTTAATTACATATTCTGCGGTTGTCAGTAATGCATATATTCCCATATCTTCATGTGCTAGAACTGCTGAAGAAAATGGAATCTGTAACAATGTGACTACAAATGTAATAATTGAAAAATGATAAACCCAAAGTGCAGCAAGATGGCGCCCTTCCGGTATTACCAATTGACTATTTACGAACCATAAACCAACTGTTTCGCCAAGAACAACAACTATTATCGAAAAGAATATGAAGATATTGGTGCTAACAGAAAACAAAGATGACAATTGATCTTTTTGCTGTTTTCCAATAGCGACAGAATAATACCGTTGGGTTGCAGTTGAAAGAACTGTGCAGACACAGTTTAACATGGTTATAACACCAGCTACTACGTTAAAAATACCGTAGTCCTCAACCCCAAGTACTCTCAGCACGACCCTTACTGTATACAGGTTGATAATCATAACGACTATCATCCTTATATACAATAATAGGGTGTTTTTTGCTATTTGTTTAGAATTTGACGGCACGTCTATCTAAGATATTGAATTAATCTCTTTTGAATATATCTCTCGTGTAAACCTTGTCAACGGCATCGTCCAAGCAACTGTCATAACGGTTTGCTATAATAGCCTTACTCTGAGCCTTGAACTTGGAAAGGTCATTTACAACCAAGCTACCAAAGAAGGACTCACCATCAGGGATGGTTGGCTCGTAGATGATGACCTCGGCACCCTTTGCCTTGATACGTTTCATGATGCCCTGGATAGCAGACTGACGGAAGTTGTCGGAGTTGCTCTTCATGGTCAGGCGATACACGCCAATGACACATTTCTGCTCCTTGGTGACATCCCACTGGCTATTGCCATCGTAGTAGCCGGCCTTACGGAGAACCTCATCAGCAATGAAGTCCTTACGTGTGCGATTGCTCTCCACAATAGCTGTCATCATGTTCTGAGGCACATCGGCATAATTGGCCAGGAGCTGTTTGGTATCCTTTGGCAGGCAGTAGCCGCCATAACCGAAGCTTGGATTATTGTAGTGAGTTCCGATACGAGGATCTAGGCCTACGCCAGAAATGATAGCCTGAGAGTCAAGCCCCTTGACCTCAGCGTAGGTATCCAGCTCATTGAAATAGCTCACACGAAGGGCTAAATATGTATTGGCAAACAGTTTCACGGCCTCTGCTTCTGTCATGCCCATCAAGAGACAAGGGATGCCCTTATCGGTTGAGATTTGAGGGTTGAGGGTTGAGAGATCTGCTTTCTGGTCTTTTGACTCGCCAATAGCACCTTCAAGAAGGAGGGAGGCAAAAGTCTTTGCCTTTTCTTCTGCTTCGGGGTTACCAATAGCGGCAATGGCAGCATTTTCCTCGTCCCATTTTTTGTTGCGTTCAGTTGGGAATATCTTGGGATAACCTACAATGATGCGTGAGGGATAGAGATTGTCATATAGCGCCTTACTCTCGCGAAGGAACTCCGGCGAGAAGAGCAGGTTAAACTTTTTACCCTTCAGTGCAGGGTCTGTCAAGAACTTCAAGGCGTACTTCACATAGAGCGAGCGGCAATATCCCACAGGGATGGTACTCTTGATGACCATCACGGCATCGGGATTCACGCTTAACACGAGGTCGATGACATCCTCAATATGATGGGTATCGAAAAAGTTCTTCTGCGGGTCGTAGTTGGTAGGTGCAGCTATGACCACAAAGTCTGCATCCTTATAGGCTGAGGCACCATCGAGGGTGGCCTTCAAATCAAGTTTCTTCTCAGCCAAATACTTTTCGATGTAATCATCCTGAATAGGAGAAATCTTTTTATTGATTTTCTCAACCTTTTCAGGGATTACATCTACTGCCACTACGTGATTGTGTTGTGCCAACAATGTGGCAATACTCATACCGACATAACCGGTTCCTGCTACTGCTATATTCATGCTAAAACTTTGTTTTATCATGACTTTTGTCGTGACTCAGCCAAATATGCGAGCATAATGGCGTTCGCTACTCCAAAAGTTCATATTTAATAATTTCTTTATTTTAAATGTATGATGGGTAACCATATTCTTGATAACACTCTGTCTGCATGATTTCATCATGTCCTTCTTTTAGGAGCATTGCTGAATCGAAGTCAAGGTCACACATCTGTAAATCCTCAAATACTCGCTGCATGATATATTCAGGAGAGTACAAATCATCGAAGTAACAATAGTGCTCATCCTCTACAAAGTGAATACACATTGTCTTCAGCAATTGCAGGTACATGGTGACAGCCTGCTTGAACAGGCCAGCATTCATTGCTTCCTTGATGGTATCTCCTACAGCATCCACTTCGTGTGCGATGGTATCGCAATCGTTGTCGATGTTGCGAGGGTCGAATATCTTTTCGTATTGAGGGTTGATTTCTATCATTATTTAGTACGCCTTTTTAATCCAATTGAGTTATTTGCTCAAAGAAATACTCTCCAGGATGCAGTGTTCTCCATCTTGTGGTTTCTTCTTTAAACTGTGCCTGGGGCTCATTAAAGAAATAAGTATAGAAATGAGGTACATTCTTTATCAACCTATAGCGTGTTATAAGTGACAAGTTATCATCGCTCAATTCTAACCATGAAGTGCCCATTGATGACATGGCATTGTAATAAAACAGTATCTGCTCATAATCTGACAACTGGGCTCGCAACATCTTCACGTATGAATATTTCTCTTCGGGCTTTAGTTGTTTTTGTTTATCAACGAAGCAGACAGTCTGATATAGGTGGCGATAATAGTGTCCCAAATAAGAACTGACACCTTGTTTTTCGCTATTCAATACAAGCTTGAAGGCATCTGCAATATCATCTCCATTATGTTTCAAAACCGCATCTTCAACTAATCTTGTCTCATCATTCCTATCGTGTGATATATGGAAATCGGAACCATAAAAGAACAATCCATATGCATACTTGATATTGAAATCTTTGATTCGTTTCTCGCCCCAATTATTTATTGTTTCATGGGGCCAAACGCTACCCAAAATCCCCACTAATGATTTCTCCTTAATTTCATTAGTTGATTGTTCAACGGCATAATAGATTTTGCTAAGCTGGTCTAAAAGTTTATTAAACACTTCGCGTCCTTTTATACCCTGTACGTTGATTTCCTGCAGATTCTGCTTATGGAGTTCAAGCATGTGAAAGAATGTGTTCTCAAAGCGCTGAAGCTCCAAATTATCGCTTTGTATCTTGAACTGCTTTGTCTGTCGCCTCATCTCTCCGCGACTATCTCGAAGCTCCTTGCGCTGCAAACGCAATTCGTAGCGTTGCAACACGAAAGCCACTATCATGCCAGCAAAGGCTAAAGCTGACACCAGCGCATTGACAGCACCAAAGCTATCGCCAAACAGTCCACGAGTTGTAGCATCGCTCGTTTCTTCTATGGTTGGCACACTGCATTCTGTTGAAGTCTGATGGCATGCTGCAGGTGCCGTAGCATCGTCAACGAAATAGGTTGTGGCCCACCAGTGGGTGCTTACTGCACCAATTATCCAGATGTTCAGACATATCACAACGCCCAGTATCCAAACATGCCATTGCTTTGGTTCTATCTCGTCCTCAAGGTCATCATCGCTTAGTGCATCCAAAGATTCTGCACCAGCGCGATCTACCATCTCAGCCTTCTTCTTGCGAAGTTCCAGGACGTCCCTCTTTTTGTTACGTCGTCTGATAACCTCTGATACAACTAAGGTAACATTGGCTACAGCTAGTACAAGTATTATTATCCAGCCTTGAGGTGTCATATCTGAATTTTATTTATCGAGTACGAATCACACGGATTGGACGAATGAAAGCGCTTACACTATCTTCACATTGTCAACCAGGATAGAAACGCTATATTTCTCTGCTTCTCTAATCAGATTTCTTCTCTGTCTCTCAAAAGCTTTATAATCGCCTTTATAATAGAGATCCATTAGATTCTCTGTTAAATAAAAGCGTTCGAAGGTCTTGTCCCAAGAAACTTTTCCAGTAAAAAGATCTCGAAGTAACCGCTTCTGCTTTTCATTTACATAGCATATGGCATTTCCCACCTTACGTTCTCTTGACAATCCTGTTGGAATATAGAAACCCAACCTTTTATAATTTCCCTTTTGTGTAAGGCGT
>Ga0310691_10003385_pt1 | contig 19240 bp, 11 predicted proteins | sample 176DNAGHGlowgp2_FD_203887 | JGI IMG/M metagenome (GOLD analysis project Ga0310691, IMG submission 203887) | Sheep rumen microbial communities from Palmerston North, Manawatu-Wanganui, New Zealand - 1766 DNA GHGlow gp2 (v2) (version 2) | ecosystem: Host-associated > Mammals > Digestive system >...
GCAGATGTCGTGCAATCCTGCCGTTGGCGGCATTGCCAAGGGACAGATAGTGCGCGAGGTGGATGCCCTGGGCGGCGGCATGGGCATAGTGACTGACATGACCGCTATACAGTTCAGGATGCTCAACAAGTCGAAGGGCCCTGCCATGTGGAGCCCGCGTGCACAGTGTGACCGCGGAAAGTTCATCTGGCAGTGGCGCACCATGCTCGACAATACGCCTAACCTCGACATCTGGCAGGACCAGATGGAGGAACTGATCAGTGAAGAGTTAAAAGTGAAGAGTGAAGAATCCCATGCGGTTAACTCTTCAAGTGAAGGTAACTCAAATTCTTCACTCTCCACTCTTCACTCTCCACTCTCCAACCACCGCGTCGCAGGCGTACGCACCATCTGGGGCTGCGAGATATATGCTCCGGCGGTGGTGATAACCGCAGGCACGTTCCTCAACGGACTGATGCACATCGGTCGTAAGATGGTGCCGGGCGGACGTTGCGCCGAACCTGCCGCACTGCATCTTACTGAGAGCATCAATGCCCTCGGAATAACGTCGCAGCGAATGAAGACAGGCACGCCGGTGCGCATAGACAAGCGCTCGGTGCACTTTGAGGATGCCACAATACAGCCGGGCGAGGACGTAAGTTCCATTTTCAGCTACATGGCAGGAAAAGCAGCGGCGACTTCTGACCCTACGGCTTCCCTCGTAAGCAGCGACAGTGTCGCTGCAAAAACAAAGGAAGATGCAAAGGCAACGGCGGCCCCTGCCCTCCCTCAACTGCCCTGCTGGACTTTCGACACCACTCCTGAGTGTCACGAAATACTGAACAGCGGACTGGCGGACTCGCCGCTATATAACGGACAGATACAGTCTATCGGTCCGCGCTACTGCCCGAGCATCGAGACGAAGCTCGTGACATTCCCTGACCGTACCCACCACCCGCTGTTCCTCGAACCTGAGGGCACAGATACTAACGAGATGTACCTTAACGGTTTCTCGTCATCACTGCCGATGGACGTGCAGCTGGAGGCGCTGAAGAAGATTCCTGCACTGCGCGACGTGAAGATATATCGTCCGGGCTATGCCATAGAATATGATTTCTTCGACCCTACCCAGCTTAACCACTCGCTGGAATCGAAACTTTGCAGCGGTCTCTTCTTCGCCGGACAGGTGAACGGCACCACAGGCTACGAGGAGGCTGCCGGACAGGGACTGATGGCTGGCATCAACGCGGCTCTATACGCCGGACACCTCGGAGCAAGCGGTAATATGAGCAATGAATCAAGGGATTTCAATCCATTCATACTGCGCCGCGACGAGGCTTACATCGGCGTGCTTATCGATGATTTGGTTACGAAGGGCGTTGACGAGCCTTACCGCATGTTCACCTCGCGTGCCGAATACCGCATACTGCTCAGGCAGGACAACGCCGACGCGCGACTGACGGAGAAATCGCATAACATCGGTCTTGCCACCACCGAGCGACTCAATGTGTGGAAGGAGAAGGAACAGAGGATTAACGACATCATTGAGTTCTGCCGCAACACAAAGGTGAAACCGGCTCAGATAAACGATGAATTGGAGAAGATTGGCAACACCACACTCAATGGCAGCACGCGTCTGTACGACCTTCTATCACGCCCTGGCATCTCGATGGAATGGCTGATAAACCATGTTCACTACATGAAGAAGGCCATAACCTACTCTACCGAGCGCGACAGGGAAATAGCCGATGCCACCGAGACGCTGATAAAATACAGCGGCTACATAGAGCGCGAGCGCAACGAGGCTGACAAGATGCACCGACTGGAGGACATTCGCATACGCGGACACTTCGACTATAACGACATTCAGAGCCTGTCAACCGAGGCACGACAGAAGCTGACGAGGATTAACCCTGAAACCCTTGCACAGGCTTCACGCATACCAGGCGTCAGTCCGTCAGACATCAACGTGCTGCTGGTCTTGATGGGTAGGTAGTTTTCTCATCACCGAAAAAAACAAAACGGTTGTCACATGGCATAGTAAAAGCTATCACTTCATAATGCGAGGTGATAGCTTTTTCTATTCAATAATAACCATTGCCTTACCCGCAAAAAACAGATATATTCGCGTGTTTAACTAATTTTAACGAACAGAATGGGTGTAAATTAAGGTTTTATATTAACTTTGTACCGAAAAATGTACAAATTACTTACCTAAAGAAACCAATTCTGTTTTCAAGGGCAGACATGTAAACGTAATTTGTTATTAGGTAATAAACGGTATCTACCAACCTCTTGTTTCACTGAATACACGCATTATTATTAATCTATTAAACACTTTAATACAAAAACAATTATGAAAAAAGTATTTATGTTCGTGGTTCTTGCTGCCATGACTTTGATTGCAAGTGCCCAGAATGACGGTCTTAAGACCTTTGACGGCAAAATGTTCAGTTGTCTGTATCCTGCCGAATACGCTGCAGAGGAGCAGTGGACGGACGATGTATTCAATGCATACGTTGAGGGCACTCCATGCCATTTCAACGCAGGAGTCAGCGCTGATGTGGAGTTTTCAGACGCAGACATCAAGAACTGGGGCGAAGGTACTGCAAGGGACCAGAAAGAGTTTATGAAAGGCTGGAAGGTTGAGCCATGTGTTGTTAAGGGCAAGGCCGTCTATGTCATCTCTGAAGGTAAAGAGGACAACGTGCCATCTGTCCAGGTGCAGTATCTGGTTAACACACCAAGCAAGCACATCTTCAGCGGACGCTTTTTATTCCTTAAGAAAGACGAGGCAAAGTATAGGCCTCTCATAGAAAAGATACTCGCTTCGTTCAAGGCTAAGTAACAATATACAAAAATAAAAACAATTATGAAAAAGATATTGTTAGCCATCATAATGGCTTGCTTCACGCTGACAATGGCGGCGCAGCCACAGATTAAGGTGAATTATCAGGGTGCGAAGCCCACTATCATGGACTTTGCATGGGCACTGGTCAACTACACTCCACCGGAGGGAGATGAGATGGAAAACGGAGCCATAGCCCAACTGCAAAACGCACTTCATAGATACCGCCAGGGCAAGGCACAGCCTGCCGACGAAAGGCTCGTAGTAGATGTAAAGAACGGCTATATATGCCATGAGATTATGGAGGACAGCTATGTGATTAAGTCCGAGATGTGCTACTGGAACATTGAGGACGGCAAGCACAAGCTCTTTGCCTACAACGTGCAAACTACCAATGACGGCATCAGCGAGCCGGGAGAGTTTGACGGCCTCTGCCTCTATGACTATACCAACGCCACAAAGAAGATGACGCCATACTTCGGCGACCTGTACCTGAACCTCTATGATGCTGGCGAGGGCAACTATAACACCTTCGAACTGCCTCGCACGGGCAAGGACATCATCATCACCACATGGTATGAGGTAGGTCAGCGCAAGAAAACGGCAAAGTGGAACGGACTCTATTTCTCTGTTCCCCAGCCATAACAAATTTTATTTTCAGAAGGAGTTAAGGAGTTAAGAATTCAGGAGTTAAGGAGTCAATTCATTACGTTCATTCGTTATAAGACCTTAATTCATTTGTCTTAACTCCTTAATTTCTTGACTTCTGAGAAGGTATCAACTGATACCAGAAATAGGGCATCGTAAAAGCTATCACTTTACCTTGTAAAAGCTATCATATTACACAGTAAAAGCTATCATATTACAACCTAATATGATAGCTTTTACAATTTATTGATTATCTTGTGGTTAGAAGGGGTAAAAACGGCCTCCTCCTACCCTTTTGGGATTACTTCTCCCTTATAGAGCTTACAATCTTGTCGAGATATGAAACATCTGGTTGTTTCGGGAATATTGCAGTGAAAAACTAAGATAACTACTCTATTCCTGCTCGACGCAGCTTGTCTTTCAGGCGGGCGACCTCTGCACGAAGATACTCTATCTCCTTACGCTGCTGAGATATCAGCTCTTTCTGACTGCCGCGCTGTTCAAGGCGTGCCGCCGTCATACGCTCACGGATGCCACCCTCTGTAGTAAACTCACGGTCTTTCTTCTCAATGTATTTTGTCAACGCTGAGTCCACCTGATGACACAGACAGACAGCCATATTCGCCAGTTCCTCGTCATTCATCTTAGGTAACAACAGACTGTAATCTGCATACATACTATGATGTCTGCAGAAGTCATGAAGCTGCTCAAACCGTGGATTATTGCCGTGCCACTCTGCCAGATGATGGCGCTTCAAATAGTCCAGATAATCCTCAAGCAGTTCCTTGTTACTGCCACGCGCAATGCCTAAAAGCTTAAGTTCCGTCTCTGCAGATGTTTGTCCGTCACTGCTGCCCTCAGCAATATTCTGCTTAGTGCTGCGTGCCGCCTGCACCATCTGGTCAACGGTGCGGTCACCATATTTCGGAAGATAACGACTACAGAACTCACGCGTAAGTTGATACAGCACATCGCTACGCTGATAAAACCGTAACTCCGTATAGACTACGGGTTTACGCAAAGCACTCGTCACACCGTCGGAATAATGCCTCACCACAGGCTGCCGACGACCGGAATAACCGGAATTTCCAGAATAACCGGATTGTCCGGATTGTCTGGGCTGTCCGGAATATCCGGAGTTTCCGGAACCTCCGGGACTTCCGGGATTGTTAATATTAGAATCGTTGATCATTTTCATTCTATTGTTTTACTATTATTCTCCATACTCTACTTTTCCCAAAAAGCAACGGCGACATTACTTTTTGGGTTCTGCGACATGTGCGAAGCTAATGGGTGGAGCCATCAGATATCAGTCAGAAGCAGCATTGAAATCGCAGATAATCCTCAGCGAGCGCTTCGCCTTGTAGTTCTCGTCAAATGGCAACGGATGGTTGTTCACACCCAACCATGAGTCTTTGTCGCTCAAGTTCCAGAACGTCACGTTGTCTATCACATCCTTATGTCTGCGCAGCACCTTGAAGATACGTGCATACTGGTCTTCCTGCAGCGTCTGCATGTAATCTGCCTGCGGCTTTGCCTCACCATGCGAGAATGTCAGTTGACCGCCGCTCTCGGTATTGGTGCGCAGGTCGAGTTCGGTGATGTGTATGTGACTTACTATCTCTGAGAAACGGGTGATGGCTTTATCGAGCAGTTCTTCGTCAGGGAAATAGATGTTATAGTGCCCTTGCATACCGATTCCATCGATAGGAACGCCGGCTTCTTTCATCTTCTTCACCATCTCATATATTCGCTCTCGCTTGCCTGGATCTACGGTGCTGTAGTCGTTATAGAACAGCAATGCATCGGGGTCTGCCTCACGTGCAAACTCAAATGCCTTGGCTATGAACTCTTCACCGCAGAGCTGGTAGTGGCGGCTCTGACGATAAGGGTTAGGTTCCTGTCCATTTCTGGGATTGCCGCCGTCGGCTATGGCTTCGTTTACCACATCCCACGCATACACCACGTCCTTGTAACGGTTTACTACGGTATGGATATGTTCGCGCAGTCGCTCATAGAACACTTCCTTCTTTACCGGCCTACCCTTCTTATCTACAAACATCCAGTCAGCAAACTGTGAATGCCAGCACAAGCAATGACCGCGCATCTTTATGCCGTTCTCACGACAGAAGTTGGCTATTCTATCTGCCCTTTCAAAGTTCCATACGCCTTCTTTCGGATGTATCATGCCCGGTTTCCAGTCGTTCTCGGCAGTCACGCTGTTATATTGTTTCTTGATGATGGCCATCTGCGCCTCGTCGGTAACATTACGTTGGTTGACTGCCACGCCGATGGTGAAATAGTCCTTGTAGGCATCTTTCAGCCCCATGCCGGCGGAATAGTCCGCGCTATCCTCTCCCTGAGCCATGGCAGCGGCAGTACAGAGAAGAAGCGAGAAAGAAAAAAGAAAAGTCTTCATTTGTATATTGTATATTTTCCTTGATTACAACAGTATCTGGGTGCAAAATTACAAAAATTCCGCAAAAGATGAATATATTTTTCTACGGATTTCCCTTATGTTTGTTTTTTCTACAGATTTGAAGAATAAAAGGATTCATATTTCTTATGATGTATATCCTAAAGTCCTATAATCCCCAGACAAAGACACATTAGAGATTCTGATGCTTTTTAAACCGTTCCCTTACCCCTTACTTGCGACAGATATCTGCGTGGTTTTTGGGAATTGTCGCAATAGAGGGCTTGTGTCGCAACGAACAAGGACGAAAAGCAAGCGTTTTTTTGTTCACAAACAGGATTTGCTGTAATTTTGCACTCAGAAATCAGGAACAAAACCTGAAAGGAATACAACTTCAGGGAACACCTGATAACAGAAAAAAGAAATTATTAACAAACTAAAAATACATACGATTATGAAAAAGATTAATTTTATCGCAGTAGCTTTCACAGCAATCCTCTCACAGTCAGCAAACGCAAGTACAGGTGCTTTCTTTCCAAAGGGGGGCAAGACCATAGGCACAGACAATATTATCATCCTTAAGGAAAAGTCTGTCATCAGCAACGGCATACTAATCGGAAGTGAGAAGCACCATAAGCGTTGTGGCGAGACTGCAAGACGCAGTGAAAAGATATTTATCTGGAACAACGAGTCAGACAAGCGTAGAGCAGAGACAGCTTACTGGTCAAACGATGCAAAGAAGATATTACGCAACTTTCCTCCTACTGAAACCAATGGTACTAACCGCTCTATAGTATGGACGATCTAATCCTCTGCTTTTGGCAGAACATGAATAAACACGATAAATCCGCAAGTTGACTCTATCAACCTGCGGATTTTTTCAAATAACCTTATCAATTATATCTAATTATATTATCTTGGTCTTTCTGCAACCAAAGAATATTTCCTTTCCCTAGAATAATCTTTCATATCTTCATAATTACTTGGTAGAGACATTTTTACTCTTTTCTTTTTCACTGCGTTACGAATATTACGTAGAGATTTCAGACTTCCCACTATCATATCATAATACTCGCTTACCCCATAAGCTCTTAAGACCGACAAATCAAATTCTTTTCGTAAAGGATCAACCAATTCTTTATCTACATCTAATATTTTTCTATCCATTATTCTTGAGAACTTACACTTTATTTCTTCCTTATCTTCTTCTGATAGAAGTAAAGGATTAAGTATATAGCAGTTAGAAATAGAGTCCTTATTAATATCAAGAACTCCAAGACCTCTGCCAAAACCTACAGCCTCAATGTAAAATAAAGACAATGCAGAATTTAATAAAGCATGCAGAAGTACAGGGTCATCGTTTGGATTCTTTCGTTTTAGCCCAATAAGTCTTTGATTAATAAAAGTTGGAGACATAAATCTCCCATAATATAGTCTATTATCAGGATTCATCATTGTGAAGAACTCTGCCATTTCGTCAGTACGTAGCTCATACCACTTCATACCATTTTTAGCAAGTACGTCAGGCAAAGGTTTACCCACTCCGTTCTTTTGATTCTCAAATTTCTTAATCCATGAATATGCCCCTATATAGCCTTTCTCTACAAGTTCACACAACTCCATATCACAACAGAAGGCTTTTCTATCAGGAACAGCTATATAAAAGGCTGTTCCTTTGGCATTTACTAGCACTTCCTTTAGAAATTGTGCTTCAATATTTTCACATTTCTCAGGAAAGAACAATTTATCCCATCCTCTTCGATTACCTCTGAACACATACATTATGTCTTTTAATGGTATCAAACAGTAAGCAATGTCAAGTAACCATTTTAAGTCGGTAAACATTGCGTTATAAGATACTTTGTAATTCTTTAGTTTTTCTATCTCATAATGTTTATAGTTTACTCTTGTAAGTACCTCACTATTAACATCTTTATCTAAGAGAGAGGAATTAACTATAGAGTCTTCATAACCTTTGTTTACTTCAATATTCGACAACGACTTTTTCCATGTAAAGAAAGAAACGCTATTATTTTGTTCTTTTCCTGTTCTCTTTCGCATAACCAATAGTGCTGTAACCACATCTGCATTTGAAAACCAACGACCTTTTCCACTAATATGTATTCTGATATCATCATAACAATCACGCACTGCATCTACAAACTTAACACCTGCCTCTGTACCAAGAAAAGAATTGGATAATATCAAGCCAACATACCCTCCTTCTTTGACAAGCGAATCTAAATGTAGAGCTATATAGTAACTATAATCTGCTCTTTTTGTCAGTTGATATCTATTACCAATGTTTCTGATAATCCCTTTATCTGCATCAGGTATTTGTCTTGAATTAACGAACGGCAAATTAGAAACAATAGCATGAAACTGTGGTATCTTAAATATTTCTTTTTCTCCAGAACGCGGATTTACAATCTGTACCTCGTTTCCTACATGGAGCATAAGTATATCTTTTTTAAATAACATACACGGAATATCCATAGAATCATAGCTTGTCATTGAGAGGTTTGCAATCTGTAATGGAAGTTGAAACTTATCTGAAGCCCAAGTTGTTAATATTGCCTTAGATGTTTCCATATGTTTCTTTTTTAGTTCTATAATACTGCTTGATATTGTTCCTGTTCCGCAACAACAGTCAAAACAATCTTCCGTCATATCATGTATTGTTATACGTGAAAGGATTCTTGCAAGAGTTATTGGTGTAGTGAACTGCCCATTGACAGCTCTTTTCGAAATATTTACTGTATTTTCAAGTACCTGTTGTAACAAAGTTTGGCTTATGCTACTTATCAACGTGTTTTTAAGGAAAAGCGACAACTCAATGAAGACATTCCATGTAATGGATGGCAGATATTCATTATATGGTAAGGCTGCAAATATATTGTAGAAATCACATTTCTCTGATATGTCTTCGAATAGTTTGTTGGCTTCGATTGCACTATACAGGTAATCTAATTTATCAATAGCGTACGCAGCTTTTTGTTTCCCTTTAATCAAATGAGCGAAAAGTATTCGATTAGTCCAATTAATTATTATACTCTTTGCATACGCTTGATACATATCTATTTCATCACCCTCATATTCACTCTTATATTCTTCCCACCACGCACTTATGTGAGCCTCTAACAAAGCATCATGAGAAGTTGATTTTGATAAATAATCTGCAACTAAATTTTTATTTTCGTTTACAATTCTTGACAATGATGTATTAGTTAAGACCTCGCTAATAGATATTCTTTTAATATCTCCAGATAACAGGAAACTATTTACCGAGTCCAATACATTACGTAGTGTCTTCACCCATTCTGACTTATATAGTGAAACATCACCACGCGTCTTTATCTTTTGATTAGTCCATATTTTTTCTTCTCTAAACTGACTCGAACATTCATCAAAAATAAATAATTTTGCATATGTAAAATTCCATATCACACAACTATTCAAATGTAAAGCTTTTGCTTTACGTTGTGCATCTAAAACAAATGCCTCATTATCTATCTTAACATCTGGCATTTTCAATTCCCAGCCCTGCAATATAGCAGAAAGATTATTGTCTGCATATAACACTACATCAGGAAACATATTTATTCCTAATCCTTCATTTATAGTGGTCTCACCACCTGCACGCTTTATAATGAGGTCATAGTCTCTACAATATTGGTTTACTTGACTAATAAGTTCTATAGCCCAACTTCTTTCGTTTTTCCGTACTGTTGTCATAGTTCTTCATTATTAAAGGTTTTGATCAGATTATAAGGTTTGATTATCTTATGAATCGAAGTAGGTAGAGTTATCCAAGCATTTCGAAGTCTTTCTTCTGTCAGTGAAATATAGTTTATTTTCTTACCCTTAAATAGTTCTGCATCTTTATTTTTCTCAATACCAATAAAGTTGCGCCCTTCTAATAATGCCGCAACAAGAAAAGATCCACTACCACTGGTATTATCTAAAATTACATCACCCACCTTGGAATAAGTTCGTATCAGATAACGTCCTAATTCTACAGGTTTCTGAGTAGCATGAACTACCTTTCCCTCACTTTCCGCAGTTTTAAAATAAATAACATCTGTTGGATATCTATCTCCTGAACTCTTTACATGAACAGGAAGAAAATCTCCATAACTACCGCTTAACTGATTTTTTCGAAATCCTTTATCATAGGGTTCGCCCTTTACCATCTGCGGATTATATGTAGGTTGTCGTTTATAAAACACACATATGTCTTCATGTTTTCTCAATGGTTGTTTCTTTGCGTTTAGAAAATTAGTTGCTTTTGATTTTTCCCAAACCCATTTATATTTAAACATCTCAGGTTGGCTCATAATAAGTTTTGCTGTGAATATTCCATGGGCTGTAAGCACTATTGCACCATTATCCTTTACTATCCGTTGATATTCATGCCATAATTTATCCAATGATATAAGACAATCCCACTTATTTTGTGTAGTTCCATAAGGTAAATCACACAATACCATGTCCACACATTTATTAGGTAAATGACGCATGACATCAATGCAATCTCCTTCGATAACTGCATTGACAAACCTCTCCTCACACCAAAAGTTGTTCTTCATTGGTTTGCATGTTTAGGCGTCTTCTATGCTCTCTCCTGAAATAGTATGGTTTTCAAAAATGGGGACACAAAAAGTGGGACAGTACCTGTCCCACATTAAGGTCCTGAGAAAACCCGAGAAAACGACAAGTAAAGCCCACTCATTCGAGCGCGCTAGCCACTTGTCTACTATTTTCTCGTCTATTTTTATTAAGAATTTCTCAGGTTCTAATGTGGATAGAACAATAGCAAACGCAATATGTTTATTAAATTATGATTAAATCTGACGCAAAACGCCATTCTCGTTGCAAATTTACAAACTATTTTTCGAACTGCAAAGCACATCCTGTTTTTTCCTGTCACTTCTAACTACTTTTAACTATCCGGCTACTTCCCAGCTGTCCGGCACTGTCGTGTTTTCTTTTGGTAACTAATCATATTCTGTTTTTATACAGTTTTCTCAAGTTGGGAACTATGAATTTTGGAACGAAGGACACATGAATCTATGTCTGATAGTCTCTCCTCGCTTTTATCCTTCACATCCAAAAGTTACTTCCCTAACCTCTCCCGTCCCTCTTTGCGACAGATATCTGCGTGGTATTCGGGAATTGTCGCAATATAGGGCTTGTGTCGCAACGAACAAGGACGAAAAGCAAGCGTTTTTTTGTTCACAAACAGGATTTGCCGTAATTTTGCACTCAGAAATCAGGAACAAAACCTGAAAGGAATACAACTTCAGGGAACACCTGATAACAGAAAAAAGAAATTATTAACAAACTAAAAATACATACAATTATGAAAAAGATTAATTTTATCGCAGTAGCTTTCACAGCAATCCTCTCACAGTCAGCAACAGCAGATTCCACGATTTGGTCTCATATTATTGGCGCAAAAGCAGGAACAGAAAACAAAATCGTAATATGGCAGAACACTGACCATGACAACGGCGTATCATTCAAGAACGGCGAGACTGCAATCTTTCACATGAACGGCAACACCGGCGAAGACAAGAACACTGCAGTGTTGCCAGGTGACGAAAGAAAGATACCACGCAACTGCCCTCCCGCAGAAAGAGGTTTAGGTTTCCGCAACACATACGGCGTAGCTATGCTTCAGAACATACCTATCATCTCCGAGAGCATTTTTACAAAAAATGACAAAGGCATCAGGCGTGGAGCCGAGACAGCTTTCTGGTCAAACGATTCTAAGAAGATATACCGCAATATGCTCCCTGAAGAAAACGGTCGCAGAGAACAGATTTACACGGACTGCTCTGTAGGCTGTTAACTATAGAAACCAGCCAGCAACATAAGAACTAAGGACAAACGGAAAATCCGCAAGTTGAACGAGTCAACCTGCGGATTTTCCGTTTGTCTTGGTATAATTGTTATCCCTGCCCTGCAAAACACAGAATATATAATTTTTCTAAATAAATTTTTGCGTCAGAGAAAAACTTTGTAATTTTGCAAACAATAATATTGACATTGGTTCTGCTGACACATCTGATGTTGACTGAGCAGCCTTCAAAAAGACGAAACAGGAGAAACAAATATATCAAACACATCGCAAGAAATATATAATATAAATTTCAAGTGCTATATTTTACAAGCAAATCACGATTAAACGGAACAAAATATAATATAATGATGATGCTATAAAATCTGTTTCACGTGAAACAAGAACCACATATATCGCAGTAAAACAAAAGATTACAGGGATATAAACTCACACAACAGATTATACTGATTATTATGATTATTATGATATATTATGACAATTCGTTTCAAAGAAAAATAAAACTATTAAGATAGGGCTTGAACAGTTCATTTCAAAAAAAATAAATAATCATCTAAAAGAAGATCATTATATTCGTTTCAAAAAAAATGACGAAGGAAGAAGATAAAAAACGATTAGAACGGCTGAAACAGATAGTACTGAGCATGCCTGAGAAACCTGGTTCTTATCAATATTTCGATAAGGACGGGATAATAATATACGTAGGTAAGGCTAAGAATCTGAAATCGCGCGTGTCATCATACTTCCATAAAGAGGTGGACAGATTCAAGACAAAGGTGCTGGTATCGAAGATTTGGAACATTACCTACACCGTGGTAAATACGGAAGAGGATGCACTTTTATTGGAAAATGCGCTGATAAAGAAATACAATCCACGATATAACGTTCTGCTGAAAGATGGTAAAACCTACCCTTCCATTTGCGTTACCGGCGAACAATACCCGCGTATTTTCAAGACAAGGACGATAAACAAGAAGTGGGGAACATACTATGGTCCCTACTCTCACTTAGGTTCGATGAATACGATTCTCGACCTTATAAAGAAGCTTTATCATCCTCGCACATGCCGTCATCCAATTACCAGGGAGAACGCAAAAACGGGCAAATACGGCCCGTGTCTGGAATACCACATAAAGAACTGCGGTGCACCGTGCATAGACAAGCAGTCATGGGACGACTACCAGCAGAACATAGCCAAAGCACGCGAGATATTGAAGGGAAACACGCGCATATTAAGTAAGCATGTGTATGACGAAATGATGCGTAAGGCAGAGGAAATGAAGTTTGAGGAAGCAGAAGAACTAAAGAAACAATACTTTCTGATAGACCAATTCTGCGCAAAAAGCGAGGTAGTAAGCCACACAATAACCGACGTTGACGTGTTTTGCATAGACGATGATGACTCAAAAATCAATGCTTTCATCAACTACATGCACGTAACTAACGGTACCATTAACCAGTCGTTTACCTACGAGTACAAACGTAAACTCGAAGAGTCTGACGAGGAGCTGTTGCTATCTGCTATAATAGAGATACGCGAGCGCTTCAAGAGTAAGGCAAAGGAAATCATCGTTCCGTTTGAAATAAACTGGGAAATGAACGATGCACAGTTCTTCGTGCCGCAGCGTGGCGACAAGCATCACCTGCTGGAACTGTCGCTAATGAACTGCAAGCAGTACAGAATAGACCGACTGAAGCAGGCGGAAAAGCTGAATCCTGAGCAGAAATACACCCGACTGATGAAGGAACTGCAGGAGAAGCTCGGACTAAAGGAACTACCCTACCGCATAGAAATGTTCGATAACAGTAATATATCAGGCAGCGATGCCGTGGCAGGAATGGTAGTGTATAAAGGTATGAAGAAAAGCAAGCAGGATTACCGAAAATATAACATAAAGACCGTAGAAGGTCCCGACGACTACGCTTCAATGCAAGAGGTGACGTACCGTCGCTATCGTGACAGTGAAGACCTGCCGGACCTTATAATATGCGACGGTGGTATCGGTCAGATGAACTGCGTACGCGAAGTAATAGAAGACCAACTACACCTCAACATTCCCATCGCAGGTTTGGCTAAAAACGACAAGCACCGCACTCAGGAACTGCTATTTCTGAAAGACGACGGGACAGGAAGGAAAGACACTGTAACGATTCAGCTCAAACCAGAGAGCGAACTCTTCAAGATATTGACGCAGATGCAAGACGAGGTACACCGCTATGCCATTACCTTCCACCGAGACAAACGCTCAAAACACGCCCTACACTCCGAACTCGACGACATACAAGGCATCGGTCCGAAGACAAAGGAGGCACTTCTCAGCAAATACAAGACGGTTAAAAATATTCGCGACGCCGCCGCAAGCGGCGGCTTGGAGGAACTCGCCGCCGTCGTAGGAAACAGCAAAGCTAAAATTATTATCGAATACTTTGCCGCAAGCGGCAAAGTATAAGGAGTTTAGCCTCCGCTTGTTTCACGTGAAACATGAAACAAATTATCTCATAGTGGGTGTTTCACGTGAAACAAAGAAGGATTAGGAAGTCTGATAGTGGTTGCTGTGATATAGCAATCCACAAGACAAAGATTGAGGTATATTACCATACTGGCATATATAAAAATTGAACTATAAATAATAAAACAAACAATAAAGAAAACAATGGATTTAAAAGAGATTATTACGAAAGCAGTAGAGAACGATACTGCCGACGTGAAAAGGTTTTTGTTCGGGTGCATGGACTACACTACTCTGAAATGTACCGACAGTGAGCAGTCAGTAATGGCATTTGTTGAGACTCTGAACAAATGGGACAATGAAAGGCCAGACCTGCCCCACCCTGCAAGCGTATGTGTGTATCCTTGCTTTGCAGAGATAGTAAACGATAGTTTGGATGTTGAGGGAGTAGGCATTGCATGCGTAAGCGGAAGCTTTCCTTCATCACAGACTTTCCTCGAGGTGAAAACAGTAGAGACGGCATTGGCAATAAAAGATGGTGCTACAGAGATAGACATGGTAATGCCAGTAGGTAAATTCCTTTGTGGAGACTACGAGGGTGTTACCGATGAGATAAAAGAAATGAAAGCAGTATGCGGTGAAGATGTAAAGCTGAAGGTGATACTTGAAACCGGATGTCTGGTGACAGAAGAAAATATACGCAAGGCATCGATGCTGGCAATGGAGGCTGGTGCCGACTTTATTAAGACAAGCACTGGAAAAGAGAAAGTCAGTGCAACACCCGATGCAGCCTTCGTAATGTGTCAGTGCATTAAGGAATATAATGAGAAGGAAGGCAGGAAAGTTGGATTCAAACCTGCAGGCGGCATTAATACCAGTATGGATGCTATTATTTATTATACCATAGTGAAAGAAGTGCTCGGCGAGGAATGGTTAACACCGGAGTTGTTCCGTATCGGTACTTCAAGATTGGCAGAGGTATTGATAAATGAACTTTAAACTATAAGCATAACATGGTTCAGGCCAGTTTATAAAGGATTAAAACAGATAAACAAGGAGGCGTAAAAGCTATCACCTTACATGGTAATGTGATAGCTTTTACTATTTATATTTAACGGATGGTGGCTATGATATAGCCACAAACGGAACTAATAACAATATAATATAGCCACAAACAGAACTAATAATAATATAATATAGACGCGAACGGAGCTAATAATAATATAATATAGCCGCAAACAGAACTAATAATAAATGGCAAAGGGAATAAAAAAGTGGCAAAGATATTGCCACTTGATATATTGAAATATTACTTGTTACGCTGTATGCAGAAATCGAGATAAGCGGTAAGAGCTTGGTTGATTTTGGAGTCTCCTACCCTCTCATTGATATATTGTAGAGCATCTGAATGGAGTCGATACATCTGCTGTTCGGCATAAGTGATGCCGCCATGCTCTATGGTGAAAGCAACGAGAGACTCTATGTCTGCAGGTGTTGCTTCGTGAGCCTTTACACGCTGCGCAAGGGCAGTGACAGCAGGATCATTGGCTTCAAGAACACAGTGGATGGCAGGGAGCGTGAGCTTACCCTCAAGCATATCATTGCCCGTAGGTTTGCCAATCTGTGGTGAAGGGAAATAGTCGAAGATGTCGTCACGTATCTGGAAGATCGTGCCGAGGGTTTGTCCGAAATTGGCAGCTGCCTTGACATCATCATCATATGCACCTACTGACATTGCACCCATGGTACAGCAAGCCTCAAAGAGAGCTGCAGTCTTCTGGCGTATGACACTGTAATAGGCTTGCTCGCTAATCTCCTCTGAACCGTTGCTGGTGAGCTGGAGTATTTCTCCATTGGAGAGAGTCTGGCCAAGTACAGAGAGATAGTTGACGATGTCTATCCTCTGCGTCTGACCTACATTTAGCAGTGCGGTGGAAAGGATATAGTCGCCTACTAGAACGGCTATCTTATTGTCATACACGGCGTTAACAGAAGCCTGCCCACGACGCTCACTCGACTCATCAACGACGTCGTCATGAACGAGCGAAGCCGTATGAAGGAGCTCCAGGGCTACCGCAGAACGATGAGTAACCTCAGAGATATCACCTAACGCTTTAGCTATCAAAAGGATAAGCATTGGGCGCATACGTTTTCCTGCACGCTGACGAATATAATTGAGTGCTTGCTCAAGGGTACCGTCGGCATGAGTGAGAGAGTCATTGAAGAGCGAGATAAACTGCTCCAGTTCCGGCTCTATAGGTGCTTTTATTATGGAAAGATAGTCTTTCAAAATTGCTTAATCTCCAATTAGATTACAAAATTACAAAAAAAAATTGGCTTTTCGTATATAAGATGATGATTATTTGAAAAATTATTAGTAATTTTGTTGAATTATAGTAAATAGAGGAAGAGAATAAGGGAGAATGAAAGGGGTGGCTATAATATAGCCACATACAGAACGGAGAGAAAAGAGAAAGAGCGAAAAGGGGTGGCTATAATATAGCCACATACAGAACAAAGAGGGAAAGAAGAAAAAAGGAAAACAAATATATAAAACAGGAAAAGAAGAATGGAAGACAAAAAGAAGGTACTGATTCTGATTGATGCCTATGCGTTGATATACAGAAGTTATTACGCACTGATAAGGGCTCCGAGGATAAACTCTAAAGGACTGAATACCAGTGCGGTGATGGGTTTCTGTAATACGCTGAATGAGATGCTGACAAAGGTGCAGCCTGCTATCGGTACCCTACCCTCTCATATTGCTGTGGCATTTGATCACGGCAAGACTTTCAGACATGAGATGTTTCCTGATTATAAAGCACAGAGAGAGGAGACTCCTGAGGATATCAGATTGTCTATTCCTATTATTAAGGATATACTTAAGGGGTATAACATTCCGGTGCTGCAGGTTGACGGCTACGAGGCTGATGATATAATTGGTACCGTGGCTACATTAGGCGAAAAAGAGGGCATGATGGTGTATATGCTGACACCAGACAAGGACTACGCCCAGCTGGTTACAGAGAATATTCATATGTATAAACCTCGACATGGTGGTGGTTATGACGACATGGGACCGAAGGAGGTTTGTGAGAAATATGGCATAGACTCTACAAGCAGAGTGATTGACTTACTGGGACTGATGGGCGATGCTTCAGATAATTACCCTGGTTGTCCTGGTGTTGGAGAGAAGACTGCCGTAAAACTTATCAATGAATTTGGCAGCATAGAGGGACTCCTCTCCCACTCTTCCGAGATAAAGGGTAAGTTGAGAGAGAAAGTGGAGGGAGCTGTTGAAGATATAAAATTGTCGAAGAGACTTGCAACAATACGAACCGATGTGCCGATGAACATTGCACTAGAGGAGATGAGTGTGCAAGAACCCGACAAGGAAAAACTGGGAGAGATTTTTAAAGAACTTGAGTTCAAGTCCTTCGCACAGAAAATTCTTGGCAACGGAACCGAAGCTAACAAGGCAGGAAAGGGAAATCTAAAAAAGTCAACAGAAAAGCAAAAAACTGTTAATTCTCAACTCGATTTATTTGGCGCAGAACCGTCCAACTCTCAAGAAGACGAAAAAAACGGGCAAGAATCGCAAGTTAAATACGAAGGCATAAAGGTTGATATAGTTGATAGTTTGGAAGATACGCTGAAAATTTGCGAACAAATGACGCAATCAAAAATTTTCAGTTTTGACGTAAAAACCACTTCAAACAACCCTTTTGAGGCAAAAATTGAGAAAATTACGTTTTGCAACAAAGAAAATGAAGTATTCGAGATAAAACTGAATACAGAGGAGAAAGATGACGAAGAAAAACTGGAAGCAATAAAAAAAGTTTTGAGAAATGCACAAACAACGAAAATTGTGCAAAACGCAAAATTCATCATTGAGGTGATGAAGCTAAACAACATCGAAGTGGAATTTCCACTTTGGGACACGATGATTGCCCACTACATCATAAATCCAGATTTGCATCACAACAATCAATACATGTCGCAGGAATATTATTCACAACGTGCGGCGGTGATATACAAAGAAAAAGAAAAGCTGGAGAAAAAGCTGGAGCAATCTGACATGACCCGACTCTTCAACGAAATAGAGATGCCACTTGTGCCAGTGCTTGCTGAGATGGAACTCAACGGAGTAAGACTCGACACCAAGGCACTGTGTGACGTAAACCATGAATTGTCAGAAAGACTGGCGCAGTCAGAAAAGGAGATATACGAACTTTCTGGCGAGACATTCAACATCTCATCGCCACGACAAGTAGGCGACATACTCTTCGGCAAGATGCAGATAATGGAGAAGCCGAAAAAGACAAAGACGGGACAGTTCGTAACCAGCGAGGAGGTGCTCAGTGCACTTCGTAACACACACCCTATAGTAGGAAAAATACTCGATTACCGCGCACTGAAAAAGCTGCTCGGCACATACGTAGAAGCCCTGCCAAAGCTCATACGCAAGGAGACCGGACACATACATACTACTTTTAATCAGTGTGTTACGGCAACCGGCCGACTATCGTCGAGCGACCCAAACCTGCAGAACATACCGGTACGCAGCGAAGACGGAAAAGAGATTCGCCGCTGCTTCATTCCTGACGAAGGAGAAGAGTTCTTCAGTGCCGACTACAGTCAGGTAGAGCTGCGCATCATGGCGAGCCTCAGTGGCGACCAGCACATGATAGAAGCCTTCAACAGCGGACAGGACATCCACGCTGCAACATCGGCAAAGATAAACCACAAGGCCATAGAAGACGTCACGAAAGACGAGCGACGCAAGGCGAAAAGCGCTAACTTCGGTATCATCTACGGCATCTCCGCCTTCGGACTGGCACAGGGTCTTGGCATAGAACGCAAAGAGGCTAAAGAGCTGATAGACGGCTACTTCCAGTCGTTCCCACAGGTAATGGACTTCATAGAGAAATGCAAGGCAACGGCAAAGGAGAAAGGCTATGCCGAAACCATGTTTGGCAGACGTCGCTACCTGCCGGACATCAACTCTGGCAACGGCACCGTACGCGCCTTTGCTG
>Ga0310691_10003386_pt1 | contig 19238 bp, 13 predicted proteins | sample 176DNAGHGlowgp2_FD_203887 | JGI IMG/M metagenome (GOLD analysis project Ga0310691, IMG submission 203887) | Sheep rumen microbial communities from Palmerston North, Manawatu-Wanganui, New Zealand - 1766 DNA GHGlow gp2 (v2) (version 2) | ecosystem: Host-associated > Mammals > Digestive system >...
TATCCTTTTCAACTATTTTAAGACTACTGTCATTCTTCACAAAAGGATATTTATCGCCATCGCTATTATCTGCACCGTCATCTTTTCCACCATGACCTGGATCTATGCACACTACAAGTCCTGAGGTTTCTCCTGATCCGCTGTCACTGGATTCGCCTTCACCAACCATTACTGTTGCGATCGCATAAACGGTTGAAGGATCATTGGGTGATGATGCTTTCAGCTTGATATATGACTTATTATAGGTACTAACACCCGTAAGCTTACCTGTTCCGGTTACAACTGTTACATGCTTCTTTATCTCTGAATTTGTCAGACTGTCACTCTGAAGAACATATTCCATCTTGTCGTTGAAACAGAATACTTTCTGAAACTCTGATTTAGACAGTCCGTCTGCCGTCTTGGGCATCTTCTTTGGCTTAAACTTCAACGTGGGAGTATATGTGCTTCCGGCAGCTACAGTGATCTTCTTTTTGGTAAAGCTGACCTCCGAAGGATTCATGTAATAATATTCAGAAGGTTCACTGAATACATATCCGTCATAATTCTCTCCGAGTGTTCCTCCCTGATATATGACAGACTGTACCCGGTATTTTATCAGTTCTCCGTTATTTATCTTTCCGCCCACAGTACTTGCATATCTCTTACGTGTGTCGTTATTTGAAAGATAATCCTGAAGTACCACATGACCTGTCAGTTTATCGTACTTCTTTGTAGCGGGATTGTATTCATAGCTCCATCTCTGTACATAATAACCTCTGACGTTTTCAGTATCGTCTTCCCAGGTGAGCCTGGCATCTGCTTTGTTATTTCCGTCTTCAAAGTACTCCGCTTCCAGATTTTTAACAGCCTTCTGCCTGCCGTACTCGATAATGGTATTTGACGTACCAAGCGCTGTTCCATAAGCGCTTCCATCGTTCTTGTTCTTAAGATATGCGGTTACACGGCAGTAATAAGGTACTCCGAAAGGTACGTCAGATACCTCGTACTCTCGGTTATTATATATACTGGTTCTATCAGATTTAGAACAATATAATAGCTTTGAATTCGAGAAATCTTTATTCTGACTATACTCAACCAGATATCCGGTCGCTTTTGCAACCTTATTCCATTTAAGCTCGAAGGAGGTATTCGACTCTCTTTCTCCTCTTAATACAGGAGCATAGGAGATCAGTTTAAGCTTCTTTATCTTTGACCAGGCTGAAGCAGCCACTGCTACCGGCTTTCCGTAATCGTATACCGTTGTCTCCGAAGCCATCACTCTGAAGTTAAAGGTATTCTTATTATTCCCTGAGATAGTGACACTGCTGCCGCCTGCATCCAGGTAGCTGTTAGCACTGACATTACGGCTCTTTGCCTTATACTCCTCCTGGGAGCTGTTGTACTTATTAACGGTTATCTGATCCCTTGTACCCTTATTCTTCTGGTTCCAGTGCTCAAGGGTGTAGTTGTCGGTATCTGTGCCAAGACCTATAAATGTAACCCTTGCAAAATTAATACCATCATAGGGAACTACAGATGTGATGAGCGGTGTGGCACGGACATATCCGGGAGTCTCACTGCAGCCGTCAACGCCTGACGCATCTATTCCCTTTGCGATAACCTTGTAGATGAATCTCTCGTTTTCGCCTGATGTTTTATCTATAAAGCTTGCCTTCTTTGTTTCTCCTATCGGTTGATCACCCCATGTTCCGTCTTCCCTGTATCTCCAGACTTCATATGTGGTCTTTCCGCCCTTCTTGCCGTTATACTTAAAGGACTTAACTCTCTTCCATGTGAGCTTTACATTTCCCTTTGTGTCCATGACCGCTTTTAATTTATCCGGTGCAGGAAGGGAATTCACGTTATTTCTGGAAGCCGTTACTATGAGATTTCCGTATTCATAAGTGGTCTCGTAGTTCTTGGTATCTGCCGTATTGGTAGAAGATACCGTAAACTTATTCTTTGTGGATCCCACATCGGTCCTCTGGGCCGTAATATCAAAATTGAACGCGAATGACTGTCCGTCAACCATCGATCCCTTTACGACCTTCGGAAGCTCTGCTCCTGCTGCGGAATTCTGGGAAAGCGGTTTGCCGTCGTATTCCTTTGTGTAGGTCCCGCTTCTGTATGTTATAGGACGTTTAGTGACGTTTACCTCTATGATCTCAGTACACTCAGATGACTTTGTAGCTGTGTTCGGGAACACATAATATGTATATGACTGGGCAACTGTAGTTATCCCGGGCAATGTATATTCAACATCCGAATCAACAGCCTGCTTTAACCGTGTACTTGTCGTCGGACTGTTGTTCTCTGAAAGGATCATCTTTCCTTTTGCCAGCTTGTACACTCCAGGATTAAATACCTTACCGTCATACTCTTTCGAATATGTGTATTTAAGGGATACTACAAGTGATGCTTCTCCGTCATCCACGCCACCGGTCACATCCGTAGTAACATCCGGATCACTTACCGTATCATCAGTAGTTTCCCCGGGTGCAGCCTGAACTGTCTGAACATCATTTTCCGAGGTCTCAGTTTCCTCCTGATCCTGCTCCTGGTCTCCACCAGCATCTGATCCAGTACTCTCCTTATCTTCATCTGCGGCAGGCTCCTTTTCTGTTTTTTCGGATTCTTCGTTTATCGTCTCTTCAGGGGCTGCCTCATCATCAGACAAACCCTCTGCGTCTTCATCCGACTCATCTGTAACCCCCTCGGTTACGTTGGTAGCCGAAAGCTCCGCAGCAAATCCGGTTCCCATGCTCCCCGCTGTCATTGCCGCAGATAACAGAATTGCAGTTATGATCTTCCAACGTTTTCTCATGATACTCTCCCTTGATATATTGTGGTAATTACATCATCCGCCGCTATGCGGCTGTGGTGTTACTTCTCTCAGTTTCTCAAACTTATGTTGACCTATTCCAAAACATTCACACAAAATATAGCACAATAATTATTAGATTTCCACTATTTCTTGTAATTAATTAAAAAAATACGGGCGATTTTAAGAGATTATGTAACCGGATTATAGTAAACAATGAAAAACAGAAAAAACAGGAAGGCTCTAGATCGCCTTCCCGCTGAACTGACTCATATATAATTGGTAATAGAATCCCTTTTCCTTCAACAGATCCTCATGTGTTCCTGATTCCACTATATTTCCGTCTCTCATGCATAGGATCAGGTCCGATTCCCTTATGGTAGAGAGCCTGTGCGCTACGATGAAGCTGGTGTGTCCTTCCATCATGCTGTGAAACGCTTTCTGGATGCGTATCTCGGTTCTGGTATCTATGGAAGAAGTGGCTTCATCCAGGATCAGCATATCAGGAGAGGACAGCATCACCCTGGTGATACATAAGAGCTGCTTCTGTCCCGCAGACAGACCGCCGCCGTTTCCTTTAATATACGTGTCATAACCCTTTGGAAGTCTTCTGATAAATGAGTGGGAGTGACAGGTTTTCGCAGCTGCCACCATCTCTTCATCCGTTGCCCCCGGATTTCCGATCTTGAGATTCTCCCTGATAGTTCCGGATCTGAGCCATGTATCCTGGAGCACCATTCCGTATGAATCCCTGAGGCTCTTCCGGGTTACTTTTCTTATGTCCTTTCCGTCTATTAAAATGGCTCCCCGGTTAACATCATAGAAGCGCATCAAAAGATTTATAAGAGTGGTTTTCCCGCATCCTGTAGGACCCACGATGGCGATACGTTTACCCGGCTCCACCGAAAGCGAGAAATCCCGGATAAGCTCTTTATCCGGTGTGTAGGAAAAGTATACATGATCTGCCTCTATCCTTCCCTCCGGGGACCTGAGTTCCTCTGCCTCCGGTAGATCTAGATCTTCCGGTTTTTCTTCTATCAGGTCTAAGAGCCTTTCCGCACAGGCTATAGCGCCCTGAAGCTCTGTTATCACTCCCGATATCTCATTAAAGGGCCTCGTATACTGGCTTGCGTAGCTTAGGAAGCTCGTGAGCTCGCCGACTGTCATCAGCTTCCCTATGGCAGCAAATGCTCCCGCTGCCGCCACAAAGGCGTAGACCGTATTATTCAAAAATCTGGTGGATGGATTGGTGAGGCTGGAAAAGAATGTGGCGCGAAGTGATGCCTCCTCAAGTCTCTGGTTTATCTCATCAAAATCTCTTAAAACCCTTTTCTCTCTCCCGAAAGCCTTTACGACCTTCTGTCCCTCTATCATTTCATTTACGAACCCTGTTTCTTCACCCCTGATAACAGCCTGGTTTTTAGCATACCTGTATGTCCTGAAGGCGATAAACTTCGAAACGAAAAATGAGAGCGGGGTCAATAGCACCACCAGAAGGCCTATCCTCCAGTCGATCAACATCATAAAGAACAGTGTCCCGAGGATGGTGACTATCCCTGTAAAGATCTGCGTAAATCCCATGAGAAGTCCGTCTGCGAACTGGTCAGCGTCTGCTGTTACACGGCTCAAGAGATCACCTGCGGGATTAACATCGAGATATCTGAGGGGAAGCCTTTCTATGTTTTCGAAAGCAGCATTCCTCATATCCCTGACTATCTCAAATGACAGCTTATTATTCAGTATGCTCATTATCCACTGGAATGATCCGGCGATGCAGGCATATACCCCTATCTTTACTATTATCCTGACCGCCCCGGTAAAGTCCACATTTCCGGGTCCGATGATGCAGTCCACTGCCTGGCCTGTGAGTCTCGGGATATAGATGGTGAGAAGGGATGACACTGCCGCGGTAAAGATGGACAATGCGAAAAGACCCCGGTAGGGCTTGAGGAAGGGGGATATTCTTTTTATGATGCTTAATGATGATCTCATATAACCCTCATCCGTCACGCCTTCGGCGTGCCACCTTCCCCCATAGGGGGAAGGCATGAAATGCGTTTCCTCACTTCTATGGCGTGGCAGCTTCCCCCATAGGGGGAAGGCATGAAATGCGTTTCCTCACTTCTATGGCGTGGCAGCTTCCCCCATAGGGGGAAGGCATGAAATGCGCTTCCTCACTTCTATGGCGTGGCAGCTTCCCCCATAGGGGGAAGGCATGAAATGCGTTTCCTCACTTCTATGGCGTGGCAGCTGTCTCTTCTTCCGGGAACTGGGAGAAGTAGATCTCCCGATATACTTCGTTACTTTCCAGTAATTCTTCATGTCTTCCGATACCGGCGATCCTGCCGTCATCTAAGACGATTATCAGATCCGAATGCATTACGGATGCGGCTCTCTGGGAAACTATAAATATGGTCATTTTCCCGCTCATCTCCCTTATGGATGAGCGGAGGCGGGCATCTGTCGCAAAGTCCAGAGCGGAAGCAGAATCATCCATTATAAGTATTTCCGGATGACGGACCAGAGCTCTCGCTATGGTGAGCCTCTGTTTCTGCCCTCCTGACAGGTTCTTCCCTCCCTGCTCTATCCTGTAGTCAAGCTTTCCCGGCTTTTCATCCACAAATTCCAGAGCCTGTGCTGCGCTGAGTGCTTCCGTCAACGCCTTATCCGAGGCCTCGGGATCTCCCCACCGGAGATTATCTCTTATGGTGCCGGAAAAGAGAAGGGTCTTCTGAAAGACCATACCTGTTTTCTCTCTTAAGGACTTATCATCTATGTCTGAGATATCAACCCCGTTAATACATATACTGCCGCCTGTAGCCCTGTAGTATCCCGGGATCAGGCTCACAAGGGAGGTCTTTCCACTGCCGGTTCCTCCGATTATACCAACCGTATCTCCCTTATTTACCGTAAACGTAATGTCTTCAAGAGCCAGGTCCGACCCTTCCTCATATCTCAGGGAAACATTCTCAAAGGATATAAAGGGGTGGTCCCCGTTTTCTGCCGGAAACTCAGCCTTTTCTTTTATTTCCTTTTTCTCCATTGCCAGTATCTCTCCGACCCTGTCGGCGCTGGCTACGGCCCTCGTTAAAAGGACCACGAGATTTGCCAGCTTCACAAGCTCGATAAGTATCTGGGACATATAGTTTACAAGGGCAACCACGGCGCCCCTTGATAACAGTCCGTTATCTACCCTCACCGCTCCCACATAAATGAGAGCAGCGGTAAACAGGTTCACCGTTACAAGGGTCAGCGGATTCATGAGTGCAGAGATCCCGCCTGCCTTTTTCTGCATACTTACAAGGGCATCATTCTCCCTGGTAAATTCCTCAATCTCTTTTTCCTCTCCGTGAAATGCCCTGATAACCCTGACCCCGGTCAGATTCTCTCCCGTCCTCTCCGTTATGCTGTCGAGCTTCGCCTGCACCAGCCTGTATGCGGGCCTCGTGATCTTCATTATGGACACCACAATGACAAAGAGAACCGGGATAAGCACGGTAAACACAAGGGCTCCGTGAACATCCACGGTAAAGGCCATTATCATGGCCCCGAATACTATAAAGGGAGATCGAAGGAAAAGCCTTAGAAACATATTGAGACCGTTCTGTATCCTGGTCACATCGGATGTCATCCTGGTGATGAGAGTGCTGTCACCCAGTTTATCAAGTGTCTCAAAGTCAAAGGTCTGGATCACGGAAAAAAGCGAGTGCCTTATCCTTGAAGAAAATCCGGTGGCTGCCTTTGCCGCAAAATACTGTGCAGTTATGGAAAATATTAGTCCCACGGCGCCGAGGAGCACCATGAGACCACCCATTTTTAATACAAATGAAGTGTCATTCCCGCCTATTCCCCTGTCTATCAGCGCTGCCACGACCAATGGGACAATAAGCTCAAAAAGAGCCTCCAGCAGCTTAAACAGTGGTGCGAGGACACATTCTTTTCTGTAATGTTTTAAGAATCCGGCCAGTTCTCTCATAATCTTCCCGGTTTTCTACACTGTCTCAGGTACATCATTGTCACGGGAGAACACGGCCTTCAGAAGAAGAGGTGTTAACAGTGAGCTGACAATTATCAAAAGTATCACGGCCGTGAAGTATTCGCTTCCGATTATTCCGGCCTTCAGTCCCCTCTGGGAAACTATCAGTGCTACCTCACCCCTTGTCATCATGCCTATTCCGATCTTCAGCTTATCGAGACCCTTATATCCGCATAAGCCGCTCATTGCTCCGCATCCTATGATCTTCGCAAGGAGTCCCACTATCACAAAGGCCAGCGAAAAGACGAGTATGGTGGCATCCAGGGTCCTTAAGTTCGTCTGGAGTCCGATGCTGGCGAAAAATACAGGTCCAAAGAAGGTGTAGGAATTGATATCAACCCTTCTCTCGATATAGTCAGAGTCTTTAAGTGAGCTTAAAATAACTCCCGCGCAAAAGGCACCGGTTATATCCGCAACGCCGAAATACACATCTGCCACATATGACAGTATAAAGGCAATAGCTATGGAAATGATGGGAATACGCCTGGTATGGGGATAACGCTCATCGATCTTTTTCATTATCCTGTAGACGATCATTCCCACTATGACTACAAGGATAAAGAATGCCACGGTCTTTCCCGCCACCAGTGCTATGTTACTGGCGGGATCTTTCATGCCGATCACAGCGGTAAGCACCAGGATACCAATGATATCATCTATTATGGCAGCACTCATTATAGTCATTCCGGTCTCTGATGATATCTTGCCAAGCTCTTTAAGCACCTGGACCGTTATGCTCACGGAAGTGGCTGTAAGTATGGTTCCGACAAAAAGTGCCTTTATAAAATCGGGAGATCCTACGGGCGCAAAACCATAGAAGGACATATAGAGAACCGTACCCATAACAAGGGGCACGAATACTCCCGAGCAGGCAATAAGGGTCGCCTTTATCCCGGACTTCTTCAGCTGGTCGAGATTGGTCTCCAACCCGGCTCCGAACATCAGGAGAATAACCCCCAGTTCCGCCATTTCAGATAAAAATTCCGTGGGCTGTACGAGGTTTAACAGAGTGGGACCGATAAGTATACCCGCCACTATCTCTCCCGCCACCTGGGGAGCTTTTAATTTCCTTGCAACGAGACCGAAAAACTTGGCGAAAAGGATTATCATCGCCATATCCCAAAGGATGTCTAAAGTGTTCATATGTACCTCTTCTAATTATCTGCTTTTTTCTTTGCAAACTGTATCCCTGCTCCCACTGCCGACAGGACTATCTTCACTATCAGCCAGACAACAGAGCTTTCTCCGGGCAAAAAGCTCACATCATAGGGAGTGAGCATGATTATCCTTAAAAGGATCGCAGGTATCATGAATCCCCCGGCAATGGATGTCAGCAGTATTATCACCGGCTCATCTGCCTTTGTAGCCACAAACCCTGCTACCACCGCAGATGCAAATGCTATCACCATTCCGATGGTCCCGAGAGGTTTCAAAAGGGAATTCGTCACCATGAATACCGCGCAGGCGGCACCTACGAAGAATCCCAGCTTAATGATTATAAATGACAGAGCCCCCAGGACCACACCGCATATTATCTGTGCAATAAAAGCCTGTGCCGGAAATGAAGGTATCAGCTTTATAATGCCTCCGCTCACAGTGAATCCCACTATAAATCCGAGAAAGAATACAGCGAGCCTGTACAGCTTATATCCTTCCGCCCACAGAAATACTGATATCACAAGAGACAGACCCAGCACTATAGGGGAGGAATCAAGAATTTCATTCATATCACACCTGAATAATTCTCCCAGATCGGGAAAGGTTTCTTTGTATCTGCTCTATTGTAGAACTTAGAATTAATTTGTCAATCTAAAAAAAGACCGCCCCGCAGTATACGGGGCAGCCTCTGTTTCTTTCCGCTTCGCGGTCTTTCTTATGCTTTCTTCTTATTCCTGAAGAAGTCGATGGTAACTGCGAGAAGGATAACTACACCCTTTACAACTGTCTGCCAGAATGAATTGACATTCATGAGGTTCAGACCGTTATTCAGGATACCGATGATAAGTGCGCCGATAAGTGTTCCTCCGAGTTTACCGGAACCGCCGGCCATGGAAGTACCACCTACTACAACCGCTGCGATGGCATCCATTTCAGCCCCTTCACCTGCGGTAGGCTGTCCGGAGTACATACGTGATCCCAGAATGATACCTGCAAGACCTGCCATGATACCTGAATAGGTGTATACGAAAAACTTAACCTTGGATACATTGATACCGGAGAATCTGGCAGCCATATCATTTCCGCCGACTGCGTAGATATAACGACCGATCTTGGTACGGTTCAGTATCAGCAGCGATATAATGAATACCAGTGCCATGATGATAACGGGAACCGGGATTCCTGCCGCATATCCGGCACCGATCCACTGCCATTCCTTTGAAACCACGCGGACAGGTGAACCGCCTGTATATACTCCTGCCAGTCCTCTGGCGATATTCATGGTTGCAAGAGTAACGATGAAAGGCGGAATGGTGGTCTTTGAAATAACAAATCCGTTAAAGAGACCGAAGATAACACCTATCAGTATTCCCACTATCATTGAAGGTGCTATGGGCATTCCGTAACGGGAAACGCATCCGGCAGCGATAACTCCGCTAAGAGCTATAACAGAACCTACCGAAAGGTCGATTCCTCCGAGGATGATAACCATAGTCATTCCACATGCCAATAAAAGGTTTGTGGAGATCTGTCTCAATACGTTAAAGAGATTCTTAATCGTAAGAAAGTATTCGCTCGTTCCGGGGAAAATACTTAAAATGAGGCACAGTATTATGAGGGCCGCAAGTATTCCCATATTATCGAATACAAATGTCATAAATGCGTTTCTCGGTGCTCCGGAAACCACAACTTTATTTTTATTGTTCTCAGCCATTTTTTCCTCCAAAGTTAAACAGCAGCCAATTTCATTATAGCTTCCTGTGAAAGTTCTTCATGTCCGATGCATCCGGCGACCTTACCTTCAGCCATTACATATACCCTGTCGCTCATATTGATGATCTCGGGTAATTCTGAAGAGATCATGATGATGGACACTCCCTTTTTCACAAGTTCATTCATGATGGAATAGATCTCCGACTTTGCACCTACGTCGATTCCTCGTGTAGGCTCGTCCAGAACGAGGATCTGCGGATCGGTTGCCAGCCATCTGCCTATCAGCACCTTCTGCTGGTTTCCACCGGATAAGTTCCCGATGCACTGCTGATGGCTCGGGGTCTTTGTCGACATCATGTCTATATATCTCTGTGTGATGTCTGCTTCTTTCTTATTATCCACCCTGAAATTCTTCAGAAACTGATCCAGCACCTCAATGGTGGTATTGTACTTTACGTCCTGGATAAGGTATAACCCCTGTTCCTTACGGTTCTCGGGAACCATAACAAGGCCCTGCTTCATGGCGTCCGTAGGAGAATGGATCTCCACCTTTTTGCCGTTGATGTATACATCTCCGGTAGAATCGGGTGTAAGACCGAATATAGCCTGCATGGTCTCGCTCCGTCCTGCTCCCACCAGTCCGGCAAATCCAACGATCTCGCCCTTATGGAGCTCAAAAGAAACATCAAAGACACGTTTATTATCGTTCATGTGCTCTACACGTAGCACTTCTTCTCCGGGATCAAGGAAATCACGCTCATAGTAATTTGTAAGCTGTCTTCCTACCATCATGGCAATCAACTCGTCACGGTCTGTTTCCTTTACAACCTTTGTGCCGACATATTCGCCGTCACGCATTACAGTTACACGGTCACAGATATCCTGAAGTTCACTCATCTTATGTGATATATATATAATACCAACACCATGGGATGTGAGGTCTCTCATTATCCCAAAGAGATTTTCAACGTCTTTCTCACTGATAGAGGAAGTAGGCTCATCCATAACGAGGATCCTGGAATTTGTGGATACAGCCTTGGTTATCTCCACCATCTGCTGCTGTGCAATGGGAAGATCCTTTACCAGGGATCTGGAATCAATAGGCATTCCCAGCTTGTCCAACATCGCCTGGGCTTCCTTTTCCTGCTCACGTAAGTTAACGGCAGGACCGTTTCCCAGCTCCCGTCCCAGGAAAATATTCTCTGCCACGCTCATATAGGGCACGAGAACCAGCTCCTGATGGATAATAGCTATACCGTTCCTCTCTGCGTCCTGAACGGATCCGATCTTTACGGGTTTTCCGTCGATCTCGATCTCTCCCTCTTCAGCGTGGTAAATGCCGCCCAGAACCTTTATCAGCGTAGACTTACCTGCTCCGTTCTCACCCAGAAGAGCGTGAACCTCACCGGCCTTCAGGTCAAAATTTACATTGCTCAGAGCCTTTACGCCGGGAAAAGTCTTGGTAATATTTTTCATTTTTAAGATTGTATTATCACTCAATTTACTACCACCCGCTTTTTTGTAATCTGTTTTAAAAAAGGCACGGTCTCCTCCTTTCGGATCAGACCGTGCCAGTTCATTGTCTTATTCCGTAACTATTCTGTTACGTATTTCTTACTGCCATCCGTCAACGCCGTAGTCGTTTACGTTGTCAGCTGTGATAAGGAATGTCTCAACAGGATATCTGTCCTCGAGCTCCTTACCTTCCATGTAATCATACATGATCTCAACTGCCTTCTTAGCGATGGATACAGGAGACTGTGCACCAGTACCTTCGATAAGAGAGTCGCCGCTTGCAAGCTCAGCCTTGATATCAGGTGAACCGTCAACGCCGTAGATCTTGCAATCCTTGATTCCTGCTGCGTTAGCTGCTGCAAGTGCTCCAAGAGCTGTAGGATCGTTTCCGCCGAAGATAGCTACTACATCGCCGTGAGCCTGAAGAAGGTCTTCTGCGATACCCATGGCAACCTCAAGATTTCCCTTAGCATCCTGCTGTGCAACGATGTTGAATCCGTGGCCGTCGATAGCATCAAGGAATCCGTTTGTTCTGTCAACAACAGACTGCATTGTAGGAGAATCAAGAACGATGATGTCGCCGCCATCCGGGCACTTCTTAACGAGGTCTTCACCACAAACCTTACCAGCGTTGTAGTTATCAGATCCTGTGTAAGAAACAAGGTATGACATATCAGCAACTTCTGTATCGAATCCTACCATAGGAACGCCAGCTTCCTTAGCTGCATCAAGTGCAGGAAGGATACCTTCAGCATCAGCAGGGTTCATGAAAAGTCCGTCGAGGTTCTGTGAAAGCATATCCTCAACCTGTGAGATCTGCTTTGTAACATCGTTACCGGGATCAGTTACTACTAACTCATCTCCTCTTGCCTCAATCTCTTCCTTCATAGCATCAATGATGGTAACGAAGAAGGGGTTGGTGCCATCCATACAGGTGTAGCCGAACTTATAGTGCTTCTCGCCTGCGTCTGCTGCTGCTTCCTCTGCGGGAGCTGCTTCCTCAGTTGCAGGTGCTGCTTCCTCTGCTGCAGGTGCTGCTTCCTCTGCTGCAGGTGCTGCGTCTGCTGCAGGTGCTGCGTCTGCTGCAGGTGCTGCTGAGTTTCCGCCGCATGCTGTCATGCTCATAACCATGGCTGCAGCAAGTACTACTGATAATACTTTTCTCTTCATTTTTTTCCTCCCAAAATAGAATGTACGGCTGCTCTGCGCAACCACCTGAAATTTTAACAAACTGTAAACTACTTGTAAACTTATTTTTTGTACTAAAATTTATACAATTTGCATTTTTTCTTAATCTGTTGGGCGTTGGTAAAATCTTCCGATGACTCTTTCTGTTTTCAAAACGTTAACAAATGCCTTCGGATCCGTTTCCTTTACCGCACTGATGATCTTACCTGATTCCGCCCCTGATACAACGGAATAGACCACATTTCTCTCGCAGTGGGCATAGGAGCCTTCACCTTCAAGTACAGTAGCCCCGTGATTACTGACTCTGGAGATGGTATCGCACACTTCCTTTGGTTTATTGGTGACGATAAAGAACGTTGCCTGCTGGTACTTTCTGTAGATCACCCTTACCGTGGCAGTAGAGGCAAACTGAAAGATTATGGAATAGAGCGCTTTGTCCCATCCGAATAAAAGTCCTGCAGCAGTGAGTATGCATCCGTTTATTACAAGTGGTACATTAAAGGAATCTATCCCCCTTCTCTCCGACAGGAAGATAGCTATGAAATCTGTCCCGCCGCTGGTGGAATCCATAAGGAGACACAGGCTTATCGCGAAGCCGTTGATGAGGCCCCCGAAGACACTTATTAGCAGTATATCCTGGGTTATGGCATAGGACGGGAGCAGGTCGGCAAGAATACTGGTTAAGAGGATCACCAGCACTGAAAGAAGTGTGAATTTTTTTCCGATATACTTAAATCCGATATACACCGGAATCGAGTTTATCAGAACGTTTATCACGGTATAGGGTATCCTGATATTGAAAAACTTTGTCCCGGCCTCCTGTATAAGCAGAGTCAGACCGCTGGCACCTCCCGGGATCAGCCCTCCGGTATGTACAAAGGTATTGATATTGATACCCATTATAAGAGACGCGGCGGCGATCACCAGTATCCGCATCGGCATATTTTCTTTTACTTTAGTAATCTGGTCCTCGTTCGTCCCCTCTTCAAACATGTTCACGCCCTCTTAAATATATACAGCCCGATATCTTCATCATACCCGGTCCGGAGAAAAGCATCACCCATCATATCGGTGAATTCATCGGGAGTCCCGTTCATTACCTGATACACATACACTGTGTCGGCAGCCATGATCCGTTCCCTGATATCACTGTCCTCATTTGATATAACATGGACATCCGGTCCCTTTCCGCCGTACTCCATATAGTATTCCTCAAAGCCGTCGGCGTTTGCCCGGTTCGCATTTATGGCTATCACCGTTTGCGTACTGTCATTCAGGATCTCAGGAAGTACCCGATCCCTCACATTTCCGTATGTATTGTCAAAGGGGGCCGTCACCTCATCTTTGACGTCATAGTAATAATTGGGGCAACCGATATATGTGACCATGAAAAGGGTGACTGTTCCGTATACCAGAAATTCCGCTACTTCGAATTTGGCTGAGATACCGTCAAGGATATCTTCCGTAAGAACGGCTACCGATAAAAGGGCTGCAGGCAGTACCGAAAGGAAGTATCTCAGGACAAATATCCCGCTCCGTGGATTGATGTGAGCGCTGTATATATAGTCTGCGGCAATGAACAGGAGCGGCATGAAGGCAAAAGCAAACCTTATGAATCTCCGTTCAAAGTCTTTCCCTTCATTCAGCAGGCTGTCAAGCATGAGAAGAGCTGACACTATCATCGCCAGGAGCAGCAGAATAAACACGATCTCATCATGACTCACTATATAATTCAATGCTTTGGGTATACTCTCAAATGTGGGTGTCTTTGGCCAGAAGTCTGACAGATTCATAGTGTGCCTTATCATCATCAGTATGAACCAGGGTAAAAGACTGCCCCCGGCTATGAGATAGGACAGGATGAATATCCCCCGGATCTTTTTCCTGATAAACAGCACAATATCCATGAGAAAGAGATAGGCTATGGTAAGGCATCCGAAATAATGGGAGTAGGCGAGACCCGCCATACAGATTCCGAGGATCACTACGTCTTTCACGGTTTCTTCTCCCATGGTCTTTAATCTCTTTACGTATCTCCATAGTGACAGGGAAGTGAAACACATCCAGAAAGCGTGTACTCTGAAGGTGAGACCGCATTTATGCATCACAAGCGATGATATGCACATAAGGACCGCCATTATGAGCCCGGTTTTTTCACCCCCGTATTCCTTTGCCAGTTTCACAGACAGGATTATGAAAACGGTGGTAAGTATCACCGTTAGAAGCCGCATCCATCCTTCTCCGTAAGGAACCACCCTGTACCACAAGGCGGCGAGCAAAGGCCACAGAGGCAGATTGGTAACCTCGCTGGTGAGATAATAATCCACTATCCTTCCCCAGGAATTCTTCTTCGCTATAAAGCCTATCTGGCTCACTTCATCAAGCGAGAAATACTGCCTTCCCATAAACCGGAGGGAAAATATGACCTGTATCAAAATGAGGATACCGCATACAATGTGGAACCAGTGCATGCGGCAGAATACTGCTGCTTTTTTCATTGTTTTAGGATAGCATTAAAAAGTTTTAAGAGCAACTGTCATCATGAGGGCTTTAGCCCGAAGGATCTCATACAGATTCTTCGCTTCGCTCAGAATGACAATATTTTGCAAAGGATTACTGCGAATGCAAGAAACTATACTCGCGTATTCTTCGAATCCGCTCGTTAGTTTCTTGCATTCCAATGAATTGCAGCACAAAAAAAGAACTCCCCAAGTAAACTTGGGAGTTCTTTTTTTGTACTGCAATTCACAGTAATCCTTATCTTTTACTAAACTGCGGAGCTCTTCTCGCAGCCTTGAGACCGTACTTCTTTCTCTCCTTCATACGAGGGTCTCTGGTGAGGAATCCCTCTTTCTTGAGAGTAGCTCTGTATTCATTGTCCACTTCAAGAAGTGCTCTGGAGATGCCGTGACGGATGGCACCTGCCTGTCCTGTATATCCGCCTCCGAATACATTTACCTTTACATCGAACTTATCAACCGTATCGGTAGCCACAAGGGGCTGACGAACGATCATCTTAAGAGTCTCAAGTCCGAAATAATCATCAATGCTCTTTTTATTGATAATGATCTGTCCCTTTCCGGGAACGAGATAAACTCTGGCAACGGAGCTTTTTCTTCTGCCTGTGCCATAGTACTGAGTTGCTGTCTTAGCCATTGCTTTCCCTCCTTATCAGAATTTCAGTTCCTCAGGCTTCTGAGCTGCGTGATTGTGCTCAGCACCAGCGTATACATGAAGCTTTTTGATCATCTGGCGTCCTAAAGGTCCCTTGGGAAGCATTCCCTTAACAGCGAGTTCTATAACATCTTCGGGCTTTTTATTGAGCTTTTCGCGAAGAGTCTGGGTCTTGAGTCCTCCGACATAATCGGAATGTCTCTTGTAAATCTTATTATCAAGCTTCTTACCGGTAACCTTGATCTTCTCTGCATTTACGACTATAACGTAATCGCCTGTATCAAGGAAGGGTGTAAACTCAGGCTTATTCTTGCCGCGGAGCACTGCAGCCACGCCGGAAGCAAGACGTCCGAGTGTCTGACCCTCAGCATCGACTACATACCACTTTCTGTCGATAGCAGAGGCACTGGGCATATATGTATCCATTGTAATTCCTCCAATAACATAAAACGAATGACTGATTATCTTTCCGCGCTTTGAACCGGGGCTGTGGTTCGCAGCGTCAAGTATTTTACAATAAGCTTATCCACTGTGTCAAGAGATTACAGGATTTCTTTCGAAAGCTTTTTCATCAGCTTTGCGGTTTCATACCTGTATTCCCCTTCTTCCTCATCACTGTCGTCCTTCTCATTAAGTGAATCCCTGTACCAGGCTTCGTAATACTTCCGGCAGATCTCCCATTTATCCAGATCTTCTTTTTCTTTTGCCTTCTCCCTTATGAAATGTCTGTCAAGGAGTAGTCCGGTGAAATAGGAAGTAAACTTCCTCTGTCCGTAGATATTCAGGTGTTCGGAGCTGGAAAAATCCGTTTTTTCATCTATGCCGATCTCATTATGCATTGTATCAAAATTGATCAGATCAAATCCGTATTCCCGTACTATCTCCTGTACCCGGTTCACCATATGAAACCTGTCTATATTCTTTCCATCACCTTTTCTGATACAGTGAGGAGCTCTGATGAAAAGCACCGGATACTCATTCTTCCGGCAGTGTTCCAGGAAATCCCTGAATATCTCCTCGTATTCCGGTCCCAGTTCTGTTTTGCCGGTATCTCCGGACAGATCCATAACCTCATCGGGCTCCATAACCTTCAATATCATATTTCCGCCCTTTAAGTACGTGTAGCTGCGGCTTTCCAGAGAGATACGGTCCTCCATTCTCCTGGCTGCTTTCTCCGGTGGAAGGATATTCGTGTGATATTTGATGTAGGGCAGATAGTAGCTCATTCTCGTATCAGCCACCAAATGCTCCGCATAACAGTCAATCAGCTCCTCCATGTTATGATTTACCGGCATATTATTGGTGAATAGTCTCAGATCCCCCTCCAGATATGCAGGCTCATCTCTATATAGGATCCCGTTTACCTCCACCACTATGAGATCGGGGGACTGGGTTCTCATTATCTCGTCAATCTGGGTTTTCCAGGTCGCAGCCGAACTCTGGGCACTGGAAAAAGGGTAGCTGAATATACCGTATTCCGCATATGCCTGGCATGGAGAAAACGCATTGTATGTCTCACTTGATCCTACGATCACGAGATCCAGGGTATTCTCCGGTTCCATGTAGAAGCCCTTTATGCGTATATCATTACTGCCCCAGGGCTTCACCACATATTTCTGGAGGAACAGCAGTACAGCTATTATGGATATGATGGTAAATCCCGTCTTTATTGTACGTTTTATTGTCACAGCATCTCCTCAGAACTTAGTATATACGAATCCCCTGATATCATATCCCGGGCCGTATGCCCCGAATGAAAGTATAAAAAGTGTCAAAAGCACTATTCCGATCCACTGGATCCCGAAATGCATCCTGCCGAGCTTTTCCCTCAGTATACATCCGGTCCTCTCCTGACACAGACTGACAAAAAACAGTACCATGCAGGAAAGTATTATTATCTGATAATTAAAAACAGCCTGCTTTACAGATATCTCTTCGCCATATACCCTTATCCACTCGTTATCCGTAAATGCGAGTAGATCTTCCCCTGTGATCATCCTCCCTATCATATCGAAGCCTTCTCTCAGGGAAGGAGCTATATCAAATACATATCCGATAAGCACCAGCAGAAGGGTTCTGATATATTGAAAGGCCCTGAACAGATATGAGCCTTCCATTATGCCGAAGGCCTTCTTCACATTGATGAAAACCGGTTCCATCAGCATGGACAGAGCTATCAGTATACCGTTATAGAAACCGAAGAACACAAATCTCCAGGATGCCCCGTGCCACATGCCCACTATCAGAAATACGATCAGCGTGGCGATACACCCCGACAATGTATTCGAAACGTGTTTTCCGAATTCTGTTTTTCCGAATCCGGTAGACCGGATCATCTTTCTCAGTCTCACGCTTTTCCCTGAGACCGCGATAGGGAAGAAGATATAGTTCTTCATCCATGCTCCGAGGGTAATATGCCATCTGCGCCAATACTCGCTGAGGCTTCTGGAGAAATAGGGTCTCCTGAAATTCTCCGCAAGATCTATGCCCATGACTTCCCCTATACCCCGCGTGATATCTATACCTGCGGAAAAATCAGCATACAACTGTATCGCATAAACCATAAGCACGAAGGCATCAGCGGTCCCGCTCCAGCCTCTGTAATCACTCATGACATTGGATATGACCGGTGCAAGCCGGTCGGCTATCACGCATTTCTTAAAATATCCCCAGAGAACCAGTTCAAGCCCGTACTTCAGCTTTATATAATCAAATTTTCTGGAGCCGTATAGCTGATGGGCAAGGTCACTATAAAAGCTTATAGGTCCCTGCGTTATCTGCGGAAAGAACGTTAAGAAAAGGAGGACCTTAAAAAAATTTCTCTCTGCCTTTATCTTCTCCCTGGACACGTCAATTATGTATCCTGCTGCCTGGAAAGTATAAAAAGAGATCCCAAGCGGCATTACAATATAGAGAGGTCTTATGGGGCTTCCCGTCAGCATGGGATTAAAGATATCTGCGAGAAATGACAGAACGTAAAACTCGTATTTGAAAAATACCAGTACACCGAAAATAAAGATCAGTGCCGTTGATACTGCCGTTTTGGTCTTTTCCGCCAAAAGAGCCCCGAGATACACGAAGAGGGCCGAGATCAGGATAAGGATCAGGAACCGCACTCCGGTATACGCATAAAAAAGAATACTGGAAATAAGCAGTATCACCCACTGGTAATTCCTGAGAACCGGCAGATAGTATATAAATATGACCGCTGCAACAAATATGAAAAAAACAAGTGTCGTATATCCCATGGCTTATACTATACTTTATTTTTTCCGGTTAAACAACGGAGACAGGGCTTTACATATTTTTTGATTTTTCAGATAATGAGGAAATGAGTTATATAAGGAAAAACTTCATTAATACAGTGATTATCCTTATCATTCCCGTGTTCCTGATACTGGCGGCAGTCTTTGTGAAACCGGGAGATAGCAGTGGCTACCGTAAAGTGTTTATAAATGAAATCTGCACTTCCAATCTCTCCTGCGCCTTTGACGAAAACGGAGAGCATCCCGACTGGGTGGAGCTCTATAACAGCGGAGACTCCGATATTGATATCTCGGGCTGGAAGCTCTCGGACTCTGAGAGCAAAAGGTCAAAGTGGTCTTTTCCCCAGGATACACTGATACCTGCCGGAGGCTACACTGTGGTCTG
>Ga0310691_10003389_pt1 | contig 19222 bp, 17 predicted proteins | sample 176DNAGHGlowgp2_FD_203887 | JGI IMG/M metagenome (GOLD analysis project Ga0310691, IMG submission 203887) | Sheep rumen microbial communities from Palmerston North, Manawatu-Wanganui, New Zealand - 1766 DNA GHGlow gp2 (v2) (version 2) | ecosystem: Host-associated > Mammals > Digestive system >...
AAAACCATTCCCAAACAGCTGTCTGATCATGAAATGCATTTCAGATTTTCAGAGATAAATGAACATGCGAGGTATGTCAATTATGTTGAATCAGTTGAGTTTGTCGCCGAATCGATGATTGGGAATCTCTGCTCAAATGTCACAATGCCGGACACGCTCATGGAGCTGTACGCCGATCGAAGTAATTTTAAACTCTATATGGGCGATACAGGGCTTCTTGTTTCACAAATGATAAGGGAAGGCGATGAGACGGAAGAAATCTACAGAGCACTTATATATGATAAACTGAGTTCTAATCTCGGAATGATTTTTGAGAATGTCGTTGCACAGATGCTCAGAACAAGCGGAAAAGAACTGTATTTTCATGAATACAGATATAAAGCGGAAGATGCAGAAAAAGAAAAAAAATACGAAATTGATTTCCTGATCATCAGAAATAAAAAAATATGTCCTATTGAAGTAAAATCATCCGGCTACCTGTCGCACAAATCATTTGATTATTTTATAAAAAAATATCCGATCAAAGTGCAGGACAGGTTTATCATTTACACAAAAGACTTAAAGTTTAAAGATGGAATCACTTATATACCGGCGTACATGGCCGGGCTACTGTAATGAGACCCCGGGACGGGGTCATAGTCTCATTTTTCCCTCCCCGCGCCGAGTTTAGAGTGTCAGGCACCGAAGTCGTACATAATAAAAGTGAAATATACCGTGGACGGGAAGGAATACACCAAGAGGAAATGGATAAATGCGGGGAAAACGGTGCCGGATGTCGGAAGTGTTATACAGGTTTTATATAATACGGATAAGCCATCAAAGGCAAAGGTGCTGTTATAAAAGAAGGTCAATATGATCCCGGGATCAGCTGCTTGTTATGATCTTCTTTTAGAAAAGGCTGGATAAAGACGGGAAAGGATCGAAGATATGAATGAAAAAAAGAGGATTGGCATAGGCGAAAAGATTATGCTCGTAGGATCCATCATTACACTGATTGTGGGAATTATTATAAAGGGCATAGTTGGATGTAATGATGCCGGGATACTGGTTGCATTGGCATTCGTAGGAATTCTGCTGTGGGTAATCCTGGCTGCTAGCGCATTCTTTCCGGCAGACTGGAGAATGACAGAGCGTCAGAAAGCAAAGATATCTGATATGGAAAAGTATCAGTGTAATTACAGAAAAGCATTTATTGTTGTCGATATGGTTGTGGCTATTGCGTTTGCGATATTGATTGTAGCAATAGCATAAAAGAGTTTAGAGTGTCAGGCACCGAAGTTCGGCGCCATGAAGGATAAGGATCCTGCGTCCGCAGAAGTACAGGAGCAGGTAAAGAAGCTTCAGGCATTTATCACGGATCATTTTTATAAGTGTTCTGATGAAGTGCTGTTCGGGCTTGGTAAGATGTACGCGGCCGGCGGCGAGTTCACCGAGAACATCGATAAAATGGGCGGAAAAGGTACGGCTAAGTTTACCTGTAAAGCCATCTCGCATTTTTGCGGGAAAGTTTAGAGTTCCGGGCCCCATAAAACATTCAGTTCCGTGAAGAGCTGACAAATAACATGTCTCCTCGTCAGCTTCCTCGCCTCATATTATGATAATAGTCTTTTACGGTACTCGCAAAATGCCTTGCGAGCACCGTTTTTTTGCAAACTCCGTCGCCCCAAGCCTAGTTGGACCTACTGCGTCACCCCAAAAATATGCAAAAAACGGAAGAAAGACAACCCCATTTTTATGCATGTTTTGATTGACTGTGACCCCAATTTTATGTAAAATAATAACAGGTCATATGATTGGAGGGTAACTCTTATGCTAAAACGTAAAATATATAATGATTTACTGAACTGGAAAAGCACGAGGAAAGAAGAGAAGGTTAAAAAATGTCTCTTGGTTAAAGGAGCGCGACAGGTAGGTAAATCGTATATCATCCAGGAGTTTGGGAAGAACGAATATAAATCGTTTTTGTACATTGACTTTTTTCGCCAGCCCGAACTCAAATCAATCTTTGATGGGGAATTGACGTCGGAGGAGATTCTAAAAAGAATAACTGCTAATATCCGCGATTTCAGACTTGTTCCCGGAGAGACCCTTTTCTTTTTCGATGAGATCCAGCGATGTGGTAATGCGCGTACCGCTATTAAATTTCTTGCCGAAGACCTTCGCTTTGATGTCATTTCATCCGGTTCTCTAATGGGATTAACTTATGGCGAAAATGATGACGAAGAAACGGAAGTTCCGGAGTCTATACCGGTTGGATATGAGTCACAGATCACAATGTACTCGCTGGATTTTGAAGAGTTTTTATGGGCATATGGCTATGATGAAAATGCCATTTCAGTGCTTCGTTCATATTATGAATCCGGTGAAGCTGTTCCGGTGGGCATTCACAATAAATATGAATCGATTTTTCGTGAATATATGGTAGTAGGTGGTATGCCGGAGGTTGTTGCCGATTTTGTTGTAAATAAGGACTTTAACCGCGTAGACAGCATTCAAAGCGACATTATCGCTGAATATAGGGATGACATATCAAAACATGCCAAAGGAAAAGAAAAACAGCTCGTCCGTATGTGCTATGATGCGGTTCCCAAGCAGCTTGCTAAAGAATTGAAAAAGTTTCAGTATTCAACGGTTGAAAAAGGACAGACGCGCAGAAAATATGGTGGCAGTGTTCAGTGGTTAAAGGATTCGGAAATCGTAAATGCCTGCTATAATATCACTGAACCATATCTGCCACTGATGGCTAATGCAAAAGAAGATCAATTTAAGCTGTATATAAACGACACAGGGCTTTTATGCTGCATGTATGGTTTTGAAACCAAACGGGCTGTTCTTAATGATACTTTAAGGGGTAACGCGCGTGGAGGTATTTACGAGAATATCATCTCCGAATGCCTCTTGAAACGCGGATACACCTTGTATTATTTTAAACCTGATAGCGAGCACGAGATAGAATTCTTGATAGAGAAGAACGGTGAGGTAATTCCAATCGAAGTGAAAGCCGGAAATAATCCCACCCCTTCTCTGAATAGCTTTTTAGAGAACTTTTCTCCTTCTTGTGCGTATAAACTGGTTGGCGGAAGAAACGGTAAAGCAGGGGGAAAAACAACATTGCCGCATTATTTTGTTATGTTTATATGATACCTCTGTTAAATCTTTAGAATGCCAAGCACCACAAAATATTTCTGAAATTCGTGAAAAAACCGAAGTTTAGAGTGTCAAGTACCAACGTGGTCCAAGACAGTCTAAAAGAGAAGACGACAGGTTCAGGAAGAATCCAACGGAGGAAGAAACAAGAAAAATAGAAAATGAAAACTGATCCGAAAAGAAAATTTATAAAGAATAATTCAGTCTCAAAGGAAGATTTCATGGCTCAGTTTGAGGCAGAGTCCATGGAGATAACCGTGGAGGTCGGGTATTGCTGGCGCAGGGGTGTAAGTCCGTTCCCACTGTTCGGAAAGGAATCGCTTGCAAGCTTTGATTATCTTGTTCCGTGGCTTAACGACCCGGAAGGTCCGCTTGGAGCATTTGGGAAAATCTTCTGGTTTTGTAAAAAAAGCATATTCGGATATCCTTACAAGCCTGAGTTTAAGGTTGGCAGGATTTATCGCCTTCGTGTAAGACCCGGGCGTTTTACTGACATGCCCAAATACAGATACTTTTTCCTTGAGGAAGTTCTTGAGGAGAATGTAGATTTGACCAGGGATGATAACGTTTACAGAAATGCGCTTGAAAGATACTATAAGGATACCGAGGCTGAAACAGTCGAAATGTCGGTTTTGATCAGAAGAGACATCGATATCAAAAACCGTAAGATGAATACGCAGTATTCCGTCAATAATGTTATTACTGCTTTTAATGCGGTCAGGTTCGCAGATTCCGGCAAGGCCGGGATGATAGATGGTATATTGGAGATACCTTTTGATGACAGGGATTTCATTGGCAACCGGAGCATAAAACTAAAAGGCGGAAGTATCATCCGGATAACCGCAAGGAGACGTACCGCGCGTGAGATGGAAAATGTCTATATTCTGGACCGGCTGCTGGAAACGAATATTCAGGATGATGAACTTCAAAATCTTAGCGCAGAAGCTCTCGTACCGGGGAAATGGCACATTGACGGTATCGGTGATTTTGATGTGAAAAACGGTGAGGCAACGGGAGTGATTTTGTGGAAACCCTCAGATAATACATCCGAAGTGGATGTTACCCTCGCATGTGATAGAGATAATCCGAAGTCGGCATCTCTCGCTACGGCTCATCTGATTAAAGTCCTGGGGAATAAGTCATCATTCGAAGGAAAAATATATGATCTTATGATAGAGGAATTTGCAGACGAGAATGACATGATCGTAACATGGGAGGGCGAAAAAGAGGGAGATGTGACTCTTACAAAAGAGGAATTTATCAGTAGACTTCGTATTTCGAATCTGTGGCTTAAACCCGATGGATCGGGTTCGGTCTGGATCGACTTAGATGAGATGTTCACCGATCATGCGTATGCTGTGGATATAAATGCTGACGGTACATTTGAGGCACAGGGGCTGATGGGATAGTGGAATCATGATTGGAAGACATCTTATCAGTAAATTGAACTAAATTTAGAGTGTCAGTCTCCATAAAGCACTTAGTTTCGTGAAGAGCTGACTAGGGGACGTGTTTTTTGTCAGCTTGTAAATATTTGCATAGTAAGAAGCCTGCGAAGAGATGACAAATAACACGTCCCCTCGTCAGCTTTAAGAGGCCGAGAAAAAATTCCAGGCCTCTTATATTTTTTGCTTGACTATGACGTAACGTAATAGTCTATAATGTGCTTACACGTGAAGGAGATGAAAGCCATGATGACAGTAAATGAAGTAAGTAAACTGACCGGAGTGAGTATACGCACCCTGCAGTATTACGATAAGATAGGACTCTTGAAACCGGCGGAGTATACCGAGTCCGGGTACAGGCTGTATGACGATGCAGCCTTGGAGAGACTGCAACAGATCTTACTGTTTCGTGAGCTGGAGTTTCCGCTTAAAGATATCAAGGATATCGTTACCAGATCTGATTTTGACAAAAAGAAGGCACTCGAGCAGCAGATCGAACTTCTGGAACTTAGGAAGGAACACATCGAGAAGCTGATCATCATGTGTCGCGGCTTAAAAACGAAAGGAGTGAGACAATTGGATTTTACAGCATTTGATAGGGATAAGCTCGACGAATATGCAAAACGGGCTAAGCAGCAGTGGGAGACCACAGCGGAATATAAGGAATTTGCCGAAAAGAGCAAAGGCCGCAGTAAGCAGGACGAAGAACGTGTCATGGCAGACTTTATGAAAGTCTTTGAAGAGTTCGGCGCCATGAAGGATAAGGATCCTGCGTCCGCAGAAGTACAGCAGCAGGTAAAGAAGCTTCAGGCATTTATCACGGATCATTTTTATAAGTGTTCTGATGAAGTGCTGTTCGGGCTTGGTAAGATGTACGCGGCCGGCGGCGAGTTCACTGAGAACATCGATAAGATGGGCGGAAAAGGTACGGCTGAGTTTACCTGTAAAGCCATCTTGCATTTATGCGGGAAAGTTTAGAGTGTCAATCACCATTGTTAGTTTCAATTTAATCAGCGGCGAACAGAAAAAAGATGTGTTGACCGCTGTTTAAAAGCGTGCTATGATGTTTTTGACAAATAAAACAGCGACGAACTTGGAAAAACATGCTTCGTCGCTGAATAAAGTAGGTGAAAGCTTATGATAGGTAGAAAACGTGAAACAAAAGAATTAAACAGATTGTATGAAAGCGGACGTGCTGAACTTGTAGCTGTTTATGGACGCCGCCGTATCGGAAAGACCTATCTGGTAGATGAGACCTTTGATGGTCGTATTACCTTCAAACATGCAGGCCTTTCTCCGGCAGACGAAGAGGCACCCGGACTTTTGAAAGCCCAACTGAATCATTTTTATAATTCTTTGATTTTGCATGGTATGGAAGCATGTAAAAAACCGGAAAACTGGTTGGATGCGTTTCTGTTATTGGAAAAATATCTGCAGAAGATTGATAACGGGGCACGTCAACTTATATTTCTTGATGAATTACCATGGCTTGACACCCCCCGGTCGGGCTTTTTAAGAGCATTTGAAGGGTTTTGGAATACATGGGGGTGCCATCGTAAAAACCTGATGGTCATTGTATGCGGAAGCGCCAACTCGTGGATATTGGACAAATTGATCAATAATCATGGGGGACTATATGGAAGAGTAACCTACGAAATCAAGCTTTCTCCGTTTACTTTGGGTGAATGCGAAGAATTCTATCGTAGCCGGGAAGTGCAATTCTCGCGGTATGATATTACGCAGAGCTATATGATTTTGGGAGGAATTCCGTATTACCTTGGCTATATAGACAAGGAGCTGAGTCTTGCTCAAAATATAGATAATCTTTTCTTCGCCAGAAATGCCGTCCTGAAAAATGAATATGATCGGCTTTTTGAGTCTGTTTTTACGAATCCGGATGTAATTAAGTCGATTGTACAACTGCTATATACAAGAAACGCCGGCTTTACAAAAAGGGAAATCACAGAAAAACTCAAAATATCGGATGGGGGAACCCTTACAAAAAACCTTAGAGCATTAATGGCCAGTGATTTTATTGTCAAATATTATCCTTTCGGTTTAAGCAGGCGTGAAGAATATTATAAGTTGATTGACTCATTCTGCCTTTTTTATTTGCATTTCGTGCAAAGTCAGGTGAAAACAAACGAGAAATTCTGGCAGCAAAATGTTAATTCACAGCCGATCGTTGCTTGGCGGGGATATGCCTTTGAACACGTTTGTTTTAATCATGTGGAGCAGATTAAGCATGCGCTCGGCATATCCGGCGTCATAACAACTCATTCTGCCTGGTCGAAAAAAGATGATGACAAGGAAGGGGTACAGATCGATCTTCTAATAGAACGTAGTGATAATGTTATCAATATGTGCGAGCTCAAATTTACAAGTGAGGATTTCACTGTGGACAAGAGTTACTATAGAGTGTTACTCAGCAGGCCGGAGCGAATCAAGGAAATCGTTTCCCCGAAAGTTTCAATTCAAAGTACACTGATTACAACATATGGATTGAAACGCAATGAATACAGCGGCGCATTTACTAATGTAGTCACCCTAGAAGATTTGTTTTCATGATTGAGCTTAAACAGATAAAGTTTAGAGTGTAACTCACCATAAGGCATTTTTTATCAGCTTGTAAATATACGCGACAGTTTAGAGCGTCAGGCTGTCATAACATAAACTTCAGTTTAGAGTGTCAGGCACCACAATGATGAAAGATGGGATAATGTCGATATCCCGGATTATTATTTAGAGACTCAGGAGGATTTATATTATTATGCATTGCTCCGATTGTATAAAGTCTACATGGTGGAAAGAACTGATGATATAAATCGTATTTTGTAAACAGAATAGTGAGTTCCTACATTTATGAGTATTCAAGATTACAAAGGATAAAAAAGTTAACAGTGTCAGACAATAAAACTCAGATTATCAGGATCAGGTTGTATGTGTGTGAGGTGGTTAGATATGGAATCTAATAATACATTTATAGATATTGAAAGATTTGTAAAATGGACATTCGATAATCCGCAGTTATTTTATCGAAAAGAACAGAGCGATGGAATAAGATATTCTCCGACAAATAAAACTAATTGGAGAACATATAAAAAAATGCCCCTTGAATTGCTGGAGGAGATAAATCTTAGGCACTTAAACGGTGCGAAGAAGTTTGAAACTATAAATATATCAGATTTTCTTCTATGTGCGAATATGGCAAAGGACCATAATCGCGGGAATAAAAACTCGGATAGTTCACCCATATCGAGTACAGGGAAAAAGGTTTTGATGATGTTGCTACTTGGCAGGACGATAGAAGAGGATTTAGAAACAAGTGCCTTTACCGTAAAAAAATCCCCAAATGATCTTTTATACAAATACTTATCAAGATATAGGAGCAATAGTGAAAAATATTATTATTTTCCGGGCAGAACAATTAGCTTTTCGCAATTGGATGCATTAGTGAGCAGATATAAAAACAGGATAACAAGTGCCGGAATAAAAGATGGACTAAAGGAGCTTGTAGTACGTGGGCTGGTAGAAAGAGTGACATCAGAAGATCTAAATATTACGGAAGAAGATGATTTTTATAAATTAAATTTTGATGGTTGCTATCAATTTATGATTAGAAATAAAAATGATCTAGTAGATGGGACACTGTAAAGGTGTCCCTTTTTTCAATGTATCCTTCTGTGCGATAATACGTGTGCCGGGCAGGAAAGCCCGAGTACATATTCCACAGGAGGATATCCTTATGATGAACAAAAACAAATTGACTGACTCAATCAACCTGCTTGTATCAGACCCTATGGTCTTCTCTACTATAGGCTGGTATGCTTTCGAGAGCGATCGGGGCACTTGCTGCACGGAAAAAGCAACTGTAAAAGAAAAGGAGATCTATCTTATGTGCAGAGATGAGATCGAAAACATTATGCCAAAAGGCAGCGCTTTGGCTAATCAGGCAGTTGAAAGCTTCAGAGTCTTGCATGATCGCCATTTTATTCAGTACAGATTTGCCACGAATGCGATGGCAAGATTTCTTTCCGGAATCGACAGCTATGAAGTTCTGGAGAATATGGTTAGGGCCTCCCTCAAATACAAAGCAGAAGCTTGCCTTATAGCCCTCAAAAAAACAGAAAGGAGGCTTTGACAATGGAAACATCAAAATTTATATCAATTAATCTTCGGGGCTGGCCACTGAATCATCAGCGGCACCTTGATTCCATCAATGGATTGGTTTCTTTGGTAAGAAAAGAGCAGCCGGCCGTTGTCGGGGTTCAGGAATTTGTTCCCGGCAAGAGTAAGTGGTATTTTAACAAGTTAAAAGAAGTACTTCCGGATTACATCTTTTTCACGCCGCTTAATTATGATTGGGAAGCCCACTGGAGATCTGCCATCAATCTGCTTCTTGTAAAGCGTGAAAAAGGTATTTCTTTTGTAAATAAAACACTGGCTTTGCCAAATGATCCTGAACTGGATTTTTCAGGATTGTATAACTGGTTAGAGTATACTGATACAGACGGCCTTAAGCACGAAATCTTTCATATGCACGCCGTACAGCTTTCAAACGATGGAAAACCTATAGAATATCAGAAAATGCGCTTAAAGCTTCATAATGCATTCTGGCAGGCTGTACATGAGCAGGTTTTGGTAAATAATAATATAAGCCTGATTATAATGGGTGATTTCAACGCAGATTCCACAGATGTCAACATAAAGCTGATCGGATCTGTATTGCCAGATACATTCCGGGAAAGTGATTCACCGGTTCTTTTTTCCTACATTGATCCTGCCGGAAATTCTCACAGATACGACCATATCTTTGCAACTTCCGGAAGATCCTATCTTGATCCCGCGCCTGTCCTTGCAGGATACTCAGATCATGCAGCTGTAATATATGAACCACAGCATCAGTGCCAGATCTAATAAAAATATAAATAGCCGCCGCCGGTTATCCACCGGCGGCCCTTTTTTAATATATTTCCCGCCTTCAACACCCCAAAACTCAACCAATAAATCGAGCCCTTTTTATAGGACACCTGAAAGGTTATTATATATACGTAAAAATGGGCATACACTATATTCCCCCCACCGGAGGCAAAACATGGACATAACAAAAGCAAAACAGATACTAGACGCATACTACGAACTCCCAAACCCCAAAGAAGAAGATGACTTTGCCTTTACCGAGGCGCTGCGTTTCCTCATAGACGAAACGCACGATCCAAAATACATGACAGAGCTGGCATGGCACTATGCGGGCAAGCAGATATTTGACATGGAATACAAATATCTCGAGCTGGCGGCATCATATAATTACATGCCTGCCATGGAAGAACTTGGCTATATGTATTACTACGGCCAGCATGGCGTTAAAGACTATGCCAAGGCTCTCTATTATTTTAAGAAAGGCGCCGAAAGTGATACAGGCAGCCTTTGGTGCAGATATAAGATAGCCGACATGTACAAGAACGGCTACGGCGTTGAAAAGGATGAAGACACATACCGCGAGATGATCGAGGCGGCCTATGAAGATGTAAAGAACATAAACTTTCTTAACGAGCCCTACCCGGAGATAGCGCTTAGGCTTGCAGAAATAAGAGCCGCGCAACAACGAGCAGGCGAGGCTGTAAGGCTTCTTGAAAGAGCAAAGAGTTTCATGGCTCAGCGCCTTTCATATGAAGCCTTTGGGGGACACTTAAGCGTTATGGAAAGGATCGTAAACCTGCTCTATAGCTTAACGGAATTTAAGATAGAAACAGCAGATTTCTATGACCTTTTCTATCTTGCAAAGACGCCGGGAAAGTATATCTTAAGCTACCGCATGGAAAAAGTGGTCATTGAGGTCGTGGAAGATAACAACGAATACGCAGTAGCATATAACGGCAAATGGTACAGGAACTTTGCAGATTTCTGCGAGAAGGCCGAGATAGATGGGAATAAGTTTACGGCGGTGTATGAGGAGGTTTATCATGTGGAGGGGGAGAGGTAGATGAGTGTAAAATCAATTTCTTAAAATAAAAAGGTATAAAAAACTTCGATTTTACAAATATATTATTTTACAAATGCCGTTTTATTTGATAAACTGTTTTTGGTGAATGTGCATATTATTGCACTGATTAAAGAGAAAAAATATAGCAAATCTATACAACATAAAAACGTGGTTTGCTGAATAAATAATGAAAGAGAAAGACTAAACTATTACGTTTTGAAAAAACGAAAGGAATCGTGACTAATGGAAGAATTAAAGCTGGTAAGCCTTGAACAGACAGATATAACAAAATGGGATTTTACGGCCATAAAGGAAGAATTGACTAAGGCGTTATCTGTCTATAACACAACTGTATATACAGACGAGATAATTGATCTGGCTAAAGAAGATAAGGCAAAGCTTGCAAAGACAGAAAAATTTATAGAGAGTCAAAGAAAAGCATTCAAGGCAAAGTGTATGGAGCCATATGATGCAATTGAACCTCAGGTTAAAGAACTTGTTGACATGATCGAACAAGAGAGGATAACAATTGATACTGTTGTAAAAGATTATACCGAGAGAAAGAAATCAGAAAAGAAAAACGAGATAAAGGCTTACTACGATATGCAGGCACACGTGCTTGGCGATTTAGCAGAGTCATTATTTGAAAAGCTTATCGATCCAAAGTGGCTCAATTCATCATACGGAAAAAAGTACAGGAATGAATTACAACCCAAGATAGATGCTGCCGTGGCAGACATACGTACTATTCGTGAAATGAATTCACCTTTTGTAGATACTCTCATAGAAAAGTATGTTGAGACATTATCAGTTGACGCCGCCAAAGCAAAACATGATGAGCTTGTCACAGCGGCTTGCAAAGCCGGTTTAGGACAGCAGATAACTCAGACAGTTGCTGCAACACCGATTAGTGAACCCTCGTTTGAAGAGGAAAGCAAAATTCTTGTAAAACTAATTGGTAATAAGAGCAAGATAACACAAGTTATGGATTTTGCAAAAGAGATTGGCGTAAGGGTTGAGATTCAGTGAGGCAAATTAATACATTAGGTTGCAACAAAGGAGATAAGAAAATGAAAATAATCCATTGTGCTGATATACATCTTGATTCTACACTTTCATCCAAGTTTGATAAAGAAAAAGCAAAAGAAAGAAATGCGGAGATACTAAGCTCATTTCTTTCCATGATCAATTACGCAAAAGAGGAGGGGGTCAAAGCAATTCTAATTGCAGGTGATCTTTTCGATAAAAAGAAAGCGTCAAAAAAGACTTCGGAAATCATAATGAGGGCCATAGCTGATGCTTCTTCAGTTAATTTTTATTACCTTAAAGGAAATCATGATGCTCTTAATTTTGCAGAGAACTATAATGAGTTACCGGAGAATCTATTTCTGTTCGGAAATTTCTGGACAAGTTATGATATTACGGACAGGGTAACTATTTCAGGTGCAGAATTTAACAATTCAAATGCACCAATTCTTTCAGACTCATTAAACCTTGACAAAGAAAAGATCAATATTGTAATGCTTCATGGTAATGCCTCTGAAACTTCGCTTCGATCAGAGGGCGAGACTATTGCAATAAAAAGCTATAAAAACAAAGGTATCGATTATATGGCGCTAGGTCACATACATGCTCAATACAGCGGTGTAATTGATGAAAGGGGTGAATATGCCTACTCCGGATGCCTTGAAGGAAGAGGGTTTGACGAACTTGGGGAGCATGGGTATATTATCCTTGATATTGATGAAAACGAAGGAAAAATAAAACGCGAATTTCACCGTTCTTCAGTTCGTATTCTTTACAATCCTAAAACGGATATTACGGGTGTTACTAGCATAGTAGAAGCTATTGAAAAAGTGAGGTCTGAACTTGACAAGCTGCCAATTACACCAAAGGATATGATAAAAATAAGTCTTACAGGTTTGGTTGATGCTGATGTAGATATAATCCCTGAATTGATTACAAATCAGTTTAAAGACAAGTATTATTTTGTAAAGACCAAGGATAAGACAAAAATCCATATTGATTTTGATGCCTATGCAAATGATGCCTCGTTGAAGGGTGAGTTCATTAGAACGGTCCGGTCAGACGAAAACATTTCGGAAGATCTTGCAGCCGAGGTCGTGCGTTGCGGTATACGGATCCTTGCCGGGGAGGAGGTATTTGATTAATGGAATTACTAAAATGTCATATTGATAATTTCGGAACACTTACCAATTTGGATATGGATTTTGAAAGCGAAAATGGAATAAAAGAAGTTTATGAACCTAATGGTTGGGGAAAGTCAACGCTAACTGCTTTTATAAAGTGCATGTTTTACGGCTTTTCAGCTAAAACAGGTAAAAATATAATGGAAAATGAGAGGTTAAGATACCTTCCATGGAACAAAGGAGTCTGCGGCGGAAGCATTACATTTGCAGCAGGTGATAAAAAATACCGAGTAAACAGAACATTCGGAAAAAAAGCGGGGGAAGATACATTTGAGCTTTATAATGACGAAACAAATCTCCCCAGCAAAGACTACAGTGAAAACCTTGGCGATGAGCTATTTAAAATTGACAGAGAATCGTTTATAAAAACGATCTATGTTGATCATTTTGAAGTAAACAGCATTTCTTCGACCGGTTCAATCAATGCAAAAATGGGTGGAATTTCTGATGTGGAGAATGATCTTAAAAATCTGGATGCTGCACTTGAAAAATGCAAGGATTACCTGAATAAGAACTCTGATACGAAAAAAAAGGGTAGTCTTAACGCACTTAAGATCGAAATGAATGCTCTCAAAAGTCGTGTATCTAATAAGACTTCCGTAGATCGAGCTATTGAGGAACACCAAGAAAAGGAAAAAGAAATACTATCAGAAATAGATTCTTTTAACAAACGCCATAAAGAGATATTGGAAAAGTCCAAAAAGATAGCTGACAGTAAGGCCCTTGTTGAAAAAAAGAGGCAGTATAATAGTCTGTTGGAACAGGAAGTGGCCGAGAGAGAAAAATATAATAATTCGTGTTTGTTTTTTGATGGGGTTATTCCTTCTGAAAAGGTTATAGATAGTTTTAGGGAAAACAATGAAACATTAAAAAGTGTTCTTCATCAAAAAAAAGAAGCAGAATCAAGAAAAAGCACATTAAGTGCAGAAAGTGAGGAAGAGTACAAAAAAAGTATTGATGATCATGAAAGTAAAATCGTGGAATTGGAAGGTAAGATAAAAGAAGATCAAATAAAACACCAAAAAGATATAGAAGCGAGAGATGCTGCTTATGAACGGTATGATAATTTAAAACAGGAAGTTGTGAAAACGGAGACAGAAATCAATAGTCGAAAAAATGGAAGAGATAATCTGGTCTCAAATGAGCAAAGTGAAAAACAAAGTGCAGAGCAAGCTTCGCGTCATTTAAGCGATGCAGAGAAAAAATATGCAGATCTGCTTCGCCAAAGAGAGGAAAGACAAAAGCAGGTGGCCGAAAGAGCCAGAGAGGAAAGTGCACGAAAGGCTTCAATCAACAAAAAATGGAGTCTTATCTTTATAGCATCTATCATAGCCGTTATTGTTGGGATTATTCTTTTTATACTTAATTTACCTCCAGTGATACCGGTAGCTTTGTGTATTATTGGTTTAGTGGGTACAGTATTATACATTGTAAGAAAGGCCTCCATATCAAAAATGGATTATTCGGAGGATATTCCGGATCCATATGCTGATATCGATTCGAATATAAAAGATGCCAAAGATACAGTAGATTCGCTTCGTGAAGAGTTTGAAGAATTAGAAAGGAAAGCATCCGCTGCAAGCCAAAAGATTAAAGAGTTTGATGTGGCCGGGAGTGATAAAGAGAATATCCTTGTCATAAAGAAAGGAAACCGTGAAAAGGCTCGTTCGGATTATGAAGCATTAAAAAAAGTTGCTGAAGAAACTGAAACAGTAATTAATATGAAAAAAGAAGAACTTACAAGATTAAAATCGAAAAAAGAAAGTGATGAGGAAAGTCATCGCAAGAAGCTTGAAGAGGCGGCAGAAAGTGAAACAAAGAGGTTAGAAGATGTTAATACGTTCACTAATTCAGCAGGGGAACTAACAGCAACACTTCTTGATAATATTAATCATTTTCTAAGAGACAAATTCTATGTCTCAAAAAATGAAGATGCTCCGTCTGTATTTGATTCAAAGATTAATCTGATAAGAAGTAAAACTCAGGAAGTGGCACAGTTTAAATTAAATGCTGATGAAGCGAAACACAAGCTGGAGAAGTATGCAGGAGAAAACCCTGAAGTAACAGATACTACCGTGGATGATACAATTGAGCCCGCCGAGGCTGTAGATGAAATATCTTTTGATGATGAACTGGATGCGATTTCAGTTTCGATCCAAGAATGTCAGGATAGATATCAAAAAGTATTGTCTGAACTGGATGAAATTATTAACGAACGTGATGAGATATCCGAAAGTGAAATAGAGCTTTTGGAAAAGGAAGAAATTTTTACAGAAGGAAAAAGACGCCTTAATATCGTAAATATGACCAAGGATTATCTGGAAGAATCTCGAGTTAAATTCATATCAAAGCATATGTCGCCGGTTCAGACGGGCTTCGATAAATACTACAAAATGCTAACAGGTGAAGAACAGACACTTATGAGATTAAATGCTCACATGGAACTTGTTCTTACAGTCAATAGCGAAGAGAGGAAGCTTGAAGCTTTAAGCGCCGGATACAGAGATCTTATTGGGCTTTGTTATCGCATGGCTCTAGCTGACGAAATGTACAAGAATGAAAAGCCGTTCATTATACTTGATGATCCGTTGTCAAATCTCGATGATGAGAAGACAAAACACGGTCTAGAGTTTATAAGTGAGCTCGCAAAAGACCACCAAATCATCTATCTGACTTGTAATAAATCTAGAAAATCTGGAGGAAATGATATGCATTCAAGCAGCATATTGTAGCTTGTGTAGAAAAGAATATGTTCAAATTTGATGACAATATCTGTTGAGAAATATTAGAAAAAAATGATATGGACTTAAGTGGATACATTTGAGCTTAGTCTCAAAGTTCAGTAAAGGGATTGTTTTGAGCACTAAGCATCATAATCTTTTTATGGCCATTTCGTATATTGACCAAAGCCTGTATACAGGCTTTGGTCAAAAAAAGTATAAATCCACATGAAAGGAATAAAACCTATGAACGAAGTTTTAAAAAATGATTACGGTGCAGTCTGTACCTTTAATGATGAAGGAATTCAAATTAATTCTACTTTACGCAATGTAAACAAGTTTTTCCCGTATGGAGGAATCGACAACATTAAGGTCTCGATGGGAACGATTTACATAACTGGACATTCAAAGGGGCAATCTGTCATGCTTGGTTACACTGCGCATAGTAGCCAGAAACAGAGAATAAAAGAGCTGTTAGTTTTTGCAGAAGCGCAAAAAAGAAAGTTACCTAATTCCGATGTTGTTGATTTGGCAAAGGTTGAAAACAAGCGAGAACCTCGGGAACATATAATAAAATGCAATGTTTGTGGTCATATTTTCTGCTACACACGGGAAGATTTAAATAGGAACGTTGAATATGCTAAAATGGCTAAAAGAGAATTGCTGAGCGGCGTATTTAGTACGTTTGGCGTTTCAGCAATACAAGGCAATCAAGAATTTGCTGCGGCTGACAGATATGCATCTATGATTATAGATTTTGGGAAATGTCCCAAATGTAATTCTATAAATCTTGTCGATATTACAGAAAGCGATATAAAAGAAATGCAGAATGGTAGCGCAATAGGAGCTATTTCACCTGCGGATGAAATTAGAAAATTCAAAGATTTATTAGATGAAGGGATTATTACACAAGAAGAATTCGATACAAAAAAGAAACAACTCCTTGGAATGTGATTTTGGGTGAAATTATTGACACACTATAACCCTTATGAGTACTATTTTGACCCAAACTATAACTCGAAAGGGTACTAATTCGGGCAGAACTATAACTCAAAAGAGTTATAGTTCTGTTACAACCATGAAAAAACAAATGTAACAAGCATCACCACCCCCGCCGCCGGTTATCCACCGGCGGCCCTTTTTTTAATATATTTCCCATCCCAAACACCCCAAAATCCAACCAATAAATCGAGCCCTTTTTATAGGATACCTCACGCGCTATGATATATACGTAAAAATGGGCATATATTATCAAAAAAGTCGCCGAAAGTGATACAGGCAGCCTTTGGTGCAGATATAAGATAGCTGACATGTACAAGAACGGCTACGGCGTTGAAAAGGATGAAGACACATACCGCGAGATAATCGAGGCGGCCTATGAAGATGTAAAGAACATAAACTTCCATAACGAGCCCTACCCCGAGATAGCGCTTAGGCTTGCAGAAATAAGAGCCGTGCAGAAAATAAATATCTTAAAATAAAAAGGCTTAAAAACTTCGATTTTACAAATAAATTATTTTACAAATACATGAGTTTCTGATATACTATTTTTGGTGATTTTGTTCATTTGCAAGTAGGTCAAAAGATATAAAAATATCGTTTTTATACAATAAACTATAGAGCTTTTGACAGATATAGAAATATTAAACACGGTGACATCATTAAGATAAACCTTCCGGAGGGGATTAGTGATGAAAATAATAAATAATGTTACGGAAACAGTTCGCGATGACTTGGCCTTGACTCTAAACAAAAGGAGTAAGGTCTCAGCTGCCGCGGCTTGTTTTTCTTTATACGCCTTTGATGAATTAAAAAATGAGTTAAAAGGGATAGATGAACTTCGTTTTGTCTTTGGTGAACCGCTTTTTGTGGACGATTCCCCCGCTTCCGAATCAAATTCAGGAAAGAATAATGCCTCACATCTTCGAGATCTTGAAAACAGCCTTTATGGTACAGAATACGAATTAAGATTCAAGAACAACCTAAATCAAAAAGCCATCGCGAAAGAGTGTGCTCAGTGGATAAGGGAGAAAGTCAGATTTAAAGCAAATACTTCAAGGACCGGTATTCCTGGAATGATGAATGTCGATGGATATACCTATGTCCCTTTTTCAGAGTTTTCTACCGTAGGACTTGGTAGGACAAAAGGAAATGATGTCTACAACTTTACACAAAAATCGGAACAGAATGAGAATGCAAGTGCGTATCTGAATATCTTCAACGAACTTTGGAATGATAAGAACACAATGCAGGATGTGACGGATGAAGTCCTGAAAAGACTGTCTGCCGCATACGAAGAGAATTCGCCGGAGTACATATACTATTTCGTGCTTTATAACGTTTTTCGTGAGTTCCTGACAGATGTGTCGGCGGATTATCTTCCGGATGAGGCTGTCGGACTGAAAAACAGCAAGATCTGGAATATGCTTTATGATTTCCAGAAAGATGCTGTTTTAGGCGTAATCAATAAACTTGAAACATATAATGGCTGCCTTTTGGCAGATAGTGTGGGGCTTGGAAAGACCTTTACAGCGCTGGCGGTTATAAAGTACTACGAGAACAAGAATAAGTCGGTATTAGTTCTCTGCCCTAAGAAGCTGGCGGAGAATTGGAACACTTTTAAAGAACACTATGACAATAACCCAATACTTGAAGACCGCTTGAATTATGATGTTTTGTTCCATACGGACTTGTCAAGAGACAGCGGATTTTCGAACGGACGTGATTTAAGCCGTATAGTATGGGGATCCTATGACCTAGTTGTTATCGATGAGTACGACATAATAGGTCTAAGTCAGGAAGCCGCGTAAATACGGGCGGAACTGATTTAGTCCTATTTTTTTTCGACCAACTGGAGGTTGGAGATGTAAGGACGGCGCCGAAATTACAATCGAATACCACACTACGAAGGCTGAGGGATTTCCAGGTCTCGTGCAGCGATGCTATGCCTTCATGAGAGTGGGGTGATGTTTATCGAAGCAAATAGGGCTTTGATCCGCGGGAGTGGTCTGCTCCCGGACGGATCTGGCCCTTATTTTTTTAGCAACTGGGACGCGTCCTACATTTTAAAAGTCCCATAACAGAGAAGCCAGAGCAGACCGCAACAGGAGTTTTGGCTGATTTAGTCCTACACACCAAATTACGGAAGGGGGTGATGATGCTTTTATGAAAGTATCAGTTGAAGAGTTGAAAAGGCTGGAAGAGCAGGATATCAGGGAACTGAAGCGTGAGGAGTTGGACAATGCCGGTGATATTGAAATCGACAGATCGATTCCGGCGAATCGCCGGATGCGGGAGTTCCTGGAGAAAACAAAGAATCCCTACGCGGAGAATGTGGGCGACTATATTTTGATGGTTACCTATTCAAAGAGTACTGAGGATACGCTGGAGGATAAGATGATCCAGTTGGCAAAGCGGATGACAAGGATCCCGCTGTAATAATCATAAAATGAAAAGGAGCGTAAGAATATGGCAAGAGCAAAAAAAGAGTATAGAGAACTGACTGTAAGTGAAGCATGCTGCTATGGAAGAAAGACAGCGCCGCTGCTCCGGATCCAGGGACATTGGTTCCAGGAACTGGGATTCAATATTGGAGATCCGGTTCTGATCAAGTGTGAGGAAGGTAAGCTGATCATTATGGCGGATACCGCAATGGCTCAGCTGAAGGAAGCGGAGAAGGCTTTTATGGAAGAAGAAACCAAGAAGCTTCAGGAACGC
>Ga0310691_10003390_pt1 | contig 19222 bp, 13 predicted proteins | sample 176DNAGHGlowgp2_FD_203887 | JGI IMG/M metagenome (GOLD analysis project Ga0310691, IMG submission 203887) | Sheep rumen microbial communities from Palmerston North, Manawatu-Wanganui, New Zealand - 1766 DNA GHGlow gp2 (v2) (version 2) | ecosystem: Host-associated > Mammals > Digestive system >...
GATTTGATATAACAGACGGATATGTAACGATCAATCCTCGTATAGTAACCGTAACTGTTACCGGTAACAAAGCTTCTTATATGTACAACAGAGAAACATTTGGTGTAGAAGGATTCGAAGTTGAGATCGGTGATAAACTCTACGAAGAGGACTACATCGAATTCAATGGCGAAGCAACCGTAACAGGTTACAACGCAGGCAAGTATCCTATGGGACTTGCAGCAGACCAGTTCTCTAACAACAACAAGAACTTCGACGTAAAATTTGAAGTAACAGACGGTGAACTTGAGATCACCCAGAGACCTGCAACTATTTCGATCGGTGATTACAGCAAGGCAAGAAGCACTGAAGATCCTACCTTCACAGGAACGATAACCGGCGTTCTTCCAGGCGATTCACTTGGCGTAAGTTACACAAGAGCAGCAGGTGAGGAAAATGGTTATTATGCAATTACAGCTTCTTACAGCAACAAGAACTATATTGTAACGATCAACCCGGGTACCCTTACTATTTACGAGGCAGGACCGATCGAGAATCCTCCGGCAGAGAATCCTCCGGCAGAAAATCCTCCGGTAGAGAATCCTCCGGCAGAGAATCCTCCCGTTGTGAATCCTCCGGCTGAAGAGTCTGAAGAACCCGAAGTAGTGATCGAGCCCGAACCCGCTCCTCTTGCTCCTACGGTAGAGATCGAGCCTGAACCGCTTCCTCTTGCACCCGCAGTAGAGATCGAAGAAGAGCCCACACCTCTTGCAGCAGCAGACCACTGCCTGATCCACTGGATCGTTCTTTTGACAGCATTGCTCTATGGTGCATATGCAACGGTACGTGGTATTTCGCTCAAAAAAGAAAATGAAGAGCAGGCCGAGCAGGCACAGAACTAAGCAGAGGAGGTAAAAGAACATGGCTGATATGAAAAACGTAAAGTCAGATGATAAGAACAGTCGCGGAATGGTACTTGATATAATCGTTTCGGTTTTGGCAGTACTCGCGCTGTGCGGATGTTGCTTCTTCTGGAACTGCAAATACGATCTTCCGGCAACGATACTATCCTTTGCGATAGTACTCGGCGGATCGGGATTCCTGCTTCTGCAGCACAGAAAGAACAGATTCGAAGGAGTCTGACAAACAGTAACAAGATCAAAAGCAGGTGCTTCGGCACCTGCTTTCTTTCATATTAAAGTGAAAATTTTCTTTTTTTCGCGAAAAAAATTAACAAATAATAAACAAACCCCTTGAAAAGTGGAAAAAAACAAGTTATTCTAACATTGTATATTAATATGTCAAAGGAACGCCCGCATTTTTGAGCCTTTATCATACGGAACCATAGTTTCCGTTTGATAGAGGCCTTTTTTTGACATAACAGAGAAAAATTTTATTTGGATCCAATAAGGAGGAGAGAATGAAGACACTGAAAAGAAGGGTGATCGCTTCGGTTTTGAGTGTGGTAACGGCAGTTACGATGTTGCTTGGCAACTATGTTCCCGCCGTTGCAGCCGATGCTGACGAGACCAATTACAATTCGGTCACCGTCACAACCGATGAAGGCATCAAGGTTACCAAGTCGGCCGAGTATTATATCGGTGATGACGGAAAAGACTATGTTGATGTTTCATTTGAAGTTGATGGCGCTAATGCCAAGATATCCGAGACAACATCCGGAAAATCCGAGATCATATTTGTCATGGATATTTCCAACAGTATGAATGAAAGCAACAAGCTTAAAAATGCAAGGAATGCGGCCAAGTCATTTGCCGAAAGACTGCTTTCCAATAATGCAGACGGTAATGTTAAGGTCGGAATTGTTGCATTTGGCACGAACGGACATACCATACTGTCTCCTTCAGCAGATGTTAACAAAGTTAAGAAAGCTTTGGATGATACAAAAGTAGGATATAATAGCGATGATGGCGGTACCAATATACAAGCAGGTATTAAAACCGCACAAAATGCTTTTTCATCGGATGACAGCAAAAAGATAATGGTTCTCTTGTCAGACGGTGAGCCTACATATTCGTATGAGGCAACATCGTTTGATCTTAACCCCACTGTTTTGAACGATGGCTCAAATGTATATCTGTTAAATAACTTCACCAATACACGCAAAGGAAACGGAAGCGAGTATCGTTTATCTTCTTATAATGCTTATACTATCGATCCGTCATCCGGAAAAGAGTATGTTGTTAAGGAAGGTTACTGGCTTTTTGGTACATACTACTATATAGAAATTGACGGCGAAGAGTATACTTCTTACCGCAATGCAAACGGACAGGTTATAGAGTTGACAAGCAGGGATAAAGGTAAAAAGGTTACACATTATCGCAGATATTATCTCCCTGTTTCAAACAACGGTATCCCCACCGTATCACAGGCTCAGTTAGCCAAAAACGCAGGCATATCTGTTTATACTATAGGATATGAAATAGGCAATAACGCAAACGCAAGATTTACTTTGCAAAACACGGCATCTGCAGGTAAGTTCAACACTGCGGGTACATTTACTATTGCCAGTGTATTATCCGATATCACCACACAGGTTGAGAGCGAAGTGGATGCAGCCAAAGGCGCAAAACTTGAGGATGTATTCCCTGCATATATGACACTTTCCGAAAACAGCGTAGATGATTCCTCAGCAACCGTTAATGTTGATGAAAGGAAAGTTACGTGGTCTCTTGGTGACCTTGGCAAAGACAAGGACAAAGCGATCACTATTACCGTTGCCCTTGATGTTGAGGCAATGATACAGGCTTACGCAGATGCGAATAATATGAGCGTTGAAGCGGTTAAGCAGACCATGAGCACCGAAGAAGTATGGTTTGCCATGAATGATGATGTTTTACTTACATATACCAATGCCGAAGGCGAAGAGGTAAGTAATAATGATATAAGTGTTTCTTCTCAGGTCGGTGTACCGCTTGAGTCATTCAAGACAAACAAAGTATCCGTTAAGTATATGATAGACGGCGCTGAAACGGATGCTTCATATGATGATTATTGCATTCCCGGAAGACAGTTTACGGTTACTTCTCTTGATTACGACAAGGATCAGTATACCGAAGCGATAACCGTTGACGGAACTGCTTTAAACGGCAATTCATTTACAATGCCCGCGAAGGACGTTGAAGTTGTCGTTACATACACAAGCATAAAGTATGCCGTGACATATGTAGACGGATTTAACGGTGAGACACTGGGAACCGAAGAGGTAGCATATAACTCTTATCCCGTTGCTGCTCCCGATCTTACGACCGATGAGAGAGTCGATCATACCGCTGACGGTAAAAAGAATCCTTATTGGGACAATGTTCCTTCAGAGACACAGATCACCGGAACTACCACATTCACCGTAAACTACGATGATGTTGTTCCGACGGTTACATTTGTTGTAAAGGTCGACAATGTACCTGTTTATACTTCGGAAACTTATACCGTTGATTTCGACGGATCCAAGGATTATCCTTCAGAGTTCCTTGACTATACGGTTGAAGGTTCAACGGAAAACGGCGTAAATACAACATATACCGAAAAAGCTATGGCAGTCAGCGGAACTGCAACTCTTGGAAATACACAGGTAACAAATATCAAGAGTGAGAATACTGTTGTAACAAGAGAATTTGTAAAAGAAAGCAAATATCTCGTTACATTTATGGTTGTTAATGAAGGCGATGATACATCTGCTGCAGGCAAGACGCTTTACAGTGAGTATCACACCACAGGTGATGTTGTTACTGCTCCTTCACTTGACAATTACAGCGAGGAAACGGACAATACCGCCAAGTATACCTATACAATGGGCAGATGGTCTCAGACATCGGTTACCGTTGAAAATTCACCTGTAGTTGTTACGGCTACAAGAACAAGTGCGATCAAGGAATTTGATATAACCTTCAAATTTGTAAATACGTTTGACAGCACACAGAATAAGACCAAGACGGTTAAATATAAATATGATGAAGTTCCTTCTCTTCCCGAAGAGTTACAGGGATTTGAGCCTGCAACAAGTGATGCGCAGTATACATATTCATATACCGGGTGGCCTACTTTTGATATAGTAACCGGTGCAGCAACCTATACCGCAACTTACAGCAGAAGTGTTAATTCTTACACATATACCTTCGAACTTAAATATTATGAGATAGTTGATGGTGAAAGAGTTGAAAAAACCAAAACGATAAGTTCCGACACAGTTGATTACGGTGCTACGGATATCATTGCTCCTGAGATCACAGAGAATGATCTTGCGGATATTGCAATGGAAGGCTATCGTTATTCTCTCACATATCCCGAAGGATGGACTCCCGGCAGCGCTATCGCCAAGATAGAAGGCAATGTTACATATACAGCGGTATATGATTACAAGAAAGTACATAATCTTACCGTAAATTATCAGCTCTTACTGGAAGACTACGAGGGTAACTTAAATCCCGTAACAACAGCTGCATATACGGTACTTTCAGAAGGTTTTGTTGTTGGCGATACTGTTGAGCTTCCTGCTTACATTTCAGTAGAGAATGACTGGCAGTACGAATATAACGTTACCCTTGATGGAATCGACAAGTACGAAAACTTCACATATTCCGTAGAAGACGATATGACCATTACTGTTACCAGGACCGGTAAACTCAAAGAATATGAAGTGAAGTTTATTGTTGACGATTGTGATGAGATCATCGGTGAGGTTACAAAGACCGTTAAGGCCGGAACTGATGCCACACAATATGCTCCTTCGCTCGATGTAAGCGATCGTGATCTTAATACATATACTTACACGGTAAGTGAATGGGACAAAGCTTTCAATAAGATCGAGTCCGATACAGAAGTACATGCATCGATCACCAAGAAATACATAATCTATTATGTAAACTTTTTATACGCTTATTATAATAATGGAGGCGGAATATCATATTTCGGACAACAGTCCCAGCGCCATTACAATGATACTATCGAAATTCCCGCATATGACCCTGTTCATGAGTCTGATGCAGAATGGACATATGAGATCAGTGATTGGACGGACGGTGAAATAATACTTAAGCCCGGTGATATTTATACGGTTACCTCATCCACATCTTTCAACGCAAGTGAAAGCCGTACCAAAAACAAATATAACGTAACATTCTTGCTGGATATTATCGGCGGACCGAATCCTCAGAGCGCCGTTGTTCAGAAAGTCATTGAAAATGTACCTTATGGCGACATCGTTGAGAATCAGAATCCTACGATAGAAGTACCCAAGGATACGGACGAATGGCATTATGAGTTTACGGATTACGATAAGACCACATATGAAGTAAAGGGCAATATTACTGCTACGGCTACCATTACAGCTACAAAGAAAGTCTACACCGTAACATTCAGAAATTATAACGGACAGGTCCTTAAGACTCAGAATGTAGCATATGGTAATGCAGCTACTGCTCCCGAAGTTCCGGGAAGAGCTACCGATTATTACGATGACGGAAGCCGCAGAGAGTATACATTCGCGGGATGGAGCGGAAGCTTTAATAAGATAGTGGGAAATACAGTTGTCGATGCAAGGTTCAGCGATACTTATTATTCGGCTCCTACACCGAATCCTCAGCCCGATAACCCTCAGCCTGATGATCCTCAGCCTGATAACCCTCAGCCTGACAACCCTCAGCCTGATAATCCTCAGCCTGATAACCCTCAGCCTGATAACCCTCAGCCCGGTAATCCCGAACCTGATGAGCCCGAGCCTGAAGTGGTGATCGAGCCCGAACCCGTTCCTCAGGCACCCGAAGTTGAGATCGAGCCCGAACCTGCTCCTCTCGCTCCCGAAGTTGAGATCGAGGAAGAGGATGTTCCTCTCGCAGCTGCAGATCACTGTCTGGTACACTGGATCGTATTGCTCTCATCGGTACTCTATGGTGCATATGTAGCAGTACGTGGAATATCACTTAAAAAAGAAAACGAAGCCAAATTAGGTACTTCGACAAATAACTGATAGGAGGTATGAGATTATGTCAGATAATTACAATGAAAACGATAACAAGAAAACACGCGGCATGATACTCGATATCATCGTATCAGTGCTCGCAATACTGATCTTGGCAGGATGTGTTTTCTTTTGGAAAGATAAGTACGATCTTCCCGCAACGATACTCGCAGCCGCTATAGTACTTTGCGGCGGTGTATTCCTTGCAATACAGCACAGAAAATCAAGAGTTACTGAATAAAAAAGTTTTTCACAGGCGGATGCTTCGGCACCCGCCTGATTTTTATATAATAGGATGATTATTTGCCCTGCTCCGGATTTTGCCCTGCTCCGGATTTGACATTTCATTTAAGTGTGCTATCATAATTATGGAAAACGATTTCCGAAAGGAGAATAATAATATGGCATCAATCAAAGACGTCGCCAAAGAAGCGGGCGTTGCAATATCTACTGTTTCTAAAGTATTAAACAATTATCCCAACATCAGCATTGACACTCGTGAGAAAGTTGAGCGTGCGGTCAAGAAATTAAAATTTGTTCCCAACAAAATGGCTTCCGCATTATCCAGCAAATATGCCGGCCGTATCGCGATAGTGATCGATCAGACCGCCCAGGAGACTCCCATCGACGAAGTCGATATGCGTTATCTCTCCGGAGCACTTGCCAAGGCCAAGGAACTCGGTCTTGACGTGATCACGATATTCTATTCAATGTTTAAGGACTGGACGCATGATGACTTCTGCGCATATCTTCGTTCCGAGAGCATCGGCGGCCTTGTAATGTTCGGTGTTTCCAAAGACGACAATGTGCTTATAAAGCTTGCCAAAAACCGCGAATACAAATGCGTTCTTGTAGACGCCGATATCGTAAATCCCAGTACTTCATGCGTATGGATCGATCAGGCACAGGCTCAGTACGATGTAATAAGCGAAGTGTTAAAGACCGATAACGTAGGTTCGATGTTATATATCTCAGGCAAACAGAACGGTTTCGTGACCGATTATCGTACGGATGCCGTTAAGAGACTCTGTGAGGAGAGAGGTATATCCCTTACCGTAGCAGACGGTGAATTTTCCGAAGACCGCGCAAGAGAGATCACTTTAAATGAGGGCCGCAATTACGGCATGATCGCATGTGCTTCCGATATGATGGCGATAGGTACTATCTCAGCCCTTACTCAGATGGACGTATTTAAGCCCGTATGCGGCTTTGACGGCATTACCCTTATGAAATATGTCGGCAACCATGTTCTGACCGTTAAACAGGATTTCTACGGCATCTCAATGGCTGCTGTCGATGAACTTTATGCACTTATGCATGGTTCAAAGGGCCGTGACATCAAAATACCCTACGAAGTAGTCAGATTATAGGATATCATCCGGGGAGGTTATCTATATGTCATTACGAGCTGATATGCAAAAAGAAGTCATGTTGATGAACATGGAGTCTGAACTCGAAGACCGGGCAAAGCGCCTTTTTAACAAAAAGTTCGATGAATGTGACAACAAAGAGATTTACTATATCCTTTTGGGGCTTACCAAGGAGATGATAAGTCTTTCCGAACGTATAAGCGGAGACAAGAAAGTTTACTATATCTCCATGGAATTCCTGATCGGTAAGCTTCTTTCCAATAACCTTATAAATCTCGGCCTTTACGACAGGATCGAATCCATTCTTTCCAAGCGCGGCAAGTCCATAAGCGATATCGAGGAATTCGAGCCCGAACCGTCTCTTGGTAACGGAGGACTCGGACGTCTTGCATCATGCTTTCTGGATTCCATGGCTACCATGGGAATCCACGGCGACGGTATAGGCCTTAATTATCACTTCGGACTATTTAAGCAGGTATTTAAAAACAAATTCCAGAAAGCCGAGAAAAACGAATGGATCGAGCGCAAGTCCTGGCTTGTTGATACGGGAATGTCATTCCCGGTACAGTTCGGTGACTTTACCGTTCACTCGCACCTCTATGACATAGAGATCGTGGGCTACAGAAACGGTACCGACAGGCTTCATTTATTTGATATTGAAAGCGTTGACGAATCGATAGCCGAGCAGGGCATAGATTTCGATAAGACCAAGATCAAAAAGAATTTAACGCTTTTTCTTTATCCCGATGATTCGGACGAGGCGGGCAATCTCCTGCGCGTTTACCAGGAATACTTTATGGTATCGAACGCAGCCCAGCTGATCCTCAAGGAATTAAAAGAACAGCAGTATGACCTTCGCAGAATGTATGATTACTGCGTTATTCAGATCAACGATACTCATCCCACACTCATAATCCCCGAGCTTATCAGTATCCTGGTAAACGACAAGGCATTTACGATCGACGAGGCCATAGAAGTCGTATCAAAGTGCGTGGCATACACCAACCATACGATACTCGCCGAAGCGCTTGAAAAGTGGCCGCTTAAATACATTGAAAAGGTAGCCCCCAAGCTTGTGCCCATCATCAGGGAACTTGACAGAAAGGTACGCTCGAAATATCGCTCGCCCAAGGTGCACATCATTGATAAAGCCGGCTTTGTGCATATGGCAAATATCGACATACACTACGGATTTTCTGTTAACGGCGTAGCGGAGCTTCATACATCGATATTAAAAGAAACCGAGCTTAACGCCTTTTATAAGATCTATCCCGATAAATTCAACAATAAGACCAACGGCATAACCTTCAGAAGATGGCTTCTGTCATGCAATCACGAGCTTGCGGATTATATCAGTGACCTGATCGGTCAATACTACAAAAAAGACTCCATGCAGCTTGAAAAGCTTATGGAGCTTACCGAGAACGAGATGGTACTTGACCGTATCGCAGAGATCAAGACCGACAACAAGAAAGCACTTGCACGTTTCATAAGAAACCGCGAGGGCATCGAGATCGACCCTCATTCAATTTTTGATATCCAGGCCAAGCGTTTCCATGAGTATAAGCGTCAGCAGATGAATGCGCTTTACATCATTTACAAATACCTTGAGATCAAGCACGGCCGCAAGCCTACCACACCGATAACCTTTATCTTCGGCGGTAAGGCGGCACCCGCATATGTAGCCGCGCAGGACGTCATTCACCTGATCCTGGTACTTCAGGAGATTGTCAACAACGATCCCGATGTTTCCAAGTATATGAAAGTCGTGATGGTCGAAAACTACAACGTAAGCTACGCCGAGAAGCTCATTCCCGCATGTGACGTTTCCGAACAGATATCGCTTGCATCCAAGGAAGCCAGCGGTACCGGCAACATGAAGTTCATGTTAAACGGTGCCATCACTTTAGGCACAAGAGACGGTGCGAATGTAGAGATCGGAAAGCTGGTCGGCGAAGACAATATTTATTTCTTTGGTAAGGATTCGGATACCGTTATCAAGCACATAGCCAAACACGATTACGATCCTTCCAAGATATATGAAGGTTCCAAGCAGATCCGCAGGATCGTTGACTTCATACTGAACGAAAAGTGCATGCGCTTAAGTCTCAAGGAGAATCTTGAGAGGATCCACGATCACCTGATCAAAGAGGACCCGTTCATGACATTGTTAGATCTCGAAGAGTATATCGCCAAAAAGGACGAGGTTTTCGCCGATTACGAGAAACGTTCTTTATGGAAAAAGAAAATGCTCATAAACATAGCAAAAGCGGGATTTTTCTCATCGGACCGTACGATTGCCCAGTATAATGCGGACATCTGGCATATCGGTGATTAATATAAAGCATTTTTTAAAAAGCGATATGGTGTTACAATCTATTTTAAGAAAAGTTGTGATACTTACTGACAGTCATTAAAAATCGGGGGATTACCAAATGCGTTCAAGCGGAATTTTGTTACCGATATTTGCACTTCCCGGTAAATACGGAATAGGCGGATTTACCAAAGAAGCATATGATTTTGTGGACTTTCTGGCACGAGCCAGGCAGAAATACTGGCAGATCCTGCCACTTGGCCCTACCGGTTACGGAGATTCACCTTATCAGGCCTTTTCGACATTTGCGGGCAATCCGTATTTTATCGATCTCGATGAACTGGTAAAGGCGGGCCTTCTTACCGAGCAGGAATGCATTGATTACGATGCGACAGGTGAAGGCGGGTCGATCGATTATTCAAGACTCTATTTTAACCGTTTCGACCTTTTGCGTATGGCTTATGAGCGCAGCAACGCAAGGCAGGATAAACTCTTTAACGAGTTTGTGGCCGACAATGCGTTCTGGCTTGACGATTATGCACTCTTTATGGCCGTCAAAAAGGAATTTTGCGGAAAAGTCTGGACCGAATGGGACAAGGACATACGTATCCGTACACCCGAGGCGCTTGAAAGATACCGCTCAAAACTGTGGGATGATATGGATTTCTACCGTTTCCAGCAGTTCTGGTTTTCCAAACAGTGGAAGGCTCTTAAACATTATGCCAACGAAAAGGGCGTGGAGATAATAGGCGACATTCCGATATACGTTGCTTTTGACTCGGCGGATGTATGGTCAAAACCGGAACTTTTCGATCTTGACAATGAAAACATTCCCGTAAGTGTTGCGGGATGCCCGCCCGATCCTTTCGCGATCACGGGTCAGCTTTGGGGAAATCCGCTCTATGACTGGGATTATCACAAGAATACCGGCTACGACTGGTGGATAAAGAGAATAGGATATTGTTTCGATCTTTACGATGTGGTCCGTATCGACCACTTCAGAGGATTCGATGAATTCTACACGATACCTTACGGCGATCCTACCGCCGAGAACGGAAAGTGGAAAAAGGGTCCCGGTATCGAACTGTTCAACACCATCAATGAAAAGTTAGGCAAAAGAAAGATCATTGCCGAAGATCTGGGCTTTTTGACCAATTCGGTCAGAGATCTTGTGAAGGCTACGGGATATCCCGGAATGAAGGTTCTTCAGTTTGCTTTTGACTCATCACCGTTAAGCGAATATCTGCCGCATATGCTTTCCAACAATTCCGTGATCTATTCCGGAACGCATGACAATGAGACTTCGCGCGGCTGGTACAAAAGAGTCAGCACCGACGATCCCAGGACCGCCAAATACTTTGACGATTACACCGGCAACGAATATGTTGATACGGCTGCGGCATCCATGATCCGACAGGCAATGGCATCGGTGTGCGATACATGTATCATCATGATGCAGGATTATCTCAACCTCGGCAACGAAGCCCGCATCAATACACCGTCCGTACTCGGCGGCAACTGGACCTGGAGAATGGAGCCCGACGCGATCTCACCCGAACTTCCCGACGAGATCGCAAACCTCACCTACGTATATGGCAGATGCCTTTAATACTATGGCGGAATGTATAACCAAAACTCGCGCGTTTTCGGTTATACATTCCGCCATTTTTTAAAGCTTCCGCTTAGACATATTAGAGTTATGATAGGCAGGGTCATTGGTGACTTCGCGTCCAAACCAAGAGGGTGGAGTGAAGGATTCGGCCGTTTCGCGGTCGGGGAATTCAACTTCCGCCATTAAAAGCGGAGCGAACGGAGCGTCGAATTCATCGAGTTCTACGGTAAGCTTGCCAAGCGGGATGAGATAACGCGTTTTTCGTATGATGTTTCCGTCGGCTTTTTGGATCAGATGCTCGTATCCCGTTTCGGTGAGCGGGAGATTGTACTCTTCGCGGATCATCATACCGCCGCCTTTATATGTAAGATAATACTCATCCCCTTCTCTTCGTACCCTTACAACGGGATCGGTGTTTAGATACCCCTGTTCAAGTCGTTTGCAGGGGTGTTTTTTATAATCGATATCGCTTCCGTTCACCAGAAATTTTCTTTCTATCTCCATTCCGTATCTCCTAAAAAGTATGCAGTACTGCCTTTAAATAATTGTTAAATAAACTCAAAAAGGATATAATGATTTATATTTATTATGATTATAGCACATAGGGGAATGTGTGAGACACAAGATCGGAGGGTTTATGCAGATAGCTGTATTTTTTGGAGAAGGTTTTGAAGAGATCGAAGCAGTAACACCCGTAGACCTGTTAAAACGGGCCGGACACGAAGTTTTGACCGTATCGGTCAGCCACTCACATCACGTTATGGGTTCTCACGGATCCATGTACAAAACTGATTACTGTATCGATGAAGTACATATCGATAATTTCGATATGCTGCTCTTACCCGGAGGACCGGGACACAAAAATCTCGAAAAATGCGATCTTTTAATGAGAAAGGTCAGAAAGTTTGCCGATAAGGGCAAATATCTTGCAGCCATCTGTGCCGCACCGACAATTCTCGGAAGAGCCGGAGTCTTGGCCGGCAAAAAGGCGACATGCTTCCCGGGAATGGAAGCTGAGCTTTACGATGCCGAGTATACGGGAAGCGAGGCAGAGTGGGACGGCAACATCATTACAGGACGTTCCGCGGGATGTGCGACCGCTTTTGCATTAAGGATCGTGGAAGCGTTTGACGGAGCCGAAAAGGCCAAAGAACTCGCAGGCAAGATCTATTATGATTACTATAAGCCACAGGCATAAAACAGGGAGACAGATATGAAAGCAACAGAAATACTCAGACAATACGGACAGGAACAACTTTTAAGATTTGAAAGCGAGCTTACCGACGAACAGAAACAAAAGTTATGCGATCAGATAGAATCGCTTGATTTTTCGGTCCTTAAGAACATCAACGAAAAGCCCACTCTTAAGAAGGGTGAGATAACACCTCTTAAGTGCATGGAACTTGACGAGATCAATGCAAGAAGCGAAGAACTCGAAAAGGCCGGTATCGAAGCGATTCGTGCGGGAAAGGTCGGAGCCGTTCTTTTGGCCGGAGGAATGGGAACAAGACTCGGATCGGACAATCCAAAGGGTATGTATAATGTCGGAATAACACGTAAGTTGTCAATCTTTCAGTGTCTTATGAACAACCTATTCGATGTTGTGCATAAGACCGAGACATTTATCCCGTTATTTGTTATGACGAGCGACTTAAACCATGAGAAAACGGTTGAGTTCTTTGATGATAACAACTATTTCGGATATCCCAAGGATTACATATTTTTCTTTAAACAGGAAATGGCACCCGCGTGTGATTACAACGGCAAGGTATTTCTGGAAGCCAAGGACAAGGTTGCCGTTTCACCCAACGGTAACGGCGGATGGTTTTTGTCGATGATGAAGAACAACCTTCTTGACACCATCAAAAACTTCGACATCGAATGGCTTAATGTATTTGCGGTTGACAACGTATGTCAGCGTATATGCGATCCCAAGTTTATAGGTGCTACGCTTCTTGAAAAAAGAACAGTGGGCGCCAAAGTCGTTAAAAAGGCAACCCGTGACGAGCGTGTGGGCGTTATATGTCTTGAAGACGGCAAGCCTTCGATCGTTGAGTATTATGAACTTACGGATGAGATGATGGACCTTGCGGATGAGCGCGGCGAGAGAGTTTATAACTTCGGAGTTATCTTAAATTACCTCTTTAACGTAGACGAGCTCGTTGAGATCGTCAACAAGAGCCTTCCCTATCACGTTGTTGAGAAAAAGATCCCGTATGTGGATGAAAACGGCAATACCGTTAAGCCCGAGAGCCCCAACGGCTATAAGTTTGAGCAGCTCGTGCTTGATATGATACATCTTGCAGACTCATGTCTTCCCTACGAGGTGGTACGTGAGCGTGAATTTGCGCCTATCAAAAACAAGACCGGTGTCGATTCCGTGGAATCGGCCAGAGAGCTTCTTAAAAAGAACGGCGTGGAGCTGTAAAGTTTACAGCCCAAAAGTGTAGTAATTTGCAGCACTGAGCTGTAAAAATAGAGGGAGAAAAAGAAAATGTTTAATGCTACAAACATACTGATCGCACTCACCATTGTGGCTTATCTTGCAATGGTAGTGTATGTGGGATTTAAATTCTCACGACAGAACAAGGATACCGACGACTTTTTCTTAGGCGGCAGAAAGTTAGGACCTTTCGTAACCGCCATGAGTGCCGAGGCATCCGACATGAGTTCCTGGCTTTTACTGGGACTTCCCGGAGTTGCATATCTTTCGGGACTTGCAGACGCATCGTGGACCGCTATCGGTCTTGCGGTGGGAACATATCTTAACTGGCTTATCGTATCACGTAAGATAAGACGTTATTCGGTTAAGATCAACGCCATCACTATCCCTGAGTTTTTCACCAAGAGATATCATGATGCGCACAATATCCTTCAGACGATAGCCGCTGTTGTCATAGTTATTTTCTTTATACCTTATACGGGTTCGGGATTTGCGGCATGCGGTAAGCTCTTTAAGAGCCTTTTCGGAGTTGATTATCATATGGCAATGATCATTGCCGCACTTATTATCGCGATCTATACAACACTCGGCGGATTTATGGCGGCATCCACCACCGACTTCATACAGTCGATAGTAATGACCATCGCCATCATCACCGTATTCGGTTTCGGTGTTTCCGTGGCAGGCGGATGGAGTGCTGTAGTTGACAACGCAAGCAAACTTCCCGGATTCTTAAGCCTTGTAAAAACATACAGCCCCGCAACCGGTGAAGCATCCCCCTACAGTCTTTTGACGATCTGCTCGACATGTGCATGGGGTCTTGGATATTTCGGTATGCCCCATATCCTTTTAAGATTTATGGCAGCCCGCAAGGAAGAGGAACTTACTTTATCGCGTCGTATCGCATCCGTATGGGTTGTGATTTCCATGGCGGTTGCTATCCTTATCGGTGTTGTAGGTCTTGGAATGAGCCATGTGGGCGCTATCGAGACACTTGAAGGCAGCGCTTCCGAAACCGTTCTTGTTAAGATCGCAACGCTTCTTTCTCAGAACAATGCACTCTGCGCAATAATCGCAGGCGTTATCTTAGCCGGTGTACTTGCCGCCACGATGTCAACGGCCGACTCACAGCTTCTTGCCGCTGCATCTTCGATCACCGAGGACCTTTTAAGTTCATCTTTCGGTATCAAGTTTACGGCTAAGACTCAGATGCTTGTTGCAAGAATTTCGGTTATCGTGATCTCACTCTTTGGTATGATCATCGCATGGAATCCCGACAGTTCGGTATTTAAGATCGTATCGTTTGCATGGGCGGGATTCGGTGCCGCTTTCGGGCCGGTAGTATTGCTGGCACTGTTCTGGAAGCGTTCAAATCTTCCCGGAGCCGTTGCGGGTATGATCACCGGCGGTGTTATGATATTTGTATGGAAATTCGTGATCGCCAAACTCGGCGGTGCATTTGCGATATATGAGCTTCTTCCCGCCTTTGTTATTGCGATCGTGGTAAACGTTGTGGTATCACTTGCAACAAAGGCTCCTTCCGATGAGATGGTCCGTGAATTCGACGAAGTTACAGCGGGTAAATAAATTAAGCTAAATATTCGGCCTTCGATCGGTCCGTGACATGAAGGGACGGGATGAAATGAACAATACCGGATTGTACAAAAAAATGATCAGGATGAACGTGGTGCCCATACTGGTTCTGGGCATCATGATCATGGTATTTTCTTTTGTAAGATTTACCAACATCATATATGCAAGAGCCGAAGAGGACATGGTCAACGAAGCACATTCGGTGATGATGGCCTATGACATATTCTGTTCGGGAAACTATTATCCGGTGCAAAAAGCAGACGGTACGACGGACTTTTACAAAGGTGACGTGAATCTTACCGGTGACTGTTCAATAATAGACCGCGTGTCTGGCGTGACCGGGGATGAGATCTCTCTTCTTTATATGGATGTGCGGGTAAATACCACGTTCAGGGGACCTGACGGGCAGCGTCTTGCGGGAGTGTCCACCAATGCGGATACTTCGGAACGCGTACTTAACACCGGACAGATCGTGCAATACGAAAACGTTAAGATGTTTAACGACAAATATCTTGTGGTATATGTTCCGCTCACCAATGAGGACGGTTCCGTAGTCGGTATGGTGGAGGTGGCCAAGTCAAGTACATCGATGCGTTCTACGGTAGGCAGGGCGGTAATGCCCATGATCTTATTTGTGGTTGTGGGAATGCTGCTGGCAACATTCCTGGCATACCGTTCGACACGGGAGATAACGGGTGTATTAAGCGGACTTAAAGAGTTCCTTAATAAGGTAGCGGGCGGCAATCTTTCCACAGAGCTTGATATCGATATTTTAAAAAGAAAAGATGAGCTCGGAGAGATCGCAAAATCGACGACTTCAATGCAAAAGAGCATCAGAAGCTTCGTGGAGAGCGATCCGCTTACCAAACTCGGCAACAGACGTTACTTCTTAAACCAGACGGAGAGAGTTATCTCAAGAAGCCGGGAAAGCGGTCAGCCCTTCTCGATAGCCATAGCCGATATCGACTTCTTTAAAAAGGTCAACGATACATACGGACACAATGCCGGAGATGAAGTTTTAAAGGCTGTAGCCAATGAATTAAAGCAAGCCATGATGGGCTGCGGATTTGCAGCAAGGTGGGGCGGCGAGGAATTCGTGCTTTGTTTTAACAAGATGGGAATGTACGATGCCTCCACACATCTTTGGAAGACTCTTGAAAAGATACGCGAGATGACGGTTCAGACGGAAGGCTATGATATTAAGGTAACGCTTACATTCGGCGTGGTGGAAGGCTATCAGACCACGATAGAGAAACTGGTCGAAGAGGCCGACGAAAAGCTCTACTACGGTAAACAGAACGGTCGTAACCGCGTGGTTACCGAGATAGAAAAGCCCGAAGAAGAGTCCGGGGAGCAACCGGTCGAGATCGAGATCCCGCCTGAGGCTGCAGAGATCCGCGAGAAAGAATAATTGTAAATTAAAAGGGACTGCCGCGGCAGTCCCTTTGTTTATGTCTGTTTGCCGGCAGGTGCCGGTGCAGATATTACAGTGTGTACTGTGCAAGATCGGTGCTGATCTCTTCGGAGTAACGGTTAAGGCTTTCGGAGATACGGGAGATGTTCTCGGTCTCCTTAAGGAGCTTGTTGCTTTCGTTTACGATCATATCGCTTAAGTTGAGTATCTCACTGATCGTGGATGCCTGTTCTTCGGTCGTAGCCGCATTGTCGGCTGCAACATCATTGATCCTTTCGATACCGTTTGCGATATCGATGATGCCGTCCGTTGCCTTGGCAACATCTTCGCATATCGTATTGAACGAAGCGTTGGCGCTTTCAACACCGCTTAAGCATGCTTCCATATCTTTTGTACAGGTATCGGCTTTTCCGTTGATCTCGGAGATGTTCTTGGTGATCTCATCGATAAGTCTTCTGATCGTTTCGGTAGCCTCTGTTGACTGGTTGGCAAGTGCGCCGACTTCAGATGCAACAACCGCAAATCCACGGCCCATTTCGCCTGCTCTTGCGGCCTCAATGGATGCGTTGAGTGAAAGAAGATTTGTCTGTTCGGAGATCGCATTGATGGCATCGGTGATACCGGTTATCTCTTCGATCGACTTGGCCGTTGCACGGATAAGTGTCGTGAGTTCTGCAATGGTGGCATTAAGCGTGGTAACGTTTCTGGTCATCGTTTCCATCTCGCTGCGGCCTGTGGTCGATGCATCGAGTGTGGCATTGCAAAGATTCTTAACTTCCGATGCGCTTTCGGAAAGCTGACTTGATGTAGCTGCAAGCTCGGTGGCTCCTCTTGCAACATCGTCGATTGAATTGTTCATATCGCTTAATGTCGAGTTAAGTTTTTCGATCGATTCGCCCTGATTCTGGTTTGCGGAATTAAGAGTCTGTGTAACTTCGAAACATTCGCCGGCATTTTCACTCATTGAGCCCGATATTGATGACAGGCTGTGAAGCGTTGAGCGCATGTTTTCGATGTAGTCGTTTAAGTTTTCACTCAAAGTCGTGATCTCGTTGTTGCCTTCGGGATCAAGTTTTACGGTAAAGTCACCGCCGCTGATATCACCGATACGTTCGGTAACTTTGGTGACGGGATTGATCGTCTTGTTGATGATGTAATATATAAGGAGTGACAGGAGCAAAAGAAGGATACCGGCAGTCACAAATGTTATCATCATGACTCTTAATATACGCTGGCTCAGGAAAGAAGAGGGAACCGCGCTTACGATAGCCCATGAAGTACCTTCGATATCCGTTGCGGTGAACATCATGGCTCCTGCGGGAGTCTTGCCGGTAACGACTTTGGCTTCGTCTGCTTCGATCTTGGTATCGAGCGAATCAAATACATTTGCAAGGCCCTTTACAATGGGATCGGTGGTATCCGCGAAATTCTGTCCGACCGTCTCGGGAACGGTACTTAACAGCACATCTTTGGATTCTTTGTTGACAAGATAGATCTTGGTATCGGGTGATACGGACTTAAAACCGTTTATCTTCTCGGATACCGCATCAAAGTTGATGTCACTTGACAATACAACGTTGTCTTTTACCATGACGGAACATGCAAGACATGTCTTACCGGTTGATGCATCAACATAAGGGTCGGATGTATAAAGATCGCCCTTTCCTTCGATTGCACCCTTGTACCAGGCTCTGTCGGTAAATACGAATGTATCGTCGGGAATCCATCCGGAACCGTCTAAGAATCTTCCCGTATTGCCGTAAGCCATATAAATATCCTGAGAGTCGGGGTCTTCCGCGGTAAGTTTAAGGAGCATATCATGCATTTCTTCATAAGGAAGATTACGTGTGCTCCTGATAACATTGGCGGTCTGGTTGACTCTTTCTTCTATGGCATGCCACCAGCTTCGAATCTCATTGGAGTATGAAACCGATTCACGCGCAAGTACGGCATTTGTAAGCGACTGAATGTTGTCAGCCTGCAGTTTGATGCTGATCTGCGTGATGATCACGATGATGACTGCCACAAAGATAATGATCTGTGTAACGAGTGTTCTTTTTAAAGATCTTCTTTTCTTTGTCTTCATTCTCTCTTGTCCTTTCGAATCGCACTTAAATTTTTAAGGCTTTTTTATTGCATTTCCATTATAATACAATATATGACATTAATAGAATATTAATTTCACACAATTTGCATTGCGGTCAGTAATTTGCGTTGCAAATTTATGATTTATTAGAGGTTTACGCAAGATTGTACTACCGATAATTTGCGGCTCACCTCGTAAAACTCGGCAAGCCGCAGATCATCGGCGGAATGCCTCCGGCCCCGCACTCGCAGTTTTACTGCGTAAAACGTGCTGTTGCGGTCATCAATTTGCTATGCAAATTGATGATTCCTTAGAGGTTTACGCAAGATTATACTACCGATAATTTGCGGCTCACCTCGTAAAACTCGGCAAGCCGCAGATCATCGGCGGAATGCCTCCGGCCCCGCAATGCACTAAAGATTGCATTGCGGTCAACA
>Ga0310691_10003391_pt1 | contig 19222 bp, 16 predicted proteins | sample 176DNAGHGlowgp2_FD_203887 | JGI IMG/M metagenome (GOLD analysis project Ga0310691, IMG submission 203887) | Sheep rumen microbial communities from Palmerston North, Manawatu-Wanganui, New Zealand - 1766 DNA GHGlow gp2 (v2) (version 2) | ecosystem: Host-associated > Mammals > Digestive system >...
ATGCGACTGTCTGATTATGCCATTCTTTATTCGGACATGTCGAAGAACATGCAACAAAGAGCCGAGTCGGCAGTTTTAAACAATCAGAAGATAATCAGGGCTGAAATCAAGGAGCGACTCCATGCCTAAATATACGAATGATATTGTTGCCGGTTATGTATTGTATTTTACATCCAAATGCGTGATCGAAGCCATGCATGTGCATGCAAGTGACAAAGAATTGTCCGAGAAAAATTCAGCAAAATTATTTGTCTATAAAAACGGTGATACAAAGATCACTCAATGGGGAACCGTAAACGAACCGGATATGAAAGCGATTCAGGATTACATTAAGATAAACTACAGATCCATGTATGATAAATGGTCAAAATACAGCGATAATGGTTTTTATGAAAAAAGATGACATGCAAAGCTTAAAACTCAGTATCAAAAGAGCCACTGCATCAGCAGTGGCTCTTTAAATATATACGCGATTGGGTTTCCAATGCATCGAAATTACCTATGCATTGGCGGATTAAGCCATTTGGGCCATATTTAACTTATAGTAAATACCTTTCTTCGCCATCAGCGATTCGTGGTTGCCTTCCTCGGCAATGCCTCCGTCCTCTATAACAAAGATCCTGTCGGCATTTCGTATCGTGGAAAGCCTGTGCGCTATTACGAATGAGGTACGTCCCTTAAGGATCGTAGCTATTCCCTTCTGAACCAGAAGCTCCGACTTGGTGTCGATCGATGATGTTGCCTCGTCAAGTATTAAGATCTTGGGGTCGGAGATGATCGTACGGGCAAAGGCAAGCAGTTGCTTTTGACCTTGTGATAATCCGCCTCCGCGTTCCGTAAGCTCTGTGTCGTAGCCCTTTTCTAACTTCATTATAAAGTCGTGGGCATTGACCTTTTTGCAGGCTTCTTCGATCTCTTCGTCGGTAGCGTCGAGTTTACCGTATCTTATATTTTCGCGGATAGTTCCCGTGAACAGGAAATTGTCCTGAGTCATTATTCCAAGCTGACTTCTCAAACTTTCGATCGATACGTCTTTGACATCACTGTCATCTATGAGCACGGTACCGCTTTGAACATCATAGAAACGTGAGATAAGATTTACAATCGTTGTTTTGCCGGCGCCGGTAGGCCCTACAAGGGCGATTGTCTCACCCGGGGTGATATCGAAGTTTACATCCTTTAATACAGGCACTCCGTCCTCGTATGCAAATCCGACATCCTTAAACCTTACGCGGCCGACTATCTCAGGCATCTCACCGACCTTTTCGCCGTCTTTTATCTCGGGCTCAAGGTCCATTACTTCGAATACACGCTCTGCAGCAGCGAGATTGGTGATTATCTGATTGTAAAAGCTTCCGAGATTGGCAATGGGCATCCAGAAAAGCGAGAGATAACTTGAAAATGCTATCAGTAATCCCACGTTGCCGGCACCTATATGCAGAACTTTTACGGCCACATACAGCATGCACACGATGCTTATCGCCGTGCTTATCTCAATGACGGAGTTAAATGCATCGTTTACCCGGACAGCGCTTATGAAACTGTCTTTGTGTTCTTTTGTCAGCTCATCAAATGTTTCGAGCGATTCATCCTCGGCGGTATAGGTCTTGATGATCCTGATACCGGAAATGTCTTCATGCAAAAACGCATTCAAATTGGATGATTTCTTGCGGTGTATCTGCCAGCGTACCCGGCAGAGATTCTCTATTACGAACAGTCCCGTGATCAAAAGCGGAAGTCCTACCATGCCGGCAAGTGCCAGGCGCGGGTTTTTGATGATCATTATTACCAGGACTGCTATGACCGTAATAAAGTCGGGCAGGAGAGTGATGACGAAGTTCTGCAACACCTGTTTAAGCGAGTTTACATCACCCATTACCCTTGAAAGGATCTTACCTGTGGGGCGGGAGTCAAAAAACTTGAATCCCAGTGTCTGAAGGTGTGTGAACACTTCTTCACGGATCGTCTGTATGATCGAGTTTGTCATTTTGCTCATCACATACATTCTGATCTTAACCAGGATCACTCTGCCCACATTAAGCCCGAGGGCGATCGCTATCAGTATAAACATTCCCTTTAGATTGCCGGGAGTAATGTAATCGTCAATGGCCGATTCGATGATGAGCGGGTTTACCAGACTCACACCTACACAATACGCCATTATGAACATTACACCGACTATCGTCTTTTTGTATCTGAAGAGGTAGCTTAAGAGTCGCTTTATGGTCACCGATTTCTTAACCTGCGATATCTCTTCATCCTCTCTTATCGAGTTGGCGGCCATATTAGATCACCTCCTTTAACTCAGGCTCTCCGTACTGCGAAACATAAGTCTCGTAGTAGAGGCCCTTTTTCTTAAGAAGCTCGTAGTGGGTACCGCGCTCTGCGATACGTCCTTCATCGAGCACTATTATTTCATCTGCGTCTTTGACCGAGCTTATACGGTGAGCGATTATTATCTTGGTCATATCCGTAAGCTCTTTAAGTCTTTTCTGAATTTCACGCTCGGTTTCCATATCGAGTGCGGAAGTCGAATCGTCCATTATCAGGATCGGTAACTCTTTGGCAAACGCGCGCGCTATTGAAATTCTTTGTTTTTGTCCGCCGGAGAGGCCCACGCCTCTTTCGCCGATGACGGTATCGTAACCTTTGTCCATCTTGTCGATGAACTCGCTGGCGCCTGCATTTTTGCTGGAAAGCCTGATGATGGCATCACTTATCTTGTGACGTTTTCCCATCTTGATGTTTTCGGCAATCGTATCCGAAAACAGGAATACATCCTGCATTACCAGTGAAACGCTGCCGCGCAGCTGTTTAAGCGTTAAGTCCTTTATCGGAACGCCGTCAAGGCGGATCTCGCCGTCGGTAACATCGTAAAGCCGTGTGAGAAGCGAAACGATCGATGTTTTACCGGCACCGCTGGCACCCATGATACCGAGCGTCTTACCGGCCGGTATCTCAAATGAGATATCCTTTAAGATATCGTGCATGTCTTCTTTGTGGAACCCTACATGATCGAATGTGATCTCGCCCTTTACGTGTTCCAGCACCACGGGATTTTCGGGATCGTTGATTGTGGAAGCCTCGTTGTAGATCTTGTTAAGCTTCTTGATACTTGCCACAGCTTCCGAGAAACTGTTGGTAAGCCATCCCAGCATTTCCATGGGCCACACGATGTTGTTGGAATAACTGATGTATGCGGTGATCACACCGAGTGTGATGCCGTACATTCCTTTAACATAGAATATTCCGCCCAGCACCAGTACGAGTAACGGCACTATACCCGAGATAAAAGAAAAGAAAGGGTAGTAGCGCACGAACACTTTTGAAAGGTCGACGTTGAGTTCCTTGTATTTGTCGTTGTGCTTTTTAAACTTTGTAAGCTCGTGTCCTTCTCTGGCAAACGCCTTAACTGTCCTGACACCTGCGATGTTTTCTTCGCATGTGGTGTTAAGAACGGCGTTTTCTTCGGAAATATCGCCGAAGACTACATCGAGCTTTTTGTCCATCTTAAGCGCCATAAGGCCGCACACAACGATCGCAATAAACGGTATTATCGCCATGTAGGCATTGAGCCTTATCATACAGACCAGTATGAATACCGTATGGAAAGCCACCTCGATAAGCAGCATCGAGATAAAAGAAAGTGCTTCCCAAACCTTATCGATATCTTCTTTGAGTCTGGCCATGATCTCGCCGGTGTTGTTTTTGTCAAAGAAACTTGTGTCAAGTCCCTGAATGTGTGTGAAAAGATCGCGTCTTAACCCTACGACAACTTTTGAAGATACCGAGTCAAAACAGTATTCCTTGATGTACTGGAATCCCGCACGGGCAAGCCCGAGTATGAGATAGAGGCCGAGCAGCTTCATAAGAAGATCGCTCTGTCCGCCTACTATTACATCGTCAACGATACGTCTTGTGATCTCGGGCATTATCATCGAGATCGTAACCGCAAGTATTAAAGCGGAGAGTGCTACGACGTACTGCCATATGTGTCTTTTGATATGTTTAAAAAGCTTAAATGAATTTTGAGCTTTTGTTTCTTTTGTTTTCTTGTTTCTTTCCTTCACTAAAATCACCTTCTAACAAACAAAAATCCCGGAAACATACGCTTCCGGGACAGAATAAACTGTAACTGAGTTATAGACCGATATAATCTTATCCGAGTATATCGCTATCACATAAACCCTTTCCGGAGGCTTATAACTATATTAACATTATTGATCTGAACATTCACTTTGGATTTTAACATCGTAATATTGCCTCCTTTCCTTAAAAATCGTTTCATTTCGTTTACACCCAGCCGGGCGTGTCCGTCTCACACGGATTAAATGTACAATAACGGATATTTCACGCGTTGTCAATAACTTTTCTTCAAAAAAAACAAGAGCATCATATCTTACTGTTAAAGTATTCCTGCGTTACCTTTAATTGTTGGTTTCTGATACGTTTCCACAAACCCGGGCTGATCTCACCGCTGCCTTTGGAGACTTTGGTATAGAGTATATCGCCTGAAGCTGTCTGTTTACGATAAAAATAATGATCGGTATCTTTGTATAATTCCCAGCCATCGTTGTCACAATAGCGCTTCAGTTCTTTCCATTTTGGCATACCATGTCCTCCCGCAGTGTTTCGTCGTCACTTATGAGGATCTTTAGAACATAAGGTACGTGAGGTGCGCGGTTTGGAGCCTTGGACCAATAACTGAATTCGGAGTAATAATCAAGCGCATAGTCTTTCATTGCTTCAAGCATGTTCTCGATGAGTTTCTCCTTACTTGGAGCATTTTCAGCCAGTTCAAGTTCAACCAGATATCCAGTAAAACTACCATCAGGCTCATTTTCCATCTCAATGTGGTATTTATAATCGTTAAGCATGGATTTTATAGTTCCGGCATTAAGCATCATAAAATAATCATGAGTTCGGTTTATAAATGCGGGCCGATCATGAATTACCGTGTCAATGGTAAAACTCCAGTTTTTGCGAACGTCGCTTGCATTTTGATATATTTGAGCAGCATCCATAATAATTATCCTCCCGGAATACAATACGTACATAACGTACAATTTGTACAATAATGATAACGCAAAAACTTAATTATTTCAATAACAATCTGTTAGTGGTATTATGGTTAAAATGTAAAAAAATTTGGAGGCAAATATGCTAACCCTTCTTATAAAGTTATTCATCAAAGACCGTGAAAATGTCAAAAACGCCGCAGTGCGCGAACAATATGGTGTTCTGTGCGGCGGATACGGTATTTTTCTAAATATATTGCTGTTTATAGGCAAATATATCGCCGGCGTATTATCTGCATCGATCTCAATGACGGCCGACGCGTTTAATAACCTGTCCGATGCCGGATCTTCACTTATATCCGTAATTGGTTTTAAACTCGCTTCCAAAAAGCCGGATCCCGGCCATCCCTTTGGACACGGAAGGATCGAATATCTTGCGGGACTTATCGTAAGTGCTCTTATCATAGTAATGGGATATCAGCTCTCGCGCGATTCTATCGATAAGATAGTTAATCCCACGGAAACGGCTTTTTCCATCGTTTCGATAATAATTCTGGCTGCATCGATCCTTGTTAAGTTTTATATGGCATTCTATTCAAACCGTATCGGCAAAAAGATCGATTCGGAAACATTAAAAGCCACCTCCATAGATTCGCTTTCTGACACGATATCGACATTTGTGGTTCTCGTCGGAACACTTATCGCTAAATTTACCGGTCTTAAACTTGACGGATGGCTCGGCCTCGCGGTAGGTATATTCATCGTGGTAGCCGGTATCAGGGCGGCCAAAGATGTTATAAGTCCCCTTCTTGGCGAAGCTCCAAGTGTTGAATTCATCAAGGAAGTTGAATCCATAGTTCTCGGATTTGATGAAATAGTCGGTATCCATGACCTTATCGTGCACGACTACGGTCCCGGGCGTCTTATGATCACCCTTCACGCAGAAGTGCCTTCAGACGGCAACATAAATGACCTTCATGATGTGATAGACCGTGCCGAATATGAACTTGCCGGACGCCTTAACTGTCACGCCACAATTCACATGGATCCCGTATCGATCGGTGATGAATATGTTGATTCACTTAAAGCAATGGTAAAAGAAATCTTGTCCGCCATGCCGGGAATCGTTAACTTCCACGATTTTCGTGTAGTAAAAGGCAATACGCATACCAATATCATGTTCGATGTTGTGGCCTCGTATTCTCTTAAAAAGACAGATGCGGAAATTATCGAAGAGATCGCAACGGCAATAAACAACCGTGACAAAAAACTGTTTTCGGTCATCAATGTCGACCGCGACTATACCGGTAAATAGGCTTGTTTGCCCAATTTTTGTGCATAATTTGTGAATAATTACTCATTTTTTGCGATTTTTCCCCATATTCGTTGACATAAGTTATAAATGTGCTTAAAATATTTCTTGTGTGCGGGTATGGGTTTTTGCGCCCATGCGCCTCACGGGGTATGGAAAATGTTCCGGTAAAACCGGTGAGTTAAGGGGGATCTAATATGGTATCTATTCAGGAAGTATTGACAACAGCCAAAGTAGCAGGCGCCAGCGATGTGCATTTTACGGTAGGTATTCCGCCCAGAATGCGTGTTAACGGTGATCTTATAGGCATGGAATATGACAGACTCCTGCCGCCCGACACCAAAGCTTTAGCCGAGGAGATCATGAACGACACCCAGAAGGCAAAATTTGAGGAAAAGGGTGAATACGATATGTCATATTCGATTCCGAATCTCGGAAGATACAGAGTTAATGTGTATCGTCAGAGAGGTTCTGTTGCCATGGCTTTCCGTCTTGTCGGTACTTCGGTTCCTTCACCCGAAGTTTTGGGTATTCCCGCCAGTATCATAGATCTTTATCAGCGTAAACGTGGTCTTGTTCTCGTAACCGGTCCTACAGGTTCGGGTAAATCCACAACACTTGCTTCGATAATAGATAAGGTCAACAAATGTCGTGACGCACACGTCATTACACTTGAGGACCCCATAGAATATCTTCATCAGCACAATTTAAGTATGGTCAACCAGCGTGAGATCGGTATCGACTCACATTCCTATGCAGATGCATTAAGGGCAGCTCTTCGTGAAGACCCCGATGTAATCCTGGTAGGAGAAATGCGTGACCTTGAGACCATATCCGTAGCGATCACCGCTGCAGAAACCGGTCACCTTGTGCTGTCAACACTTCATACCATCGGCGCAGCATCTACCGTTGACCGTGTGATCGATGTATTCCCGCCTCACCAGCAGCAGCAGATCCGTATCCAGCTTTCAAACGTGCTGGAAGCCGTAATTTCTCAGCAGCTTATTCCTACCATTGACGGTAAAGGCCGTGTAGCGGCATTCGAAGTAATGCATGCCAACCACGCAGTTCGTAATCTTATCCGTGAAGGTAAATCACACCAGCTCACGAGCGTTATGCAGACCAACCGTAAGCTCGGCATGATCACTATGGACGAAGCTATTTCACAGCTTTATTACCAGAACCGCATTTCGAGAGAAGACGCCATCGAGTTCGCTCAGGACGTTGACGGCATGGAACTTAAACTCGGATAACCACAGCCAAACCGGCCTCATTTTCGCCTGAATTTGATATTTTTTTGACGAATATTGCTGAAATACGGCTTTGTTAATCGTTTAAGTAAAAAAAGTGCGTATTTTTGTTAATATTCATTACATACCATAATAGTATATTATATTAAATAGGTACTTTTGTACCATTTTCAGGGGTTACAAATGGCATATTTCGGACAGACCAAGTTACGTTTGGGTGAGATACTGGTCCAGGCAGGACTCCTCACCAATGAAACACTCGAGGACGCCCTTTCCAAAAAGGGCACCATGAAGATCGGAGAATATCTTGTTGAGAACAACGTAGTTTCCGAGGATGACATCGCCAAGGCTATGGCCGAGAAATTGGGCTATGAGCTCGTCGATCTTCGTCTTGTGGATGTTCCCGAAGATATATTAAATCTCGTCGATCTTAAGACTCTTAAGAAAGACAGAGTTATTCCGATAGGATATTCGGCAGGCAACATGAACATCTTACGTCTTGCCATGGCGGACCCTACGGACATAAACGCGATCGATGATATCTCCATCATCACCGGTTGCCAGATCGATCCCGTGGTTTCAACTCCCAGAGCCGTAATGCTGGCCCTCGACCGTTACTACGGTTCCGAAGAGATCAACTCAAAGCTCGAAGAATATGCCAAAGAGCGTCTTACCCACGAGGAAGAAGACATATACGACGAGGACATCAATTCATCGCCCATCGTATTGCTCGTCAAAGAAATGATAGACAAGGCAGCTCGTCAGCGTGCCTCTGATATACACATTGAAGCTCTTGAACACGAAGTGAGAGTCAGATACAGGATAGACGGTGCGCTCTATGAAAGAGCCCGTTACAACATCAAGATCCTGCCTGCCATCGTAGCGCGTGTCAAGATCATATCCGGCATGGATATTTCGGAAAAAAGAAAACCTCAGGACGGTCGTATCACACAGGTCGTCGACAGGGTTGAGTACGATATCCGTGTATCGGCACTCCCGAGTGTCTACGGCGAGAAGATAGTTATGAGACTTGCCGCCAAGAAGGCACTCAACAGAGAAAAGAGTCAGCTGGGTCTTAAACCCAACGAGATGAAGCAGTTTGACCACATCATCAAGAACCCTCACGGAATACTCCTTGTTACAGGTCCTACGGGTTCGGGTAAGTCAACGACTCTTTATACAGCACTTTCAGAACTTAATACCGAAGACGTTAACATCATCACGGTCGAAGATCCTGTCGAAGCAAACATAGACGGTATCAACCAGGTTCAGGTCAACCCTAAGGCCAACCTTACGTTCGCTACTGCACTTCGTTCCATACTCCGTCAGGACCCGGATATCATCATGATCGGTGAGATCCGTGACCAGGAGACCGCGAGCATAGCAGTACAGGCCTCCATCACAGGTCACCTTGTAGTATCGACACTCCACACCAACTCATCCGCAAGTACGATAACCCGTCTTGAAGATATGGGTGTTGAAGCGTATTTGATAGCCGACTCTGTGGTGGGTGTTATAGCACAGCGTCTTGTAAGGCGCCTGTGTCCCGAGTGCAGGAAGCCCAGGATCGCAACACCCGAGGAATGCGACATTCTCGGTGCAGATCCCAAGGTACAGCATATAATCTACGATCCTCGCATAAGAGACGTGGAACATCCTTGTACAAGATGCGACAGCATGGGTTACAAAGGACGTATCGGTGTATACGAGATCATGGAGATGACTCCTGAACTCAAGGCGCTTATCAGCAGAGGCGGCAACGCCGACGAGATCAAGCAGCTGGCACTTTCTCAGGGCATGCATACATTAAGGATGTCGGCTTCCGAGTATGTGCTTGACGGTACAACATCATTTGATGAGATGATGAAGGTTTCATTTGATTCATAGAAAGTATTATTCGCAAAAGACAGATTGGGCGAATGACAATATTTTGATCACGGGGAAAAGCAGTAAATGGCAACATTCGGTTATGAGGCTATAGACAATCAGGGTAAAGTTACAAAGGGAAGTTCCGATGCGGAGAGTGTCGAACAGTTAAAAGACCAGCTTAAGACTCAGGGACTTATACTTGTCGATGCAAAAGAGCAGAATCTTCTCAACCGGGATCTCAATTTAGAGATAGGCGGATATCCCAAGGCAAGAGACCTTGCGGTTTTCTGCCGTCAGTTTGTATCAATGACAAAAGCCGGTGTATCGATTCTGGATGCACTCAGGATGCTAACGGATCAGACCGAGAATAAGCGTCTTCAGCAGGCAGTTGATAATGTACGTGCCAATGTTGAAAAGGGTGAGACACTCGCGAACTCTTTTGCGATGCATCCTAAGATTTTTCCGGCTATCATGGTAAACATGACTCAGGCAGGTGAAGCTTCCGGTTCCCTTGATACCGCTATGGACCGTATGTCTCTTCAGTTTGAAAAAAATGCCAAGACCAAGGCACTTGTTAAGAAAGCGTTTATCTATCCCACAGTAGTAATGGTGCTTGCCGTTGTAATGGTAATTGTAATGCTGATAGTGGTAATACCAAAGTATACAAAGATGTTTGAAGAGTTGGATACGGAATTGCCGCTTATTACAAAGATGGTTAAAGGCGCTTCGGATTTCCTGATGGCATATTGGTTCATTGTATTTCCGATATTGATCGGAGTGGTTGTCATGATAGTGATGTGGTCAAAGACCGATTCGGGAAGACATGTATTTCATAAGTTTAAACTCAAATTTCCGGTCACCAGAAACCTTGAAATCAAGCAGGGATCGTCACTTATGGCTAGAACTCTTTCAACCCTTATAGCATCGGGTGTTCCGATGGTGGAGGCTGTTGAAATTACAGGAAACGTAATGACAAATGTATATTTCAAGGAGGCGATGGAATATACAAAAGACGAGATCATGATAGGTCAGCCCTTATCAAGACCGCTGGAGGAGTCAAAGATCTTTCCGCCTATGGTATATCATATGGTGCGCATCGGTGAGGAATCGGGTGACACCGAAGAAATGCTTACAAAACTTGCTGATTATTATGACGAGGAAGTTGAGATGGCTGTTCAGTCCATGATGGCCGCGCTCGAACCAATGATTATCATAGTGCTGGCAGGTGTTGTGGGATTCCTGATAGCCGCATGTATGGCACCTATGGTCAGCATGTACGGTGCACTTAATAATTTGTAAAACTTATCAATTTGTAAGGATACAATATCCGGAGTAGGGACCGGATGTTTATCATATAATAATATTAAGAAGGAGATTTAACTATGAAAAAGTTAAACAACAAAGGTTTCTCTTTAGTAGAACTTATTATCGTTATTGCCATCATGGTAATCCTTGTAGCAGTTCTTGCACCTCAGTTCACAAAGTGGGTTGAAAGATCAAGAGTTGGCACAGATATTCAGAACGCTTCTGAAATAGCTACAGCTGTTCAGGTTGCATATGCAGAGGGTAAAGTAAGCGCAGGCGTTACAGGACAGACTATTGATTTAACCAAGCTTACGTCTATGACAGCTGAGCCTAAGGTTAAATCCAATACAGTAAAGGGCGCAGGTTCAGGTGATGCATTCACTTATGACATCAGTGCAACAGGTGCAGTAACAGTATATGGTTCGGGCGTAAAATTATTCCCTGAACCCGCTACCGCAATTCAGACCTATCTTGATTCATAAATAATAAATATGTCTCCCGAAATAGTAATCTCATTCATAGTCTTCCTGTATGGCATAGTTGTAGGTTCTTTCCTTAATGTATGTATATACAGGATCCCTAAAAAAGAGAATATTGTAAAGGTAAGATCACACTGTATGGAGTGTGGCTACCAGCTTAAATGGTACGATCTCATACCAGTGTTTTCTTACCTTTTCCTTCGGGGAAAATGCAGAAAGTGCGGTACTAAGATTTCACCGCAATACCCGATAATCGAGACGTTAAACGGATCTTTATGGGTAGCTATATATTTAGTAAAGGGGGCAAATGTAGAATCCCTACTCTACTGCCTGCTTGCAAGCGCACTTATCGCGCTTTCGGTGATCGATTTCCGTACTTTCGAGATACCGGTGGGCTTTAACATATTTATAGCCTGTCTGGGTATCGTAAATTTGGTACTTAATTATCGCAACTGGCTTAACTTCGTTATCGGGGCCTTGTGCGTATCTTTATTTTTGTATTTACTCTACATATTCAGTAAGGGCCGCGCAATCGGCGGCGGAGACATCAAACTGATGGCTGCCTGCGGGTTGTTAGTTGGCTGGAAACTCATAATATTTGCTTTTTGTCTTGGATGTATTGCGGGCGCCGTAATACATATATTAAGGATGAAGATCACAAAAACGGACCATGTACTTGCGATGGGCCCGTATCTTTCGTTTGGAGTGCTGATAGCCGCGTTATGGGGAGATACCATAATAAGATGGTATCTTAATGTGTGCGGTCTGTGATCTTTGAAGGAGAATTATGTCTAACAGAGTAGTGTGCATTGAGGTGGGATATACTACCACACAGATCTGCGAAATGGATTTTCGCACCAAAAATCCCAAAGTATACAAAAGTGTATCTGTCCCTACACCCAGGGGAGTGTTTGATGACGGATTCATAAGTGAGGATACACAGTTTCCTCAGATGATAAGACAGGCCCTCAGTCTTCATAAGATCAAGGCTAAACAGGCTGTTGTGACCGTAACTTCCAGTAAGATCTTTACACGTGAGGTTATGATACCTCCGGTTAAGGCTAACCAGATCCAACCGCTGGTTATTGCCAATGCGTCCGAGTATTTCCCGGTAAATCTTTCGGAACATGAACTGGGACATCTCGTACTTGGTACTGACCGCGACGGAGATACAGCCAAACTTAAACTTCTTGTAATGGCATGTCCCAAGACTCTTATTGCGGGATATGACAAAATGTGCGAAGCCGCAGGGCTTCACCTGATAAGCATCGATTACGCAGGTAACTCGATCTACCAGGTCATGAAAAACGAAACTATTGAAGATACGGAGATGGTTATCCGTATCGATGAAAAATCTTCCGTGGCGACCATTATTTCGGGTAGCCAGCTTGTTATGCAAAGAAATGTCACATACGGCGTGGAAGGTGCTATAAATGCTATCATGAATTCTCTTGCTTTTGATGAGGATTCTTATGTTGATGCACTTAATAAGATCATATCCGAGGAGTGCATTAATTTAAATCTTGCCGATATGGCAGCTCCTCCGGCACCGGCTCCGGTTGAAATGCCCGAGAGTAGTGAAGCAGCAGAGGAAGCGGATGCATTCTCAAGACTTGCAAGACTTAACGGTATAGGCGATGACGCAGACGGCTATTCATCGCCTAAGTTTGCTTCAAACAGTTCAAGTTACATCATGAATGATGCCGACAGACAGTACAATGAAGCTAAGAAGGAAGTTACCGATGCACTTGCACCCCTTGTAGGTAATATCGCAAGAGTACTCGATCTTTACAATTCCAAAAATCCCGAAAGAGCCGTAAAGCGTGTTGTCATCACCGGTATGGGCGCACAGGTAAACGGATTGTTTAAACTTTTTGCCAACGAACTATCAATCCCGACTGTAGTGCTTAATTCACTTCGTAACATCAATATAGCTAATGCCGCTCAGGCTACAAATATCGGAATAATCGTCACATCCATCGGTGCAGCGATAGCACCTATCGGTTTTATCAATGAAGAGAAGAAAAAGACCGATATCATGGATGTAAACTACCGTACTACAGCAATACTGGTAGGAATCCTTTCACTCGTGATTTGCGGAGCACTTTCTTTTTTCGCATATACGGCATATCTTAATCAGGTCAGAAGACACGCTGCGCTGCTGCATGATGAAGCCAAATATGCGCCTGCCGAGCAGGTATACCACGAAGCCGAGAGTTTAAAAGAGTTAAGTCAGCAGATCGATGTGGCCAAGGCTATGACGGGAAATTCCAATGATGCACTTTATGAGTTTCTTGAGGACCTTGAAACAGTGCTTCCCGCAATGGCTGAGGTTACCGACTTTACGTCAAATACGGAGTATTGCCAGATCACTCTTGTGGTACTGGATCTTGAAGTCGCCGCCAAGGTGTTTGATAATATGAGAACCTTTGACTGTGCCAAAAATGTATACATGAACGGTATCGAAGAAGCAGAGTTTTCTTTTGAAGAATACAGAGATTATGTTGTACAGCAAGGGTATATGACCGGCGAAGAGTTTGATGCCGCCAATGATGAACTTGCCAAGGCTGCTGAGGGCGAAGAAGAGGATGATTCGGAATCCGAAGAGGGCGAAGATAAGATTTATCAGAAGCATTTCCTTGATGAGAACGGCAATATGGTATATGTACCCGATAAGTATTACAAAGCTCACTTTACGGTAGAGTACAGGAATGTGCTTGATGAAGCGACTGAGAATCTTTCAAATGCACAGGAGGGTGATACATGAAGACAAAGGATAATTCAAACTCCAAGCAGGCAATGCTCATCGTGGTGCTGATAGGACTTGTATTGATAGCACTTACGTACTTTCTGGTATATCAGAAAGTAAATGATAAGACAGCAAAGCTTAAGGCAGACAATCAGGCACTTGCGCAGCATGTTAACGAGTTGAAAGTCTACTATGACAACAAGGATACATACGAAGAGCAAAAGACCTATTATGCTTCCAGGATCAAGGATGAGCTTAAAGATTTTCCGGCAGACGTAAGAGACGAAGACAAGGTAATGCTGGCCGTAAAAACGCTTGCGGGTGCGGATATAGATTATACAAATATCAATCCCACAGAGGCGGAGGCATATTATACAATCGAAAATTCAGTCGATCCCGCACTTTTGGTGGCTGTCGGTCTTGACAATCTTGAGGGGCAACTGATATTTGCCAAACGTACGGCAGCTTATATCAACAAGACCGATTATAAGGGACTTAAGAATATCGTAAAGGTAATGAATGCCTATGGATATGAGAGTGCTCTTAACAATATCACATATTCCAAAAACCAGCAGGACAATGTGCTTGAAGGTACAGTGGAAGTGACGTTTTATAATGTCTACGGTGACGGCAAGAAATATACGCCTGTTGATATGCACGAATATACAAAGGGACTTGAAGATCTCTTTAATCTCAAAAAGAAAGTTCCGAAGACCGATACATCCGGAGAAACCGGCGAAGAGGGCACAGAAGAAGCAGATGCTTGATCGTAAAAGACAGTATGGCAAACTGAATAATAAGGGTTTTTCCCTTGTGGAAGTGCTGATAGCGGTCATGATACTTGCGATCGCCACAGGGCCTATTCTTTCGTGTTTTATCACATCCTTCAGGATAAACATGAAATCCAAGGAGCGTCAGCGGGAAAATTCCGCCGCGCAGAGTGTTATGGAAGGCTTTAAGGCCTACAGTCTGGAAGATATTGAAAAGCAGTTTTCAGATCCCGCTGTACCCTTAAGAATTTATAATACAAGCAATGTGACCGATGCAAACGGCGCATCGGTACAGTCGCTGGGACATTTTGCCTGCCTGCTTAAAGATGGTTCGGGTAATGTAACAACGGATCTTAAAAACGTTGATAATTACGGACATCCCCAGGAGTTTATGCTATATGACGTTAATTATCAGGGCAAGAATTTTGACGTCAAGGTAACGACAACCCCTTCTGTTTTAAAAGATATAACCTATATCGAGAACATGAACGGCTTTCAGGATTGTATATACGAGCAGCCCATAGATGAGCAGGGTGCCAAATATTATGATCTGTTAAGCGAAATATGTAAAAAACTGAACGAACTTGATGAGATTTACGGTTATGCGGAGATTCCCGGTGTTCCCACTGATCCCGATGCCGGATACAAGGTAGATGCCCTTGATCTTAGTAAGATAATCTTTACACGTACCACAAATGTCACGATAACGGATTCGAAAGTTACCGTTTCGGTAGTGTATAATGCCAAAGCCGATCATTATCCTTACTACAATGAGCATGGAACCTATAATTATCTGACACAGAACTTTACGATCACAGTTTCCGATGATTATTATGACAACTCATCCACCGGAGCGACGCTTGAAAACGTATTTCTGTTTGTGTTCCCGGCGTATTCATCGAATCTTGCCATGTATCCCTATTCCAAGGATATATATAATATTACAAGTAATTCCACAAGGAATGTTTATTTTGTAAAGCAGAAGGATAATTCGGTTGTAAATCTAACCACATGTGAGAATGCATACAATCCCGAGTTCCACCTTACGAATGTGGCATTTTATCACAACTTAAAGGATAATCTGGGAGGCGGACTCACCACAGGAGCGGCAACCTTCAGTTCCATCGGTACATCCACCATTCAGGACGGACTTTCTTTTGACGAACCGCAGGCTTTTATATATGAAGTTGAGGTGGCTGTTTATGATGCCGGAACTTTGGATGCAGGCGGAGAAGCAATTTATACACTTAACGGTACCAAGAACGATAAGTAAGAAAATTTTCAGATGAGAAGAATCAAAGATATCATTAAAAAACTGAATGACAGCGGCTCCACGCTCGTTACGGTTATTGTGGTCGTAACATTTGTCACTATAATAGCTACCACGATACTGTATCTGTCGGGCACGAATTTCATGATGAAGGAGACGAACCGTAAAACGGCAGAAAACTTCTATGATACCGAGACGGCGCTTGAAGAGATCAAGACGGGGCTGTGTGCTGTTGCGGCCGAGGCTACCAAAGAAGCATATTTCGAAACGATGATCAACTATTCGATCACGTCTCCCTATACCCGGTATGAGACTTTTGAAACGGTTTTTCTGGATGAGCTTGAGCGGGTATGGAATGAAAAATGTACTGCAGTTCCGGGAACGCCACCCGATTACGAAACTTACCTTAACAGTATGCTTAGTCCCAAGTATGCCGGGTGCTTAAGCTTTAAAGACGGATGTGACGGCAGCCTTGATATGTCAGAAAAGGATGACGGGTATGCATATATCAGGGGATTTATCATAGAGTTCCAGGGGGCGGACAAATATTATACCAGGATTGAAACGGATTTTGTTTTTACGGTTCCGATCATGAACTGGGCACTTGAAAAGTCATATTCACACATAGAAGATGCTTCGGGTTCCGAATCGGTTGATGAGCGCAAAGAATATGATATAGCCGAGTATGTTAATTACATAAACTGGATCAAGTCCTCTGAATAATAAAGCATACATCTGGATTATGGGCACAAAAAGGGAGATTATTTGGAAGGAAGTTTAAATTTTTGGAATACTGCATTAAGTGATTTATGGGGTGACATTTATAATCGGTTAATATTGAGAATGTATCATTAATGTAGGAGACTTTGATTTATGAAGAACGATAACAGGGGTCTCTCCCTTGTGGAGATCATAATAGTAATCACGATCATGTCGGTACTTACTGCCGTTGGGATTATTGGATTTGGCATGATTTCCGGCAAGCCCGCAGAACAGTGCGCTGAGAATATTAAAGTTTCTCTTCTTAACAACCGCACGACAGCACTTGGAAAGTTTAAATCGGATGTTGTGATTACGGATTCGGGAAGCGGAATCCAGCTTACGGAAAATATTGCAAATAAGGACGGAACCACTTCATCAAAGACTCAAAAGATCGGTGATTCCGATGTGCTGGTAGAGTATTCTACGGATGCTTCGACCTATACTCCGCTTTCATCGCTTACCATTTCCTTTGACCGGGCTACGGGAGCCATCAAACATCCCGGCGGAGATACTGACCTGTATATCAAGTGTTCGAGGGCGGGCAAATCATATGTTGTGCAAGTGTATCACCTGACGGGTAAAGTAGTTATATTGGATTAGTGTGTATTGCATTCTTGGATTGTAGATAGCAGTACGGGAGTGCGAGGTACAATAAATGGAGCGTTTAAGAAGATTTTTCGGTAAATTCAATAACGTCGGAATGAGTCTTGTGGAGCTTGTGTGTGCCATCGGCATCATGAGTCTTGTTGGTGCGTCTGTTGCCGGATTTATGATAGTAAGTGCCAATACCTACTCACGCGGCACGACCGAAGTTCAACTTCAGGAGGATGCCCAGCTGCTGGCAAGCCAGATAAATAATCTGGTACAGGATTCGGGTGAAGCGGATACACCGACTCCCGAACAACTCGTGTTACAAAGAGGCGGCAAGGAATATTCTATATATCGCGATTCAGATGATACCGTTCAATATTCGGTAGATGGCTCGGATCCGATTCCCATGGCAGAAAATGTAAAAGTTCTTGTAATGGACGCCACCGATTTTTCACAGGACGGAGTTGTTCAGATATATATATGCCTTGAAAAGAATTCCATGACCTATGCCGGAAACTATACGGCTACGTCACGTAATGTAAGCGTTGTTACCTCCATGACCGAGGGTGAGCTTACGATGACCTATACTCCCGAGTATGTACTTGAACCCTGCCAGGAATATCCTATTTCCGCAGTCATGAGCGACGGCTCCGGTATAGATTATGCGATCGCCGGTGCCACCGATGATAAAACCGTGCTTAGCTTTGAAGTATCAACCGGTAAGAGAACCATCAAGATCGGCAAGGACGAGACTGCCGAGAAGTTCCAGATAATAATGAGTTCTCAGGCACGTAAACCGAGTGACGGACTTACTCCCCGTGTTCAAGAAACGGCCGATGTATATGTAAGGCGTGTAAATAATGTGGAACTTGTTAAGACCTCGTCTTCCGAAGGCACCACTACAGGAACGGTATATACATTTACTTCAAAGGTGACAGGTACTAATTTATCGGATATGTCACCTGTTCTCGATCCGGGCTTTTCCGATGATCCCCAGGGATTATATAAGACCGGTGTAAGTCCCAGAGATTCGCAGATCGAAGTGGCTGCTTTTGACAAGAACGGTAATAAGGTATCCAACTATTCACAGTATTTTGAAGTATTAAACTATTCAAGCGACGGTACGGCAACGCCCACCATCACCATAAGACTTAAAAAGAACCTTGAAGACGGTGAGGGTATTCTGGTTGTAGGTAAAGCAAACCATGGATTCGGTGTTGTTACTGAGTTTTGGGGCGGCAATGTGATAACCAATATGACCGGTACGATGTATGCGCCGCTTACATCCATGTATTACATTACCAAGGCTTATTATACATTTGACGGTTCAAAGATTGCTCGTGGATCAGATGATTCACAGGGGTGGTTCTCAGCACTTGATGTGTTAAAGACCGGACTTATTCCGGGCAGATACCCCGGATGTGATGATGCTAAACCTGTCAAAAGACATAGATTCAGAGAGGTGACTCTTAATTCAGCAGGTGAAGTTACCGGGTACGGAATGTGGACCCAGTGGCGTCCAAACGGTCAGAATATAGGCGATTACGATATCAATTTACGTCCGGATACAACACTTTCACTTGATGCTGGAAAGGCCTATGAAGTTGAGATTGAGATCGCGATGTACAGCGCAAAACGTGGCGGTGCCAAGGTCTGGCCTTTTGATGATACACCAAAGGAAGCTTATACCATAAGCGGTATCATAAAGCCGGTTTCGGTTTATTATAATGTAAGTTCTGAAGGTGTAACCTCGGTCAATAATGTTATCGGATTGGCTTCACTTGAGACTCCTTATACTGTTCATGGCGGAAAGACTGTAGATATATCATATATTAAGGCAGATGCGG
>Ga0310691_10003392_pt1 | contig 19214 bp, 16 predicted proteins | sample 176DNAGHGlowgp2_FD_203887 | JGI IMG/M metagenome (GOLD analysis project Ga0310691, IMG submission 203887) | Sheep rumen microbial communities from Palmerston North, Manawatu-Wanganui, New Zealand - 1766 DNA GHGlow gp2 (v2) (version 2) | ecosystem: Host-associated > Mammals > Digestive system >...
GATTGGTTACGGTTTTTATGCAAAGCCGAAGGCTTTGGTGTATCCGCTTTGGGCAGTGCTTACTTTTCTCCTTCCACTGATACCAATGCTCATTGCCTCTTTTATCGGCTTTCTGATTGCAAGAATAAGCGCAGGCTTCAGAAAAACAAACATTGTTCAGACGGTGCTAACCATCGTCTTTGTGATTTTCTGCTTTTCGCTTCGTTATATCATTGAGGGAATGTTCAGAAACGACAAGGTGGAGCAAACGCTTCAGTCCGCCGCAAAAATGACGGACAGCGCCGCGAAGTATTATATTCCCGCGGAATGGTTTTCAAATGCCGTTACAAAATTCTCTGCTATGGATATACTGCTTTTTATAGGTGTAAGCATTTTGCTTTTTGCTGCGGTATTCTTCATTGTCGGAAGGTCTTACCGAAATATCAATTCCGCTTTGAAATCGCACGCAGCGGCAAAGCGCTACCGTATGGACGGGCAAAAGAAAAGAAACGTTGTGAATGCGATTGCCTTCAAGGAATTCAAACGGATGACAGGTTCGACAACCTATACGGTCAACGGCGCGATGGGCGAAATATTTGCCTTTCTCCTCGGCGTTGTGACGCTGATTATCGGCTTTGATAAAATCGTTGCAACCGTTACGAATAACGCACCGTTTGACCCGGCTATCCTTCAGCCGGCTATCCCGTTTATCGTTTACTTTTTCATAGGTATGGTGGCAACCACGGCGTGCTCACCGTCGCTCGAAGGCAAAAACTACTGGATTATGCAGAGCCTTCCTATTGAAAAGAAAACAATTTACCAGGGTAAAATGCTGTTTAATATGTATCTGACGGTGCCGTTTATGCTGTTTGCCACGCTTTGCCTTTGTATCTCTGCAAAGGTACCGACTGTGAACACGGTACTGTATCTGATACTCGGCGTAGTGCTTTGCGCCTTTTCTACGGCGTGGGGCTGCGTGTGCGGTGTGAAGCATATCCGCCTTGACTGGGAAAACGAGGTTGAGGTCATCAAGCAGGGCTCGGCGGTTACAATTTACTTGTTGCCTAATATGTTTGTGACAATGGGGCTTTGTGTGCTGACGGTATTCCTTGGAACGAAACTTGACCATAGACTGATAACAGGCGTTTTAATTCTGATAACCGCTGTATTGTCGGCACTGAGTTACAGGAGGGTAATGATATTGTCTAAAAAAGGAGGTAAAAAATGATTATTGGAATTATTGGAGAAAACTGCAGCGGCAAATCAACTCTTGCTAATAAGATACAAACTGCCCTCGGCGGACAGATTATAACCGGCAGGGATTATTTCAGACTTGCCAAATCGGAAAGCGAGGCAACAGCACTGTTCAAGGAAAAATTGAAAAACGCCCAAAACGGCGACAACATTATATATGTGACTTCCGAAAAGGAGCAGGTGGCTTTATTGCCCGACGGCGCGGTAAAAATACTCGTGTATGCTGACCTTGAAACCGTCAAGGAACGCTTTAAAAAGAGAATGCACGGCAATCTTCCGCAGCCTGTAGCTAAGATGCTCGAAATGAAGCACGGAATGTTTGATAGCGGCGAATATGATTTTCGCTTTGACGGCGTAAACGGTGATGCAGACGAATTTTGTAAGCTGCTGAGTAAATACGGAAAGGAATAAAAATGAAAATTTTAGTGCTTAACGGCTCTCCCAAAAGGGATAATAGCGATACTATGCACATCACCAGCGCCTTTCTTGACGGAATGAATGAAGTCGGAAAGAATGAAATACATATTGTTGATGTCATTGACAAGCATATTGAATACTGCACGGGCTGCTTTTCCTGTATGCGAAACGGCGGCAACTGTATTTACGATGACGATATGCGCGCTCTCCTTGAAGAAATTCTCGAAAGCGATTTGCTGATTTTCAGCTATCCCCTTTATTGCTACGGTATGCCTGCGCCGCTCAAGGCGCTGCTTGACCGTACGCTGCCGCTGTCAAGTATGGCAATGCAGAAGGTCGGCGAAAGATATGAGCACGTCGGTCAGGCGGATTATTCGCACCTCAGATATGTGATGATATGCGGCTGCGGCTTCCCGAACAGTCAGCATAACTTTGAGCCTGCGATAGCGCAGTTCAAAAACTGCTTCCCGAATCATCATACGATTATCACCGTTCCTGAAAGCCCGATGTTCAACGCACCCGAGGCGGAAATAGTTACAAAGCCGAGACTTGAACATATTAAAGAGGCAGGCAGGCAGTACGCCGAAACGGGTGTTATTGAAACAACGCTTATGTCAGAAATCTGTTCGCCTATGATTCCCGAAAATGAATATGCCAAAATCGTTAACAACAGCGTTAAATAAAGAAGGAGTTGTTCAAATATGAGTGATATCAATAAAAATACAAAACGAATCTGTCAGTGTTGCGGCATGCCGCTGGACGACAAAATTATCGCCAAAAACAGCGATGGCACACCGAACGAAAATTACTGTAAATGGTGCTATGCGGACGGAAAATACACTTACAGCGATATGGAAACGCTGATTGATGTCTGCGTACAGCATATGGTAAGCGATGAATTCACAGAGGAGCAGGCACGTGCGTATATGCAGCAGCTGCTTCCCACGCTTGATTACTGGAAACGCTATGAAGAACTCAGCGACAACGGAGAGTTTGAGCAGTTCAAACAGCAGCTGATTGCAGAAATCAACGCACTGAATATTGAAGGAATGCCGAAGGTTGAAATCCTGAATGCACTTGTCGGAAGTTTTGTCAACCTTGAATATCCGCTCCCGAGTGGCACGAAAGCAAAGTTCCTTAACGACAGCACCACCTATCTTGGAACGCAGCTTGAATGTGAATTCGGCGGCGAGCGCTGCTTCGGTGTGCTCGCAAATATGGATTTTATACTGATATGTACCTATGAGGCAGAGGGCAAAAATCCCGAGCTTGTGCTATATAAAAAGAGATAAAAACTAATGGAGAATAACGATGAAATATCCTTTAAGTGAAAAATATAACACGCCCGAACTTATGGCAAAAATTATGGGACCGAACCCGTTAAAACTCGAAGAAGAACTGCTGGCGGGGCATCTGATTCCAGAAGGTGCCACCGTGTGCGACCTCGGCAGCGGTCAGGGGCTGACGAGTGTATTCCTTGCAAAGGAATACGGCTTCAAGGTTTACGCAGCAGACCTGTGGAGCAACCCCGAAGAAAACAGAGTTTTCTTTAATGATATGGGACTCAGCGATGAGCAGATTATTCCCGTCAAGGCGGACGCCGAGGCACTTCCGTTCGAGAAAGAATTCTTTGATGCGGTTGTGTCAACGGATTCGTATAACTATTTCGGGCGTAGTCCCGATTTCCTTGATGAAAAGCTCCTGCCGTTTGTCAGAAAGGGCGGCTATATCTACATCGCCATTCCGGGTATGAAAAAGGACTGCCACGACAATCTGCCGAAAGAATTATTGCTTTCGTGGACGCCCGAGCAGATGGACTATATGCACGATACGGTGTACTGGCGCAATATGGTAAGTCAGTGTAAAGGCGCAGAGATTATAACGGTTGAGGAAATGAAATCAAATGAAGAGGTCTGGGCGGACTGGCTGAAACAGGAGAATGAATACGCTGTCGGCGACCGCAAGTCAATGGAGGCAGGCGGCGGAAAATACCTGAACTTCATTAAAATCGTATTAAGAAAAAATGCATAAAACAACACCGCGATGGTAGGCGGTTGTACTTTCCTTGTGTGATATGATATAATGAACTCGACAAATTCGGAGTTTCGGCAGCGAAAACTTTACAATTTAAATTGAACTTGTATAATTGCACGGATGTAAAAGCCGCATTTCAGTAATGCTTAACCGATATTTGCCGTCGTCTGTCATATAAAAATCCCCTTGACTGCTTTCGCGGACAAGGGGATTTTTGCGTTTATTCTGTTTCGGCTTCTATTTCCTTAATGATACACTCATTTCCCTGGACAAGCCATGTTTCACCGCTGTGACAATACGGACATTCCTTGCCGTACTTAACGGTTTCATATGTCTGCTCACAGTTTGAACAGTACGTAACGGCAGGTATTTCCTCAAGCACTAACTCGCTGTCCTTAAGAACAGGATGTCTTCCTTTAAAATAGTTCCAGCAGTCAACGAACAAATCCGTCATTATTCCGGACACCTCGCCTACCTGAAGCACTACCTTGCCGATATTTATAATGTTTTGCTCCTCAGCGGTTTGATCAAGCGTATTTGCAAGATTGATGATAATACCCATTTCATGCACGATATACTACCTCCGCATAAATCAGTCTTTCATCAGCTCTTCAATATCTACCGCATTACCGGTATGAGGATGTGTCTTGTGGAATTCCTTGGTAGCCTTGTTGTATTCCTTACGCTTTTTACGCATTTCCTTTGCTTCTTCGGAACCGCTGTTAAGAAGGATCTTGAATGCTCTCGGAATTGCATAACCTGCAAGTCCTCCTACCTTCTTTTCTGCAACACGCATATTTGAAGCCGCAGGATGATCACGAAGAAGATGAATTGCGTCAAATTCGCACTTAGTAGTGCAAAGTCCGCAACCGATACACTTGTTTTCATCAACGATAGTAGCGCCGCAGCTGAGACAACGAGAAGTTTCAGCTTTAACCTGCTCCTCTGTGAAGATAAGGCGATTGTCAACAAAATTGTTTTTATAGTCAATTGTTTTATCAATCGGCGGAACCTGACGCTGTGCCGTATCGTAAGAATCAATTGCAATATTGTCTTTATCAAGCGACTTGAAATAACGGCGGTCTCTTGCCAAGGTCTGAGAAACATTGTTCTTTGAAACAAATCTTGAAAGTGATTCTGCAGCCTCGTGTCCCTGACCGATAGCGTCAATAACGAACTTAGGACCTGTAAATACATCACCGCCGACAAAAATGCACGGGTCATTGGTCTGATAAGTAAACGAATCTGCAACAGGATAATTTCCGTGGTGGAAGGTAACGTCAGTACCCTCAAGCAGCTTGCCCCATTCGATTGCCTGACCGATAGCAAAGATTACTTTGCTTGCTTCAACTGTAATGGTGTCATCCTCGTCATATTTCGGTGAGAAGCGTCCTGTTTCGGGATCGATAGTTGAAAGACAGCGCTTTAATACTACGCCGGTAACCTTTCCGCTTTCATCGGTAAGAATTTCCTTCGGTCCCCAGCCTGCGTTAATCTTAACATCCTCTTCCTCAGCCTCTTCAATTTCTTCAAGTGAAGCGGGCATTGTATCCTTAGATTCAAGACAGTACATTTCAACGCTGTCAGCGCCCTTGCGGTGAGCTGTTCTTGCGCAGTCAATCGCAACGTTACCGCCGCCGATAACAACAACATTTCCGCTTAAATCGCTCGTAGTGTCGGAAAGTGCTTTTTCAAGGAAGGTAACGGCAATCTCGGTACCTTCAGCAGTGTCGCCGGGAACGCCTGGGAGTCTGCCTCCCTGACAGCCGATAGCTATATAAAATGCCTCATAGCCCTGTTCCTTCAGCTCGCTTATTGTTACATCCTTGCCTATTTCAACTCCGCACTTGATTTCAACACCGAGCTCGCGGATTATATCGATTTCTGCGTCAATAACATCCTTTTCAAGCTTGAAAGACGGAATTCCATAGGTCATCATTCCGCCGGGCTTTTCATGCTTTTCGAAAACAGTCGGCTTATAACCCATTGTTGCAAGGTAATAAGCAGCGGAAAGACCTGCGGGACCTGCGCCGATAATAGCAATCTTCTCGTCCCATTCGCCGCTTACTCTCTTTGTAATCTTCTTAGGTATGTATCTTGTATCTGCGTGAAGGTCACGCTCAGCAAGGAATTTCTTAACATCGTCAATAGCAACCGGCTTATCTATTGTGCCTCTTGTGCAGGCGTCCTCACAGCGCTTGTTGCATACACGTCCGCAAATAGCAGGGAACGGGTTTTCAAGTTTGATGAGAGCAAGAGCTTCATCATATCTGCCTTCCTTTGCCATTTTCAGATAACCCTGAATCGGAACGTGTGCAGGACAAGCGGATTTACACGGAGCAGTACCGGTTTTATGTGTGTTTACACGGGCGGTATCTCTGTAATTTTCATCCCATGCATATTTACCCCAACGGATTTTATCGGGAAGCGGCTGCTTAGGATATTTTACCTCTGTGCCGTCCTTCTGGCAAAGCTTCTGTCCGAGCTTTACTGCGCCTGCAGGGCAGATTTCAACACAGCGTCCGCAAGCCACGCAGTTTTCCTTATTAACGTGTGCGGTATATGCGCTTCTTGAAAGGTTAGGAGTATTGAAGAGAAGTGCGGTACGAAGTGCGTTACAGATTTTAACATTACAGTTACAGATATCAAAGATATGGTCTGTACCGTCAATGTTGGTAACCTGATGAACGTAACCGTTATCCTCCGCCTTCTGAAGAATGTCAAGCGCTTCTTCCTTCGTAATATAATGCGCTCTTCCGGTTTCAACGGTATAGTCAGCCATGTCGCCTACCTGGATGCACCAATCGTCGCCGTCGTCTGTACAGCCTTCTCCGATTTCAGCACGGGAATAACGGCAGGAGCATATACCTGCGGAAAGATGACCTTCATATTTCTGAAGCCAGTGTGAAATTTTTTCAATACTGATAGCTTCTCTGTTTGCATTTACCTCTTTTTCAACAGGAATAACGTGCATACCTATGCCGTCGCCTCCGGGAGGAATCATAGAGGTAATATGTTCAAGCGGAAGGAAGGTCATACGCTCAAACATCTTTGCAACGGGAGGATTATTCTTGATACGGTCAACTGAGGAGTTAAACAGCTCGGCACTTCCCGGAACAAAGAATGAGGTACGGTAACGTATTTCCTTCGGGGCGCCTTTAATCGGACCGTTGTCATCATAATGATCGCCGTAATCGTATTCAACAAAGCCATGATAGCAAAGCTGGTCAAGAGTTTCCTTAACCTTTTCCCTGCTCATATTCTTTTTGTTCATTTCGCAAAGCTGATCAAAGGTATACCACTTGCGCTGCTTCATTGTAAGAGCGATATCGACTTCATCCTCGCTGAGAATTTCGCGAAGTCCCCAGTATTCCTCGTCGGTGGTTTTCAAACCGAAAATCTTATGGGGAACATTATCGGTTATTTTTGCACCGAGCTTAGCGTATTTTTTCTTTTTTTCTTTTTCGCCGTCGTATTTTGATTTGGTCGCCGGCATTTTATCATAGATTTCAGGCATAGCTATTCTCCTTGTTCATTTTATTCATAGCAATCGGTGAATAAACTTTCACGAATATATTATAAATTAAAGCTATATAAAATTCAATACCAATTATAATAAAAACGGCTGCCCTGCATATGCAGAACAGCCAAAAGTTATTTTTATTTATGCCTGTGGCTTACCTGTAATTTTGCGCTTAAGAATCTTCATTCCTCTCTTGAGTGCGTATGGACCTACTATCTTCATCATATCCTCAGCAAGAGCCATATTGCTTGCTGCCGGAATGTCTCTTGAAAGATGAATAGCGTCAAATTCGCAGCGAGTTGTGCAGAGTCCGCAGCCGATGCACTGGTTAAGGTCAACGGTTGTAGCACCGCAGCCGAGGCAACGTGAAGCCTCTTTCTTAACCTGTTCCTCAGTAAGCGGTAAACGCAGATCCTCAAAGGTCTTTAACGGATCGCCGTCACGCATACCCGGTGCCTGACGGTCAGCGTTATCAAATGCAGGTACAGTGATGTCGTCACGGTCAAGCTCAATAAACTGACGAAGGTCACGGCCGATAGTAAGAGACTGACCGGGATGTACGAAACGGTTAATTGATACCATACCCTCTTTACCCTCGGCAATAGCGTCGATAGCAAAGCGTGCGCCGTGGTAAATATCACCGCCGACAAAGATGTCCGGTTCACCGGTCTGATATGTAACGGGGTCTGCTTTAGCAGTACCGTTTCTGTTCAGCTCAACCTTTGAGCCGTCAAGAAGGTTGCCCCACTCAGCACTCTGACCGATTGCCATGAGTACGTTATTACATTCAATAGTAACCGTATCGTTTTCGTCATATTTCGGTGAGAAGCGGTGCTCATCATCAAATACGGACAGGCACTTTTTGAATACGATAGCCTTTACGCTGCCGTCTTCGTTCTTGAGAACCTCTTTCGGTCCCCAGCCGTTCATAATAGTGATACCCTCTTCTTCAACCTCAGCAATTTCATCCTTTGCAGCCGGCATTTCATCGCGCTGCTCAAGGCAAAGCATAGTAATCTTGCCGTCGGTTGCTCTTGCAGCAGTTCTTGCTACGTCAGCAGCAACGTTACCGCCGCCGACAACAACAACGTCACCGTCAAGCTTAATACTGTTATCCTGGTTGATTCTTCTGAGGAAGGAAACGCCGCTTTCAACGCCTTCAGCATCCTCACCGGGAACTCCTGCAAGACGTCCGCCCTGAAGACCGATAGCAATATAGAATGCCTTATAGCCCTGTGCACGCAGCTCGTCAAGAGTAATATCCTTACCTACCTCAACGCCGCACTTGATTTCAGCGCCCATTCTCTTAATAATATCAATTTCAGCCTCAACAACCTTTTTGTCAAGGCGATAGTTAGGAATACCGTTGGTGAGCATACCGCCCGGGCGGCTTTCCCTTTCAAATACTGTTACAGGATAGCCCTCTGTTCTGAGATAATAAGCTGCGGAAAGTCCTGCAGGACCTGCACCGATAACAGCAATCTTAAAGTCATCCCACTGTTCGCCGACACCGTTAAAGCAAACCTCGGGAACATAATCCTCGCCTGCGTCAAGCTCTCTGTAAGCAAGGAACTTTTTAATTTCATCAATTGCAACAGGCTTATCAATTAAACCTCTTGTACATCTGTCCTCGCAGCGTCTGTTGCAGACAGCGCCGCAAACTGCAGGGAACGGGTTATCCTGACGGATTAACTTAAGCGCTTCCTTATATCTTCCCTCAGCGGCCATCTTAATGTAGCCCTGAACAGCCAGATGAGCAGGACAAGCAGTCTTACAGGGAGAAGTACCCTGATCGTAGCAGTTAATCTTGTTATGGTCACGGTAGTTCCAGTCCCATCTGTCCTCACCCCACGGAAGATCGTCCGGAAGATCATGCATAGGATATTCTACCTTTGTTCCGTCCTTCTTGCAAAGCTTCTGACCGAGTTTAGCAGCACCTGCAGGACAAACCTCAACGCACTTACCGCAGGCAACGCACTTTTCGGGTTCAACGTGAGCACGGTAAGCGGAACGTGACATATTAGGTGTGTTAAAGAGCTGTGAAGTTCTGAGACCGTAGCAGCTTCCCGGAGAACAGTTACAGATACCTACGATTTTATCGGGACCGTCAAGGTTGGTAATCTGGTGAACATAACCCTTCTTTTCGGAGCGAAGAATAATTTCAAGCGCTTCCTCACGGGTAATATATTTTGCGTCTTTACCTGATTCAACAAGGAATTCAGCCATATCGCCGAGAGCGATACACATATGGCCTTCAATATCTCCGACGCCTTCGCCTCTGTAACGCTGAGCCTTACGGCATGCGCATACCATTGTACAGAACTTGTCGTACTTATTAAGCCAGTGAGTTAAATGCTCTACTGATACAGAAGTGCTTTCATGCTCTATTGCCTTTTCTACAGGAATAACGTGCATACCGATTCCTGCGCCTCCGGGAGGAATGAGCTTTGAAGCAAGCTCAAGCGGCTCCTGCGGAGCAAGGTTAAACATTGTTGCAACCTCGGGATTGGTATCGCAAAGTGTTTTATGCTCAACCATATATTCGCCGGAACCTACAACCCATTTCGGAATTAAGAACTGACGCTCTCTGTCCTCATTTTCTCTGTTCTGCTCAAGCAGACCTATCCAGAGGATATGATCTATAATTTTCTGCGCTTCCTCAACGGACATATTATTGCGCTTAGCAAGCTCACCAACGCGAAGCGGAACACGGCGCTTCTTAAAGGAAAGCATAAACTTAACCTCTTCTTTAGTGAGCAGGCGGTCTAAAATCCAGAAATCCATATGGTTTTCCTTCATGCCGCCGGGCAGCTTACGCGGAATATTATCCGTAATCATAAGCGCAAGCTTCATTACTAACTTTTTCTTTTCCGGATCATCGCAATGGTAATCTTCATGAGGGAAATCCCAATCGTTTACATGAATAGCCGGATTGACATCTCTTGGCATAACTATTCTCCTTATTCCTTATTTTTAAGCAGATATTTTAATCCAAAAATATTATACTTGAAAAGCAATATTATTTCAATAGCTAATTTATAAATATATATATTATAAAAAGGGGCTGCCTCACGGACGTGAGACAGCCTTTTTATGTTTATTTCATAATCGGGATTTTAATTTTTAAATCGCTTGTCGGATAAGTTGCGCAGGCATGGAACCAGCCGAATTCCTTATCCATCATACGTCTTCCATCGCCCATAGGAGAAACGAAGATTTCACCGTCAAGCAGCTGAGTACGGCAGAAGCCGCATTCGCCGCAGCGGCAATGGGTATCTACAGGAATTGCAGCTCTTTCAAGTGCAACAGCAACCGGTTCGTTACCGCTTGCAGGTATAACGGTTTCCTCAATACCTCTTACAACAGTGATGTTAAAGGTCTTTGTTTCATTTCCGATAGGATAACCCGGAATCTTTGTAGAATCAACAGGGTTATTCATAACATCGTGGCGGAAGCGCTTTTGTCTTACGCCCATATCGTTCATAATCTTACAGATAAGATTATACATCGGAAGCGGACCGCAGAACATATAAGTCGGATCCTCGCCTGAATACTTTTCAATTACCTCGCGGGTAACAAAGCCTTTTTCGCCCTCCCAGTCGGGATCGTCGGAAAGAACATGAACAACCTTAACGTCGCTGCAAGCCTTTTCAACAGCGTCAAGCTCTTCTTTAAGAACGATATCGCTTGAATTAACCGAACCGTAGATAATCGTAATCTTACAGCCCTTCATCTTGCCCCACGCAATTTCTCTTGCCATGGAAAGGAACGGTGTGATACCGCTTCCGCCTGCGAGAGCAACGATGTTCTTGCTGTCTCTGAGAGGTTCCCAATAGAAGAAGCCGAAAGGCATATTAGCTTCAAGAATGTCTCCCTCTTTTACATTATCAAAGAAGTAATCCGGAACAAGATACGGTCTGTTTCTTCTTATTGTAACCTCAACATAACCGTTTTCGCCGCGTGCCTCATAAGGCGCGGAGCTGATAGTATACGGTCTTGTCAGTACGCTTTCGCCGATTTTGAGCTTAAAGTTGATATACTGACCTGCCTGGAATACAGGAATATGACCGTCAGTTGAAGCAAGACGGAACAATTTTGATGTAGGAGAGGTATCCTTAATCAAGGTTACCTTGAACTCCATTTTTGCAGGATGCAAAGCGTCAGCCATTTCGCGTACAAAGTCCTTAGGCTGCGGCTTATCGGAGGCATTTTCAATAACCTGATGTCTGAGTGCTGTGATTCTTGACGCACCGCCGATATCCTTTAAAAAGCCTTTTACTTTAATGCTTTTTCCCATTATTTTGCACCCTCCTTCTTTGCCATATCTTCAAGAATTGCCTTAGCTGCTGCTCTGCCGTTTGTAACAGCAGGACCCATACCGTTTCCTGACATACCGGGAGAACCGTTAAATTCAAGTCCTTCAATAAAGTGGTCTTCCTCTTTCATGCCAAGACGTGCAACAGCGTGGTTATCCATTGAGTGAGTATAACCGTAAATACTGCCCTTCCAAGCGCCGACATAGTGTGAAATGGTCATCGGAGTAGTAATTTCAATTTCGGTGATATTCGGTCTGAAATCAATACCGGAAATCTTAATATATTCCTCCATCATCTCATTACCGAGACGTCTCTTAAGGTCAAAATAGTCCTCTTCCTTTACGCCTTCAAAAGCAGTAACGGGTACAAGAGCAGTAATCGAAACCTGAGTATAGCCTTCGGGAACACAGTCCTTATTAGCATAGTTAAGGCATATGGTAGTAATATAGTTATACGGCTCTGTGATATTCTTATAGTTTTCCCAGATCTCATTGGTATCCATTGTTGTACCTGAGAAGGTTGAATAATTCATCAGACCGTTTTCCTCAGGCGTACCCTCAAGCACTGCAATAAGCGATACCGGGCAAACGGAAAGCTTCAAGCCGTTAATCAGCTTGATTGCTCCCTTAGGAACCTCGCTGAGAGGCTCAATCATCTGTGTATATACCTTATTTGGATATGGTGCAGAAACAACGTAATCACAATGAATTTCGTCTCCGTTCTTAGTACGGACACCGTAAACCTTGCCATTCTTAACAAGAATTTTTTCAACTTCCTGCTTGAATTCAAACTGACCGCCGTTTTCTTCAATTTTCTTTTCCATCTTCATACTCATCTCATGTGAGTATCCGCGACAAACATAACTTCCTGTCAGATAGTCAGCCATTAAGAACGCGTAAATGGTAAACGGAAGATCGTCCATTCTGTTGCCTACATAAATCCAGTAAGGCGTAATCATCTCAACAGCTTTCTTGGGAAGGTTAAAGGTATTGATAACCTCAGTTGCTGAGTAGCCGACTGTTTTAACAAAATCAGGGTGCTTAAGGAGCATCTGAAGCTTGCTCATAGGAGTAACTGAAAGCGTATTCATGCTGTCATAAACTCTGCGGCAAAGCAAAAACAGCTCATGAACCTTGTCATATGTACCCGGAACTACTGCGTCAACTTCTTTTGCTGCGGTTTCATAACCGTCGTGAATAATAGCGTCAATGCCTGAATTAGGAAGTGCTACGCGGTAACATTCAGGTACGGGAAGCCAATCAATATCAACGCCCATATCGTCAAAAAACTGACCTACCTTAAGGCGCTTGCCCGGCTTACCGATTGACATCATCTCATGCAGGGTTGCCTCAATTTCGAATCCGTTTCTGACAAAGTCCGTTGCCAAACCGCCGGGAAGGTTGTGCTTTTCAAGAATAAGAATATCCTTAACACCCTTGTCCTGAAGGTGCAGAGCAGTTGACATACCCGAAAGCGCACCGCCGATGATGATAACATCATAATGGTCTTTAAAAAAGCTCATACTTTGGTTTTCCTTTCAATGATAGTATCAAAAAACGGGAAGGGGCGAACCCCTCCCCGAAAGGTATGTATTAACTTAGAAGAAACGCTCAACAAGCTCTCTTGAGTATTCAGCTGTTTCGTCCATATCGCCGAAGGACATAATTTCACCTGCATAGAAGGTGTCATATTTATCCTGCATAGCCTCTACCTTGTCATACCAGCCAGCAGCGTAATCTTCGGAGAATACGTGCGGGAAGTAGTAAACGCTCCACTCGTTAACAACGTTAGAAGCCGGATTGTGCATTGTCTTGAGGTCTTCAAGAACCTGCTTCTTACATTCATCGTAAGGAATTTCCTTGCTGTTCTTATGCTTACGAAGAGCATAGGTTGTGATAACCTGATCCTTGGTATCCTTCCAACGACGATAGTAAACCATAAGCTTACCAAGTGTCTGAGGAGTCATGTTATCGAATACATAGTAAGAAATCTCAGGATGATCTTCAGGCTTGGTTTCGCAAGCAAGTACATCGTAACGCTCGTAATCGATCTTTGAGAAGAGTTCCTTTTCGTCTTCACGTGCGTCGAAGTAGTCAACCATACCAACCTGTCCGTCGTCTCTCTTATTCGGGATGTAAAGAGGAGCGGTAACGATGATCTTGTCATACTCTTCAACTTCACCGTTAACTGTAACGTAAACCTTACCGTCCTTACGCTCTACCTTTTCGATAGTGCTGTTAAGTCTTGCAGGGTTCTTAAGGTGAGCATTAAGAGCTTCCCAGATTGACTGAGTACCGTCTTTCCATGTCCAGAGGTTAACCTTTACAAAGTTCATTGTGGTCTGGAAGTCAAGATACTTAAGAACATAAGCTGCCGGAATTTCGTCGAAATAACCGTAACCGAATGAAGTGAAAGGACCGATCCATACTTTCTGAGTAAGCTCAACGCCGTTCTTTTCACACCAATCTTTGAAAGGCATAGCAAGATCCTTGAGGTTCGGGTTAACGCCGCTTACAGGCTCACGTCTTGAGCTCTGTGCTGAGAAGCCTTCATATCTTCCCTCTGCAACGCCGCGGTGACCGTTTACGTCATAGCCCTTGTACTTTGTTTCAAGAAGCTCGCCGAGTTTCTTAACCTGCTTCTTCATTCTGAGAAGCTCAGGAATCTTCGTGATGTTCTTCTTGGGCTCGAACGGCTCAATAACGTTACCCTTGCCGTCCTTGTAGTTTCTGTTAAGCTTCGGACCGTCATGAGTAATACCGCAGAATTCCTCAACATCGTGAACAGCATAGTATGACGGAACACCCATGATAGCGCCCATTTCATAACGTCTTCCGTTGTAATGAGGAGACCAGCACTTACCGCCTACACGGTCAAGTCTTTCAAGGATTGTGTAGTTTTCATAACCCTTTTTCTCGAGGTACATACCTGCTGAAAGACCAGCCGGACCACCGCCGATAATACAAATGCGAATGTCTTTTTCCATATTCAATTCCTCCATAAAAATGATTGATAAAATTATCGCAAAGTCATTATACACTATTTGATGTCAAATTGCACTACTTTTTTTAAAATTTTTAAATTATTTTTCAAAAAGCCTATCTTTTCACATTAAACTGTGATAAAATAATGACAATCGGGAATGAAAGGAGAATGCATTTGCGATTTCATTCATTTTTGGAAATGATCACATACTATGCCGAAAACAAAAATCCGGTATTTATATATGATGAGCAGGGAGAAAAAGCCGAATTAAGCTATTCAGCTTTAGCAGAAAGAGTGAGTCAAAAGGCACAGGAGCTTAAAAGCTGCGGTAAAACCTCTTTGGGAGTTATCTGCACGCCGAGCGTTGAATGTATTGTCACCATATTTGCCGCCGCTGAAGCTAAAATGCAGGTAGTTATGCTTGACGAAGGAACTTCCGAAGCAAACCTTGCAAAGCTCGTTAAAGCAGCAGATGTTGATATGCTCTGGGGCAATGACAAAGAAACGATTGAAGCTTTAACTCCTCATCTTACCGACGGAGTAGAAAAGGATGCAGGAAGAATATTGTTTTTTACTTCAGGAACAACCAGCCTGTCAAAAGCAGTTATTCTGACTGAACAAAGCCTTTGCTCAAGCGCTTACAACGGCTCGGCAAAATTACCGCTTACAAGCGATGACAAGCTGTTATGCATTTTACCGCTTGCGCACGTATTCGGATTTATCTGCAGTCTGCTCTGGGGACTTTCCTGCGGCGCAACTGTTGCGCTTGGCAGAGGTGCGAGACAGTTAATGTTCGACTGTCAGTATTTTGAACCGACTGCCGTATCGCTTGTTCCTATGCTTCTCGGCTTCCTTATAAAAGGAAAGCTTCTTAACGATAATTTAAAAACTATTCTTATAGGAGCCGGTGACTGTCCTCAGAACCTGCTTGACGCTGCTTCAGCTCTCGGTAAGCATGTATGTTTCGGCTACGGCTTAACGGAAACAAGCTCCGGCGTTGCAATCAGCGTTACGGGAGATCCGAGCGCTATGGAGGTTTGCCCGGACGATAAAATCGAAATCGCTCCTGACGGTGAAATTCTTATTACTGCGCCAACCTGCATTATGCAGGGCTACTATAAAGACGCAGTGTCTACCGCGGCAGCGCTTAAAGACGGCGTTCTTTACTCGGGAGACATCGGCTACATTGACCTTGACGGACGTCTTCACATCACGGGAAGAAAAAAGGAAATGCTTGTACTTCCGAGCGGAACAAAGATTTTTCTGCCCGATTACGAGCGTGAGCTTTCAAAGGCTCTTGAAAACGCAGAGCTTGCCGTAATACTGCTTAAAGAAAAGCCGGTTCTTGTTATCAAAGAATTATCAGAAAAGAAGCAGGAAATTATGGATAAGCTCGGTGAAGTAATGAAAAAGCTTCCGAGAGCACATCAGCTTTCGGATGTCATATTTACCGATAAGCCGCTTCCGCGAACGGCTACGGGAAAAATAAAAAGATGGGAAATCCAAAAAACGGAGGAAGAAAAATGGCAAAAATGAGCAGAGAAGAATTAATAAAGGAAATTATTCAGACAGTATATGACTGCGCTCCGGAAATGGAAGGCGTTGAACTGACTGAGCAAACAGTTATCAATACCGATACTAATATCGACTCGATGGGTATGACATTAATTATCTGCCGTCTTGAAGCAAATCTCGGTATTGACGTTCCTCATAAGGAATGGGATTCGCTTTTAACACTCGGCGATGTTGTTAACGCTTTCTATTCAAGAATGTAATATGAGCGTTTACGAAAAAGAATATAAAATACAAAGCTCCGATGTAGATATGTTCCGCCGCCTGAGGCTTTCAAAGCTTTTTACCTTTACGCAGGAGGCGGCAATTCATCATACGGAGGAACTCGGCGCAGGAAGAGAGAAAACCTTGGACAGAGGTTTTCTTTGGGTTGTCACAATGCAGCACGCTGAAATCACCCGGCTTCCGGAATACGACGAGCATATCCGGCTTGTCTCCTGGGCGGGCAAAACGATGCATGTTATGTTCCCGCGTCACTATGAAATCTATGACGGCGAGGGAAACTGTATCATCCGCGGAAGTGCGCTCTGGGTATTGATGGATATCGAAACAAGGCGCATGATTTTTCCCGATGTTGAAGGTATTGCCGTTGAAGGCATTGTTACCGGCAGAGAATATCCGCTACCGCGTCCGATTAAGCCGATGGAAACCGACCGTACAGAACGGTTTACCGTACCGTTCAGTTATACCGATATAAACGGCCATCTGACAAACACTAAATATTTTGATATCGCCGAAGACATGACGTCTAAGTCGTGCCGCAACAAAACGCCTTCTTATGTTGCCTGCGAATATGCGGGAGAAGCAAAATACGGTGACAGTTTTGATATTGCTGTTTTTGAAGATGAAAACACCGCTTACCTGTCCGGCAGCGGCGAGAATAACAAAATAATATTTAAATCACTGATGAAATACTGATAAAAGCCTTGTTCGGATAACCTTCCCGCAGGAAGCCGATCAAGGCTTTTTATTCTGCCCAAACAAATGCAACGGCGTAATTCTCATAGAAAAAGGTTTTACTGCGCTTTAACAGTTCCGGCGTAAACAAGTTGCAGTTTTTGAAATTTCCGAGCCCTTTGCCGTCGCATTTAAAGAAGGCTTCTTTAAATGTCCAAACGTGAAAGAAACGACGCTGCTGCTCCTGCGGCGAGATATCCGGTTCCGTCACATAACGGTATTCATCATCGCAGCACACATAACGAATCAGGCGCTCCTCGACGGGGCGTATTTTTTCTATATCAACGCCGATTTGCCTATCACTCACCGCACACAAAACCAAATTGCCGCTGTGACTGATATTGAACATCAGCTGAATATTCTTCACAAACGGTTTTCCGTGTTCCCCGATAGCGAAAGTCAGTGCCGCTTCCTCTATACCGCTATATGCAGCCAGCATTTGCCTGGCAAGCATTTCACCGGCAACCGTGCGTTTGCGGTCTTGTTCAAATCGAAAACGGGAAATACGCTCTCGTTTTTCCGGCGTCATCAAAGAAAAGTATCGGTCGTATTCTTGCTCAGACATACCGTTTATATTGTATATTTTGTAATCTGTCATGATTTCCTTATCCTGCCGGCAGGCTCCCCATTATCGGTATCCGGCAATCCCTCTTTCTGCCGGCGGCGTACGCTGCCGAACAATAATACAATAACCGCTATGCTTCCGTTTGTCAAGAAGGGCCTGAATTATAAAAACATCTTTTTCGTCCGCTACACAAATTTTATAGAATAACAATATACCCCCCTTTTATAAACCCCTTTTGCATAATTAATTTGGTAACAGGTATTGACATAAAATAAACAATATGATATTATATCAATGGTTAGCGGCGGCTAACTATTACATTTGCCATAGCGGTTAGTGATGACTAACCAAATTCCTTTCCTTATTTTTTTCCTATCACTTATTAGTTAGCCGCGCTACCATAATAGGAGGGCTCTATGAATAAAGTAACGATTAACATTAACGGTATGATGTGCGGTATGTGCGAGGCACATATCAACGATACAATCAGAAAGATATATCCCGATGCAAAGAAGGTTGTTTCATCACGAAAAAAGGGTGAAACTACTTTTCTGCTTGATGGTGAGCCGGATGAAGAAAAAATCAAGACGGCAATCAGTAACACAGGATATGAATTCCAAGGCATCAAAACTGAGCCGTTCGTTAAGAAGGGTTTATTTAAACGATAACTGACGGCGGATTATTTGTCTGCCGTTTTTCTATAATAAGGATACAGAGGGACGCTATGAGTTTAATTACAAAGTTTTTCAATAACACAAGAAAGCCTGAGGGCTTCCTAGGTAAAATAATGGTAAACGGTATGAATGGCAACAGCCACGCCGCGCTTGCTGAGTGGGGCTTTAGTTTTATCAACATCAGCAAAAAAGATACGGCACTAGATTGTGGTTGCGGCGGCGGTGCAAATGTAAAACGGATGCTGGCAAGGTGCGACAAGGCATACGGCATTGACTATTCCGAAGTAAGCGTGGCGAAATCGAAAGAGGTCAACGCCGAAGCGATAAAGAATAATCGCTGTGAAATCCATCAGCGCGATGTGCGTGCTCTTCCGTTCGATAATGACAGCTTTAATATTGTAACAGCATTTGAAACCGTCTATTTCTGGAAAGGAAACATAGTACGAATAATCTGCTTGCGGCTGTGTTGTTTCCGGCGGCGCGGTTGTCGTCGGCTTTTTTGTAGTGGTTTCCTTCTGTGTAGTCGTTTGTTTTTGGGTGGTCGTTTCCTGTTTGGTTGTGGTTTCCGATTGAGTTGTCATGTACTGTTTTGTGGTTGTGGATTGCTGTGTGGTGGTTGGCTTTGCTGTGGTTTCTGCCGGCTTTGCGGTTGTTGTTTCAGCGGTGGTTTCCGTTTCGCTTATTTCAGTATTTTCGGTTGTATTTTCCATCGTCGTTGTCTCAACGGTAGTTTGGATATTACTTCCCGAAAAAGAAACAGGCTGTTCATTCGCAACCGCAGCGTTATGGCAGGCGGTAAGTAAAGCTGTTACGATCAGCAAAGCGATAATGATAAACTTTTTCATAGCATCGCTCCTTTCACTTGGCTTAATTTCACGGATAGACCAATGATCGCCGCAGATATAATACTTGGTGGTAAAGGAAGCGTTTTCATCGGT
>Ga0310691_10003394_pt1 | contig 19210 bp, 18 predicted proteins | sample 176DNAGHGlowgp2_FD_203887 | JGI IMG/M metagenome (GOLD analysis project Ga0310691, IMG submission 203887) | Sheep rumen microbial communities from Palmerston North, Manawatu-Wanganui, New Zealand - 1766 DNA GHGlow gp2 (v2) (version 2) | ecosystem: Host-associated > Mammals > Digestive system >...
TAGCATATTCTCTTGCTTCTTCTATAGTCATTATTTTATCTTTATCAGGACTATGTGATAAGAAATTATCAATTAAATCAAAGACATGTTGCTCTGCTGAATCAATATGACTTAACTTATGTGTCAGTTCTTTAACATGTTGTTGATTATATTTATGATTTTCTTTTAAATAAATATCAATGTTTTGTCCACCAATATTTGGATCCATTAAAGATTTATAACCATCTTCCGCCATTCTAGAAGCTTCTGACATTTGAGCACGTTTAATGTTTTCTTGTTCTTGTGCTTTCCATTGTTCTTCTAAAGCATCCCATTTCTTAGTTTCAGCTTGAGCTTCTTCTAGAGAATAACCACGTTGCATTAATTGGGTTTCATAATATGTTTCACCTTTTATAATAGGAGTTTTTTCTTGTTGCTTTAACTTGTTTTGTTCTACCCATTGATTAGTAGTTATTATATTTCCTTCAGAATCAAACATTATGTACCCCTTACTAAATCATAAGCTTTATTATATTTAGCTATTATATCATTTACTTTTTTTCTTTGTTTATTATCAGAAGATGGTTTAATAAACCATTTTTTCATAAAAGCTTCTTTATCTGCTTTTACTTCTTTCCAAGAACGAATATTACCTTCTTCATCTGTAACATCTCCACCAGCTAAAGCATATATGGCTTTGCCTTCACTACCCAATAAATCTCTAGCTCTTTGAAATTCCTGATTAAGAACACGAGCTTGAAGTATAGGATTTTGTTGTAAATCAAAAGGTACACCATAATCTTCGTATTCTTTTGAAGTTAAGTTAGCTAATCCAAAAGTATTCCCTGTTAAAGACAAATCATTATTTAAATCATATCTATCACTAAAAGCATACAATAAAGATTGTATCTTATCTCTACTATTCTCAGGGATATAACTCGTTTGTGTTTGAACAACATCATCAGCTATATTTTCAATAGCTAAATCATTTAATTTACCTGACATAGCTGTTTTATCTTTTTCAAGCATTACTTTAAAACCATCAAAATCTCCTTTAGCAAATAATGGTTTTCCATCTTTATTTTTCATTTCTCTATATTTTTTATAATCAGCATATTCAGGTTTATCTTCTAATAATTCAGGTCTATTTGTATATATTTTATCTACTTTATTTTTATAAACTGAAGAATTTAAAACATCGTATGTAAAATCATTTAATCCTTTTATACTAAGTAAACCAGTATCTTGGTTTATAAATTTACGTTGATTAATAGGGGAAGCAAAAGAATGAGTAATAGGAAATGTATTATCTGACCAATTCATTCCTGCCATTTTCATAATATTCTTTACATATCTTTGTGTTTCAGCATAAGGAGGTATTCCTTTATATTTCTTAACAGCTCCAGGTCCAGCATTATAAGCTGCTAATGCTAATTCCCAAGAACCAAATTGTTTATACTGCTGTGCTAAGTATTTCATACCACCCCAAATATTTTGAGCTGGATCAAATCTATCTTTAACCCCTAAACCTTTTGCCGTAGCTGGCATGAGCTGCATTACACCAGCAGCTCCAACTTTAGAAACTGCTTTATAATTTCCTCCTGACTCTTGTTTTATAATAGCTCGAGCAAGGTTAAGAGGTACACCCCATTCAGTAGCATATTGATCTCTATATTTTCCTATTATGTTGCTGTTGATTGCTCCTATATGTTTATCAGGAACTATTTCCCTATTTCTAATTATATTAGTATTAGAAGGTGTATAACTATTTATTACCTTTGGCATTGAAGTTCCTGTTATATCATATCCTCTGTTTTTTGAAAAATTGTAAAGATCACCATAAGATTCTTGTCCTATAGCCGCATAACTATTTGCTATATCAAGATTACTTTGGTCTATTTTTCCTACATAAGATATTTTTTCTTGTACTAAATTAAAAAAATTATCATCTAACATATTTTATTAATCCTTTATTTCTTAATTTTTAAATCAGGGATAATTTTATATTGATCATGACCATATTCTATACCTAAGTCTTTCATTATACTTTGAAAAGGTGTATTACTTGTATTATATATTTTTTGTTTTTTTCCATTACTATATAAAGATTCTTGTTGTGCTTTTAATAATTCTACTTTAGTTTTAGGATTATTAAATAAATCAGCAGCAGCATAAACAGAAGCACTGTATTGTTTTCTATTTTTATCTGTATCTTGTAGATTTAAAGCATATATGTGCTGTAAATCTCTTTTATATATTACTTCAGCATGATCTTTTAATACACTTGTTATACCTCCAAGAATTGTAATTTGTCCTATTTCTCTAGCATCTATATTATGCATATCTTCAGTATAATCTAATACACCTTGCATTTTTTCATCTTTAGTTTTAATATCTTTACCATTAAATCGTATATGAAAAGTACCTGTTTCTAAATCAGGGTATAATTCATAATCCTTAGTTAAATGTTGTAAAGTATTAGTCATGTGTGAATTTCTCATAAAATCTGAAATACCCATTCCTATATTATTTAATTTTTCAATACCTCCAGGTTTATTTAAAAAAGGTTTTAAATAAGTAGCATCTTTTAATAATGCTTGTTTAATAGCATTACTTCTAAATAATTTTCCATCTGTATTAATATATTGCTGTTGCATAATATTTTTAAAATTATTTTTAAATAAGTTTAAATCAACATTACCTTTTGCTACATCTGTTACAGATATAGCTCCAATAGTACTAATTAGATTATGATACATAGCTCTATGCTCTTTAGGTATTTTTAATTCATCAAAAATGGCTTGTGTTCCTTGAGCTATATAACCTTCTTTATCTTTATTAGCTATCTTTTGTTTTTCTGCAAAAGAACCGTCATTATAAGCATTTAATACTTGTTCTTCTAAACTACTACTTTTATGTAAAGCAAGAGCAGCTAATAACATACCATCGTTTGTATTTTTATTTATTTCAGAACCCCAACTAGAACCAGCTCCCCTTTCTCTAGCTTTAGTTAAAGCATACTTATAAATATCTCCTTTACAATCTCCTTTTTCTAAAGCATATATTAAACCTAAAGTAGCTTGATACTTTGCTCTAGGGTCTGTTATATTATTATTTATTCCTTGTACCCAAACATCCATTTGTTTTGGATCAATAGTATATTTAAATCCTGCTTTATCAGCTGATGTTTTTAAATTTTTTATATGAGGAATTATATTAGTATTTATTGTAGAAATATTATAAGTATAAGAACCATCTGATTTTTGAGTTACTAAACTATCATTCATATATTTAGATATAATCTCAGAAGAAGCAGAATAAACAGGATCATGCGTATTTAAAAAGGTACTTACATTTCCTTGTCTTGCATTATCTGCTGCTTTACGTAATATATCTTTAAAATCACCCCAATATACAGAAGCTTCATTACTATCTGTTCCTAAATTTGGAAGTAATCCTAATGAGCCATATCTTCCTTGTAATGTTGCTGTAATTGTTCCAAAACCTAAATCGTATGTTTTACCATTTATAGTAGGTTGATAATTTCTCCAATCAAAATTAATAGGATTAGTTCTTTGTTTTAATTCTATATCATCTGCTAAAGCAGATAACACATTAGATACATCTGTACCTGCTTGCTTCGCTATAGTAGATGCTTTTATCATCATTTGTGCTTGTATATGTTTTTTATAACATTTACTTATTACATTTTGTTTTTTAGAAGCAGATAAACCACTGTTCATAACATTATTAACAAATTCATCAAACCAAGTTTCTAATTGTTTTGGATCTGTATTTAATAATGTTGTAGAATATCCTTTTTCTTCTATATTTGCCCAATCATATTTTTTATCAAAGTCAGCTTCTAAATTAAGTATTTTTTCATCTCCTGCTGTTCCTCCTCCACCAGAACTGACATCTTTTAAAGTTTGCTCTAACATAGCTTGCGTTTTTTCATCTATAGTAAAAGTAACTTTTCTATCTTCACCATTAGTATCTTTAAGAATATTATTTTGATCATCTACTAAAGGAAAAGAATGTTCTTTACCATAAAGAACTCTAAGACCTTTTAAATTAGTCATAGCTGTGTCAGCATCCATATCTCCATTTTTAAATCTATTTAAAATAGATTGAGCTTCACTTTGAACAAAAGTATTAAATACATTAGAAAAAGTTTGAGGAAGGGCTGCTGCTGGTAATTTAGCTAACCATGCTGCTGACTTTTTCATAAAATTTTGAATACCTGTAAGAGCATCCATATTTCCAGAAATAATATCATTATTAACTAAATCAGCATTCTGACTTATTATATAACCTACTTTTGTATAAGCTGTTTTTATATCTTCTTCTAATCCTTCTTTTGTTTTTGAGCGAACTAGGTCATTAAAAGATTTGTTAAATCTAGCAGCTAAAGCAGGAGTATCGTCATATACTCCTTTATATTTATCAAATACTTTAGCATATTCCTCTTCTACTTTTCCATCACCATCTATAGCTTTTTGTCTTGCATTAATTAAATCACTGTCAATTTGCATCATAGTATCATGCACTTTTAAATCAGCATCTAAATCAAGTAATTGTCTTTTGTTTAATTCTAATTGTTTATAAAAAGCTTCATCTTCATATTGTTGTAATCGTTCTTGATTAGCCCATGAAGATAAAGCATGGTCGTTTCTATCAACAACTATTCCTGCTAGAGTAGCAGGAATGTCAGCAATTAAATCATGTTTCTTTACAGAAGCTTGAATTTGACTTCCATATTCTTCAGGATAATATCTTCCTATAGAGTGAAATTGTAAATTAGCATCTAAATTTTCTCTATGAATTACTGTATCTTCAGGTGCATGTCTATCAGATAAAGGCATTATTTTCTCCTATACAAAATGTATATTATCTAAATTATCTTTTGGTACATAACTAGGATTTAATACATTATAAGTATTACTATAATCTACAGTATCTCCACTAAGCTTTAAAGAATTATCTCCATTAATATCTAAAGAATCAGGATTTATTTTATTTTCAAAACTTATATTAGGAGTTACTCTAGTAGGAACAATTCCATTATAGTAGTAAGCATCTTGAGCAGCATCTACTGCTTTTCTTACATCAAGAGCTCCTTTTGCTAAATCTAGACCTTGTACTACTTTAGCATCCCTAGTTGTTAGGCTTGTATAAGTTCCTATTCCTTTAAGAACAGCATCTAATATGCCCCATTTAACATTACGTCCTGTTTGATACATCAAGCCGTATGTTTGAGCTGCTTGATTATAACCTTGACTCATTTCCATAGCAGCTTGATTTTCATAATTAGCTCTTACTGCCATTTCATTCATTTTACGTAATTTTTCTTTACGAATAACTACATCTAAATGAGTACCACTTATATTACTGTTACTAACTGCTACACGAAGAACATCATTATCTCTTGCTACCTTTTCTTGATACATAAGATTTCTTAAAGCTATAGCTTCTTGTTTTTTTACTAAGTCTGCATTCTTTTTTGCATTAGCTATATATTCTTTAGCTTGTTGTTTATATAAAGAATAAGTATCTGAAGATGTTTGATTTTGTAATTGAATTAAATTAGACCAAGTAGAAAGCACTGCGGGAAGTACATTCCAAGTTCCTGCCTTATTACTTCCTAAAGGATTTTTAAATATGGTTTTAGTTAAATTATCAAATAATCCCATTATTTCATTTTCCTATGATCCATACACATTAAGCGTTCTAATATTACTTGATCATGTCCTTCAGCAGATGCATAATGTCTTATTCCTATTATACTGAATCCAAAATGTTCTGCTAAACGAATTGCTTTCTTATCCATTATATCACAATATGCTTCAAGTCTTCTACATGTTTTAGGAACATATAAAGCAAAATATTCATAAAATAATTTAACTATTTTAAACACGTGCTTATGTAAATTTTTAGATGCAACTACACAAGGAAAGTATGTTCCCATACCTCCATAAGAAAAGCCATATATAGCTATTACTTCATTATTGTAACGAACTGTAAAGAAAGGATTTCCATTTGTAAAGATTTCGTTATAAATAATTTCTTTACTCATTATATCAAAATCAGCTTTAGCTTCTTTTCTTACATCTATTTCTTTGAAATCTTCTGTTTTAAATTTAGTTATACTATAGCTCATTTACTTCTACTCCAATAATAAAGCCAGCTACAGTACATGGAAAACCTGGTTCACTTTTTAATTGTAATCTATAATCACAATCCCAAGCAGAAGGTACAGGTATATCTACTTTTCCTGTTAATAAAGTTGGAGCTTCATCCATATTTTTAGAAGGATCAAAGGTTATTAATTTAGACACGGAACCCTTATCCAAACGATTAATTTCAATACCTAAAGATCTTTCAATATACATTCTTAATTTATAAACTCTAAGTTTAGACATTTTCGTAGATAATTGTTTATCTTGAAAATCTCTTTCTAAAGTTTCTAAATAGGCTTCATAAGGTAAACCAACCCATACATCTTTACAAGCTGTAGATAAAGTTATTTGTCCATTTTCTACAATGTATTCTCCTTCATAAGCTCCTTCATCCATAACTCGAACTTTTTGTCCTTCAAGAAAATCAAGTCCTGTTATAATTTTACGAGGTATATTATCTGTTACTTTTGCTCTTTTAGCACAATCTAAATAACAAACCTCTGCTTGTGAAATATCATTATTAAAATTTTTAGTTAATAATTCTAAATATCTTTTTGTTGTTCCATTTATTATTCTTTCAATACAAAGTACTAACATATCTTGTTTATATACATTAGAAGGTAATACAGCCATATCTATAACTTTTGTATCTTCTCCTGCAATTTTACTTTGTGACCAACCAATAACATCTTGAGCTCTATCGTAAGTTAAAGACAACAAAGAACCATCTTCTTTTAAACACCAATAAGTATTATTAGGTTCTTTTTGGAAAGCTAATTTTTTAACGCCACCTACAGTAAGTCCTTCTGCTAATACAGTAAGTTCAGGACCTACAAAAGCATCTTGGTTATAATCATAAGAAAGGGAACGTAATGTTCTTTGTAATCTCTGAATATAAACTATATTATCGTCATTTAAAACAGGATCAGCATTATAACTGCCATAAGAAGATTCCATATTAGATACTACATCATTAGGAGTTATTGCTGTACCTCCTGAATATAATCTTATTTCTCCTAATTCTGTTCCTATTAGTAAAGATTTAATAGAAGCTATCCAAAAGATATCTGATATTTTACTAGAGGATATATCATAATAAACAGAATTAGTATCTGTTATTTCACCTTCATAGTCAGAATAAGCATAGTTTTTATAAGCAAAAGAATTAGACATCCAGATCCAAGGACGATCTGTCATACCTGCCCATACTAATCTTTGTTGATGAATAGTTACTTTTGTAGGATAAGTAACAGGATAATCATCATTACCTGAAGATCTGTGCCATACACCCAATCTCCATTCAGAAGTAGGTTTTTTCATCCAAGATTGATCTACATCATTTATAAAATTACGATAAGACCATTTTACAGTAATGCCGTTTGTCTTCTGTGTAAAAACACTATTTTTAGTTGTACCATTTAATAACACTGCTATATCAGTTATAACAGTTTTATCATCTTGAATTTTTGTATTTACTGTTTTTATAGTACCTATAACAGTTGTTTTTCCACTATCTGAATAAACATTTTGATCAACAGCTACATTATCTTCTGCATAAATTATTTGTCCTACTTCTTCCCAGCTCCAAACCTTACTGCTTTTCTTTTCTTTATATAAATATTTTTTACCTAAAACTGTTATCTGTTTTATATTGTTTACAGTTGTAATAGCTGATACAGTACCTAATTTAGTTTTTTTAGAACTATTAGAATAAATTTGTACACCTACTATTGTTTCTTCTTCATTTTTGCCACTATAAACAGTAGTCTTAGTTAATGTCCAAGCACTATTAGATAATCCTGTTATTTTACCATAGCTCCATTTATCTTCATAAGAATATGTATTCTCATTATAACGTGGAGTACATATACGAATCCATCTGCCTATATCTTCTTCTTTTAGAGTAAAATTTTGTAAAGTAACTAGAGAATTATCTATATTAGTATCTGTAATAGTTACAGTACGATCCATTTGATAATTCTGATTTAAATAAGGACCATCTTCTGTTTCAAAAGGTTCTATTGTCCAATTATATTTATCCTTACGAGTTAAAACATAAGGTGGCATAGTACCATCATCACTTGGATCATCAGGATCAGGTTCTAATTGTTCAAATGCTAAATATACTACATCTAAAGATTGAACATAAGAAATGTGTTTTAAATATCTACTTTTAAAAGGAGTAGCTATAGTATATTGTTCTGTAGTATCATCTGGGTCTTCTACTGGACCAAATTTAAATTTACCTTCCTCATCTTTTCCAAAAGTATAAAATCGTATTTCTTCATCTCTAAATTCTAAAAGTAAAGTTTGATCAATACTAAATATAAAAGGAAGTAAAAAGGTATTCTCATTAGGATTACCTAAATCATATATAAACTCGGTACCTGTTCTCTTTTCTAATGGACCATATCGAGAACATATAAAATTCATAGCATTGGCTACACCATTATTATATTGTTTTAAATCATCACGAGAATATAGCTTAGAAGATAAAATACCTGAATTAAATATATTTTGCTTATCAACAAGTTTTACCATTAGTCTTCCTCTAATTCATCAGACATATCTACTCTTAAACTTTTAGTAGCACTCCAATCTCCATAGCGGATACCTATAACTTCACCTTCAGGTCTTAATATATTTCTTTCTCTTGCATTAATTGATTTTGCTGCTTTTAATTCTTGTTTAGCAAATCTAGACATAAAATCAGCTAAACTAACAGAAGCAGGTAATGTATAAGCCAATTCAGCTGCTAATTGAGCTACAAAAGCCGAAGCTAATGAAGCATCAAATTTAGCAGCATCTATATCTGCTGTATATTTAACATGTACTTCTTCTATATTACATAAAAATATATCTCCGTCTAAATCAAATAAAGCTTCTCTAGGTCCTGCATTACGATTATAATAATCATCTAAATCAATATAAGTTTCACCTTTATCTATAGATACTTGTACAATACGTAAACATTCAGGAGCTTTTGGAATTTGATAAGCATATTTCCAACCTCTTGTATCTACGTTTTTCAACCTAGAAAGAGCTTTAGTAATTCTAGCACAATTCCAATCATTACAACGAAGAAGTTTTCGTTTAACTATATCTACTTTTGCTTTAACTGCTGTAACTACTGGAGATACATCTTCGACATTATCCAGCGATTGTATTGGTTCTTGACCAATAGATACAAGAGCAGCATTAATCAAGTCAATATATCCTGGTTTTGCCATTTATTTTATCCTTTTTCTTTTTGTAAATTTTTATCTACTATAGCTACAGCTTTTACTGTTTTCAATATTTTATCTACTTCAAGAATAATAAATTCATAGTATCCTATTAAAGTATTTCCTTCAAATCTAAAAACTCTAATCATATCCCCTACTTTAGCAAAGGTATATGTTGGATTAAAGAAATCTGGATCTTTAATATCAAAATGAGTATCTACATTTGTACTGTATGTGTAAATACTATGTTCGGCTCTACTATTTGGAATAATTGTAATCAATTTAGCATTAATAACTTTCTTACTGGCAGATAATGCTCTTTGATCTTCTACAACTTTTGTGTTTGCCATAAATCCTCCTTTAATTTAATAAAGGTATAGAGGAAGAAAATCTTCTCTCTATACCTGCCCTATTATTTATGATCCTAAACTAACTATTGCGGTAGTTATTGATTTTTCTGCTACATTTTTTGCAGTTACTCTTAAAATACCGAATGCTGTAGAATTATCATTAACTAAAATAATATCTCCTACTTTTACGGAACCTACAAGTTCTGCATGACTAAAATAGCTAGGTCCTTTTATTTGAGTCCATTTGTCTGCTTTTGCAGGACTTTTTTCATCATTCGGGTCAATAACATACATATAGATTGCATTGGTAGCTCTAGCTACAGGAGCAAATAATTTAATATCAACTGTCATTATATATCCTCCTATGACGAACTTACTGTATTTGCTACATCAAATGTTAAAGCACCAGTTTCATCAATTAAAACAGTACCTAATTTTCTTCTCATATAATAAAGAATAGTATCATCGTCTGTTTCTTTTACACGAGTTTTATCTACGCCACCTAATGCTAAACCTACGCAAGATTTAACAAAAGCATTACATTTAGTAGTAGCTCCTGCTGAACCAGTTGTTCCTGCGGGAAGATCTGGATCTACTCTCCAAACCATATCCATCCAGAATCTACCTGATTCTGCTTTAGTGAATAAGTAAGGAAGTTGTTGCATAGTGATGACATCAGCGTGATAGAACTGTTTAATATTCATTAACTGATTCCATTGTTCTACACCTACATTAATAACAGGAAGTTCTTTATTTCTAAAGATATGATTCTTTTGGAAATGTGACCAGATGTTATGAGCTACATCAAGTGTCATACCAGAAGTATCAGCTCCTGTTACAGTTTGTGTAGATGAATTAATAGCGTTTAAAATTAATTCATCAATTTTAACATTCATAGAAGCTATTGCGTTATCTGTGATAACTAACATACCATTTGCTGAAGTTGAGGAAACTTCTTGTTCATCAATTTCATCACCTGCGTAGTATGTTTGAAGGTCGCAAGGAACTCTATCTAAAGAGCCACCGTTACGAGGGATTTTACCAAAACGAGCTTTTTGTCCTGCTGGTGTACCTGCATGAGAACGGTTAAAGTAAGTTTTATCACCTACTGGAACGGGTCTAACAGTTACTAAGTCAGCATACAATGAATCTCTTTTTTGGTAGCACAATTTAATTTCTGAAGAAAATTGTTCTTCTACTAAAGGTAATAAATTCATTTTGTACTCCTTGTTAATAAAGTATGAACCGTTCTTCTTACTAAGTTACCTCTCGGGTTAGTTTGAAGATTATTTTGAGAGATCTACTTCAGAGAGCTCAAAGAGGTTATCCCTGTAATCTGCTCAGTTGCCCTTGCTGACTCATTTGAATTGCAACAATTTGTTTATTCAATTCATCAACTTGAGCTTTATTTTTTACATAATCCGCTTGCATTAAAGAATCTCTTTTAGCACGGAGTTGATCAATCGTTTCTGGTACGTTTTCAATACCACGACCTTCTATATATATAGTATCCCCCGTTAGCATCTTTGTCAAGGCTAGTTGTGATTTAAGAAAGTTTGCATCCCTAAATAAACCAACTTCTGACATTTTCTCAATCGTTTCTTGAGGATACATTTGAGTAATCTTAGCGGAAATATTATTGATGTTATTTCCATAATCTTTACCCCATTCTTTTCGTAAAGTTGCTTCTGCTTCTTTCAATTCAGCACCTGCTTGTTCAGCTTGTTCTTGTTGATATTTATTTACAAAATCATTTTGAATATCAATATAGGCTTTACACATATCTTGATATTGAGTAGCTGTTAGATTTGCTTTATCGGCAATTTGTTGAAAATTAGAGAAGTCAAATGATTCTTTTCCAAACTGTTGTCCTTCTGCTTTTTCATACGTGAAATCATATTCAGCAGGGGAAGCGGGTTTTCCGAGTTTGGTATAGAACGCAGTAACATCTTCTGCTGAAGATGAAGCATCAGGGATTCGTACCGATTTTGAAATAGTTTGTTGTGCAGAGATATAATTCTTAAAAACATCTTGGACATTATTAATTCTTCCCCATTCAGCTCTATCTTTTAAATCTTCTGGAATACAATCTTTCCAACCTTCTGTCATAAACTGATTCATATCAAAAGAAGTTGGAGGTGTATCCTGTGCTGGTGGTTCTGCTGATGGTTTAGCTGGGGGTGTATCTTGTGCTGGCGGTGTATCTTGTACTGGTGGTCTTTCTCCTTGACCTTTGTTTAATAAATCTTCTGGCATAATTCCTCCTTATTTATTGATAAATTGTTCTATAGATGCAAGAGTATCTTCTGATATTCTTGCTGACATTGTTAATATATATTCTATAACTTCTCTATGTGCTGCTTGTTTTGCAAGTTGAATAGGATCATTTGTTTGCGGAGCTCCATAATATTTAAATCTCATAATAAGATCTTCTATTACTTTACTTGCTACCTTTCTTTTACTAATATCAGAACTATTAAAAGTAGCTTGATAAGCTTTTTTAATATCTTTATCTATTCCTTTTAGTTTATAAAAAAATTGTTCTAAAGATTCATTCATTACATCATTCCTCCAAGCATAGCAGAAATATCTCCACCACCTTGTTGTTGAGCTTGTGCCATAGCAGAAGCTTGATCTGCTTGAGCAGCATCCTTAGCAGACTGAGCTCCTGCTTGTAGCATTTGAGCTTGTTGCATCATCATTTGTTGCTGCATTAACATTTCTTGTTGACGAGCTGCTTCTTCTTGTCTTTGTTTTACTTCTTTTTCAGAATATAAAATATCAGAAGGAGCACCCAGTAAATAAGTATATAAACGCATAGCTTTTTCTACATTAAGAATTTCCATACCACCTACTTGAGCTAATTGCGCTCCGAACGCCAAAGAACGTTCTATAGCTGATACATCGAAATGTCTTTGAGCTTTTGCTAATGGTGATTGAAAATCCATTGTTAAACCAAAACCTGCATCGAAAGCTTCTTTTAATTGTTCAGGAGGTTCTGGTAATATACCACCACGTCTTTGTAATATCCTAAATACTCTTATAGCCATAGGTTTAAGAGCATCTCTTTCTAAGTTACCTTGCCACGGGGACATTAATTTTAATTGAAGTAATTGTTCTTGCATAGCTTGATAAGTATTATCTTTATCAGTTTGTTCAATTAAATCAATCATCATACCTTGACGTACTTGTTCACGGGCATCTTTAATTGTTTCTATATTAATTTCAAAATTACCTATCGTATGCATCGGTTCAGCTACACGAGCTGCATCCATTTCATGATAATTAAGTGCAGCTGGTTTCATAGATAGAGGATTAATATAAGTATCTATAGGTACATTCATAGCAGGATGTAATGCTAAATCACCTGCGTTTAATTTTTGTTTAGCCAATTTATTTAAAGATTTAATAGTATGTCTTATATTCATAGCAGGAGAAAAACCATACGTATACCCAGCAGGAACATTAATCCTGCCGATACAGTATGGAAACTCCTCATATCCTGATTCAGAAACCAATTTCTTACTTTGATAATCTAGCCAATAAGAAGCTATTGGCATATTTGTTCTATCTTTCTTTTTCGGATCATAAACAGGTCTTGGTAGTACAGCGTGAATAAATATACGTTCTTTTAAAGGATTATTTTGAACATCATTTAATATCTGAGGTCCTACATTCTGACCAAATAACATTACGGCTTGTTCATTAGTTAAAGATACTGTTCTGTATACTTCACCTATACCTCCGTATATATCGTTTAATACAAATAAATCCTTAGTAGAAATAGGTTGAACATTTAAAATCTTTTCTGAAAAATCTTCTATAATTAAAAAACCAGAAATAGAATAAGCAATTAATTCTTGACAAAAGCCATGATAAGGACTGGATATATGCTCATTAATATGTGAACATACTATTCTAGATATAGTATCTAAATAATTTTTAACATCATAGCTTTGCATTAAAGATTCAATAGTCATACCTTGTGGTGGTTTCTTTTGAGATGGAAAAGTTGTTAATCTAAAAGTAAACCATTGAGTTGCAGGATTTGCTGTATAAGAATATAAGGCTGAAGCTGCTTTAGTTAAAGCATTAGTAGCAGTATCATCATATATCTCTACGTGTCTATCATAAAGAGAAATAGCTCCTGTGTTAGGTTGAACATCATAGAAACCTCCACGATAAGGAAGTACATAATTAGATACTTCTTGCCATATCTGAAGATAAGATTGTCTTTTATTTCTAGCTTCTTCAAACCGTTTAAATAATTGTTTTGCTTTTTCATCTTGCTCTAATTGTAAAGCCAGTTGTTTTTGATCTAATGGAGCTTTAGAAAAAGTATCGTCTTTCATTTGAAACGGAAAAGTTTTATTTTGTCTGTTTTTTTGTAAATTATCTAATCCGTTTGTCATTGCTTTATCCTAAAGTATTAGTTTTATTATCAGAACCAGACAGCATATCTCCTATAACAGAAGGAGTACCTCCTGCTGTTAATAAAGAATAACTACCATCTAAACCTACACTATAATCTGTTGATTGATTAAATGTATTAGCATAAGATCTATTTGCACTGGTTCTCGCACCTAATGCATTAGATTTAGCTGATGCTTGTTTTTCTTGATCTCTTTTTCTTTGTTCATTATATTGTCTTTTTTGTTCTTTTAAAGAAGCTTCTGCTATTGCATTACCTCTTTTTGCTGAGCTACTTGCACCACCCATTTTATAAATTCTCCTATGTTAAATCTGTATATTTCGTTAAAGATAATTCTGAATCTGCAAAAGAAGGAGAATTACCTGATAACACGCTATAATTTCCTGTTGGATTTGTTTTAAAATCTTTTGTAAATAATAGGCTGTTAGTTCCTTGGCTATATAGTTTTTCACCAAGTATATTAACAGATTGATATGCGTTCCACGCATCTGATTTTAATTGTGTATCTTTTCTTTGCTGATCTGCTCTTTGATCTCTATAGGTTTGCTGTTGGAATAATAAAGACTGTTGTGATACTCTGTTAGCTTCTTTAGCAGACTTAGCAGCCATACCTGCGGAAGCTAAAGAGAATAAGCCTTGAACAACTATTTGTCCGCCTACTTTACCTACGTTATTTTTAATTCCAGTTCCTATTTTATTTAAAAGAGTTTTAGGAGCGGAAGCTGATGTAGGAGTTGTAGTCGTAGTTGTTGTTGTACTAGAAGCTGTATTTCCAGGTACAGGAGCAGATACAGCATTTGTTGTAGTAGATCCACCAGCTGTAGGAGCTGTCGCTGTTGTATTGCCTTGTGTTAAGGCTTTAGTAGTAACTTTAGTATCAGGACCTATTTTTGGTCGTAAACTAGGACCATTTGGTAATATAGGATCTTTAGCTGCTTCAGCTATTGTTACAGCATCAGGTTTTTCTGCTAGTGCATTAGTAGCTGTTGTTGCAGCATTACCACCTATTTTACTACCAAAGGTTATTAATCCTTGTCCTATTTTACCAGATATAGAAGCAAGTTTAGAACCTTCTGTACCTACCTTAGCAACAGCTTGACCCATATTAGATACAGCATTTCCTATTGCACCAGAAGAAAAAGCTCCACCTATTGCTCCTCCTGTTGCTCCTATACCTCCGCCAATTAATCCACTTTTTAATATATCTTTAAATTTGCCACCTCGAATTGCTGCGGTACCAGCACTGGTAGCCATACCTATAGCAGCTCCAGCAGCAATGGATCCTATTAAACTACCCGATATTGCCATTATTAAAACCTTTATTAAAGTACTTTATATTCACATCATAAACTATTTAATATAATAGTGCAAGTGATTAGAATTTAAAAATATCATAATCAAGTTTAGCATACAGCTGTGTGTTATTCTTTTCTTTATTTTTTGTATGCCTGGGATTTTTAGATTTCATTAATTCTCGCATTTCTAATTTAATAGCTCTTTCTCGAAGTGGGTTATAATTATGATCCGCTTCAGGAAGTAATTTAGAAATAGTAGCTGCTCTGTTATCTATAAAAGCTATGATAGCTTGACATAAATAACGAAAGGCATCAGCACCATGCGAAGACCAGTCGTGGCAAGGTGTATCTTTAAATTGTTGATTCTTTTCATCCCAGTCTTTATGATATTCTTTTAAAGCTCTGATACCTTGTAAACATTTAGATCCATCAAAAGTAACTTTTAAAAGTAATCTACGAACTAAGTCAATACCTTCTGATACGTCTGATTTAGGTATAGCTCTGAATTTTATACCATATTTTCTAGCTACATCTTTACGAGTTACCCCTGTGGCAACATCACGAGTTGTTATATCGTGTGGACCAAAATGCCTATCTGAATAAATATAGTATTTATGATGTCCAAATTGATTAATAGCCTTTTCAATTTCGTGATCTTCCCAACCAAAATCTTTACGAAGCGTATCAAAATCAGCTCTAACAATACAGCAACATTCTGCTACAGAGCGTTCTGCAAATTCATTATATTCTATTACATTAATTTTACTGTTTGCTTGATCATATTGGAAATACCAAATAGCCATAAAATCTGAAATACCTAAGTCCCATGCTGTATATACAGGAGCTTTAGAATCCCATAGTTGTTTATTAGGAAGTGAACGTCCTTCTGATTCAAGTTTTCTCATAGCTTGACCATAATAAGAACCAACTAAGCCAGCTTCAAATGAACAATAATATTCTTGTTGTATACGTTCTTCAGGTACATTTAAATCTCTTTGTTCTTGAATTGCTTCTGGTGGTATTACAGGAACTAATATACGATTACCGTGATCATCTAAAATAGGTTTACCTTTAATATCTGTTAAAGTTTTCTGTGTATCATCTACAGTAAGAACTTGAACAAAATAATTAGCTCCATTCTTCTTTGCATTTACCATAGATTTAAATAAATCAAATGCATGATTACGTCCACGAGGAGTAGTAATAAAGCATGCCCATCCATCATTTTCATTTAAAATAGGAGAAAGATAATCCCAGATAGCAGGTTTCATTAGAGCAAATTCTGAAAAGTTAATTCCTATAGGATTGGCACCAACTAGAGAATCAAATCTATCAGCACCCACTAATTGAATAAGCGAGCCATTCTTCAACCTGATAGACATATCATCGTCCCTCTTAGATTTTATCAAAGGAGGTGGAATAAAATCCAAAAAAGGAATACCGTCTTTTGTGCTACCAGTCCAAATGATTTTTCTCGCTTGATTCAACAATGGGAGCACATGCCAGTATGTGCCGACTCTTTTTTGAGATTCCTTTATCAGATTATTCCACGCAAGTAAATCTTTTCCTGTACGTCTGTGAGCAAGTAAGAAAGCTCTTTGTCGTGAAGGTGTTTGATCAAAGTAACGCAAGAAAGGATATTGATATTCACGTGGAGTAAACTTATAAGGTAATTTAATTACTTCTTCTTCTATATTTTGTTCTTTTTTCATTCTATAGATTTTCCATAATCTAAATCTAAAGTAAGTTGTTCTATTGTTTCAGTTGGTATATTATCATCTATAACTAAAGAATCTAAAATATCCTTATTATCTTCTAATGGGAGAGATGCTGGTACTATTTCTTCTTCTATACCTCGCCTTTCTAAAGATTTTAGATATGCCTTTTCATTAGTAGAATTAATAATAAAATATAGACGTGCTAATGCGTTCCATGCTACATGGGCAGCATGAAGCAGATGTGTTTCTTCGTCCCACTCACTATCTGCTTCTTTGGCAAGATGTCTTAATAATGCATTGGTATATCTGTTACGTGCATTAACAACAAACTTCCAATTGCCTTTTCCATATTTCTTTACCCCAAATTCCCAAACCTTAGCCACCTTTTCTAAGGGTATATTGAAATCTAAAAACATTTCTCCTAAACGGGGTTTATTGGCATCATATTTAATGCCTTCTTCTTGAATAGCAGTGTCCTGGCTCATTGCTATATTCCTCCTTTATTTTTGTTCTTCTTGTTTTTTCTTTGACTTCTGTAAAGTAGTTGTTTTAGGTTTAGCTTTTTTAACTTTAGTTTTCTTCTTAATTACTACTTTTGGTTCATCAAACTCATCAAAACTATCAAATGGTTCCATTAAATAATCCTCCCTTCTTTTAATTTAAAAGTAATTAGATCATTTGTCAATAATCTCCTCCCCGTTCCCCTCCTCTTGCCCATCAATAGTATCCTGGTCTATAATTAATGCTCCTTCTTTTTTCTTATAGAAAGCTAACATCTTTTCTTGTTGCTTTAATCGCTCCATTTTATCTGCTACAGATGAATCTTCAGTAGTAATTCTTTCTACTTTACCTGTATCATCTACATCATAAACAACACCTACATCCTTTTTAAAACCTAAATCAGCTTCGTTAATGTTGGCAAAAGAAGTAATAGAAATATTATTTACCTGTTGAGCTTTGGTATTTTCAGTAGATTTTTTATTATATTGTTCAGGTAGCTTTGCTTTTGCAATTTCTAACATAAGTTTATCATTTTTAATTTTATAATTGCCTACGTGTTCCCCTTTAAAGAATTGTGGATTTTCAGTACCTTCAATAGCTCTATCAATAAGGGTACTATCTACTCTATCTTTAAAGATTGTCTTAGATACTTCAATAGCTTGCCCAAATTCGGGGAATTGTTGACAATACATCATAATAGTTGAAGCTTTAGAAGTAATTTTTGGGTTATGTTTAAGAGCTCCTGTGATAGTACCCCATTCTTCTATCCCATCTAAAATTAAATCTTTTTCTTCAATCATTATTTTTTTCTGCATATCAGATAAAGTATATCTACTTTGAAGTGCTAATTCCATTTCTGACTTTTTCTTTTGAAGCATAGCTTCTGAAATAGCTATCTCTTTTTCCATTTCTTCCATATTTTTCTTCCTCCTAAGTAAATCTTTAGCTTCTTTTTCTACTGTTTCCTTAATGTCATTGGGTTGTTTTAAAGGATCAAGCAGGTCAATACCTAATTCTTCTGCTGTCAACCTGGCTTTGTTAATTCTGGTAGCATACATTTTAGATATCGTTTGCATTTTAATAGAAAAATCCCTAAGTTTATCATATACATCATATAATTCTAGTATATCAGCAGTAATTTCTTTTAACCATTCTTTAAATTGGTCTGCATCAGATAAAAATTTTAAATGAGCTTCCCTTAAATCGTTGTTATCATGGGTTTCTTTGTAATAAAACTGGTCAAAGCGGTGTATTAGCCGTAATAATTGCTCTACTATGTACTCTTTTGAGCATCTTTTCAACAAAGAAGGTACATTTGGTAGCGGTACGGGCATGTAATCAGGAAGTTCTTTAGCCATAATAAGGTTCTTTCTAGCCCTATGGGCGGGTTTAGCAGGAATAAATCTAAAGGTTTTTTGTTCAAAATGGGCGGAAAAGCAGAATACATCTGCATTTGCGCCTTATTCTAAATTGCTACCACAAAAGTAAAGTCTTGTCAAGGGGGGGTCCATTTTCATCAAAAATGCCTTCAA
>Ga0310691_10003395_pt1 | contig 19208 bp, 15 predicted proteins | sample 176DNAGHGlowgp2_FD_203887 | JGI IMG/M metagenome (GOLD analysis project Ga0310691, IMG submission 203887) | Sheep rumen microbial communities from Palmerston North, Manawatu-Wanganui, New Zealand - 1766 DNA GHGlow gp2 (v2) (version 2) | ecosystem: Host-associated > Mammals > Digestive system >...
CTCCTCAAGCTTGTCTTCGTTAATCTTCGAGGTGCCCAGCACCACCACCTCGCCCAGATTGTTCAGCTTCGAGATGAGCAGCACCGTGTCGCTCTTCGCCTCGCGGATGTTCACCAACATGCTCTCGTAGTTCACATGCGAGAAGAGCAGGGTGTTGCAGCTGTCGGGTATGCTGACGCGCCCCATGGAGTCAGTGACGGTGCGGAAGCGCGCCCCCTGCACGTTGATGCCGACGAGGGGCAGCCCCGTCTCCACGTCGACGGCCACCATGCGGCGCTGGCCGTAGGCAGTGGTGGCGGCCAAGCACAGCAGGAGTAGAAGTAGTCTTACAGCTTTCATCGTTATTGAATGTCAATCTACGTGCAAAGGTACGAAGAAGCAACCGAAAACGACAATTTTATCACCTTGTTTTAGTTTGTTTAAGAAAAATCTATTTTTACTTTCTTTTTCGCTCCTTTCTTCGTACCTTTGCAAGCAGATTAAAAACACTAAAGGAAAAGACAATGGAAGAAATCAAGAGCCAGTTGCCGGAGAACGCCTTCCGGGAACTGAAGGAGGGAGAGGAGTATGAGCCGCTGATGTCACCCCGCGGCCAGTACCCCGAGGTGAACACATGGTCGGTGACATGGGGCGTGCTGATGGCCATGCTCTTCTCGGCCGCCGCTGCCTATCTGGGACTGAAGGTGGGTCAGGTGTTCGAGGCTGCCATCCCCATCGCTATCATCGCCGTGGGCGTGAGCACAGCCGCCAAGCGCTCGAAGGCACTGGGCGAGAACGTCATCATACAGAGCATCGGTGCCTGCAGCGGCGCCGTCGTCGCCGGTGCCATCTTCACCCTGCCTGCCATCTATATCCTGCAGGCGAAATACGGCGAAGAGATGTCGGCATCATTCGTACAGGTGTTCATGGCCTCGGCCCTGGGCGGCATACTGGGCATCCTGTTCCTCATCCCCTTCCGCAAGTATTTCGTGAAGGACATGCACGGCAAGTACCCGTTCCCCGAGGCCACGGCAACGACGCAGGTGCTGGTCAGCGGCGCCAAGGGCGGCGACCAGGCCAAGCCACTGCTCATCGCCGGACTGGTGGGCGGCCTCTACGACTTCATCGTCTCTACCTTCGGATGGTGGAATGAGGTGGTGACAACACGCATCATCAACGGCTACGAGCTCATCGCCGAGAAGACGAAGGTGGTGTTCTCGGTCAACACCGGTGCGGCCGTCCTGGGCTTAGGCTACATCATCGGCCTGAAGTATGCACTGTTCATCTGCCTGGGCTCGCTGGGCGTGTGGTGGCTCATCGTGCCGGGCATGGCACTGCTGTTTCCATCGCTCACCACGGGCATGGATGCCGATACCATCTTCTTCGCCTATGGCCGCAGCATCGGCATCGGTGGCATCGCCATGGCAGGCATCATCGGCATCGTGAAGTCGTGGGGCATCATCCGCAACGCCGTCTCGCTGGCTGGCAAGGAGCTGCGGGGCAAGGCGGACGCTGCCGAAGAAACGCAGCGCACACAGAAGGACCTGTCGTTCAAGTTCATCGCCATCGCGTCGATAACCGCACTCATCATCACCTTCGTTTTCTTCTGGCTGGGCGTCATGCACGACCTGTGGTTTGCCGTGGTTGCCATCCTGCTGGTGACATTCATCGCCTTCCTCTTCACCACCGTGGCGGCCAACGCCATTGCCATCGTGGGCAGCAACCCCGTAAGCGGCATGACGCTGATGACGCTCATCCTGGCCTCGGTGGTGCTGACGGCCGTAGGTCTGAAAGGCCCTGGCGGCATGCTGGCCGCACTCATCATGGGCGGTGTGGTGTGCACGGCGCTGTCGATGGCCGGCTGTTTCATCACCGACCTGAAGATTGGCTACTGGCTGGGCACGACGCCGAAGAAGCAGGAGTCGTGGAAGTTCCTGGGCACGCTGGTGTCGGCGGCCACCGTGGGCGGCGTCATCATGCTGCTGAACGAGACCTACGGCTTCAACTCAGGCGAGCTGGCCGCACCGCAGGCCAACGCCATGGCCGCTGTCATCAGTCCGCTAATGAGCGGCGAGGGCGCTCCCTGGCTGCTCTATGGCATCGGTGCTGCCATTGCGCTGCTGCTCACCTTCTGCAAGGTGCCCGCACTGCCCGTGGCGCTGGGCATGTTCATTCCACTGGCCCTCAACATCCCCCTGCTGGTGGGCGGCGCCATCAGCTGGTATGTCACCACACGCTCCAAGGACAAGGCCGAGAATGAGGCTCGCGGCGAGCGCGGCACGCTGATTGCCAGCGGATTCATCGCTGGCGGTGCACTGTTAGGCGTGGTGAGTGCGCTGATGCGCTTCGGCGGTCTGAACTTCGTCAGCAAGGAGTGGCTGGCCAATCCGCTGTCTGAGTTCGTGGCGCTCATTGCCTACGTACTGCTCATCATCTACTTCATCCGAGCCACAAAGGTTAAAACCAACTAAGCACTTCTTTCAACAACGAATTTGACGAGACTGCACAACTAAATACTTTTTTCAACAACGAATTAAACGAATTAAACGAATTTAATTATGCCACAATTCGTTTAATTCGTTAAATTCGTTGTTGTTAAACTCGTTGTTGACAAATTCGTTGTTGACAAATCAGCAGCTATAGTCTCACCTGCTTGTAGGCCACGCGCTTGCGACGCCAGGTGTAGACAGCATGGAGCGTGCCGTCGTGGCCCTCGATGATGGAGGGGTAGGAATACTGGCCGACGGGCGAGTCCTCAAGCGTCAGCACATGGCGCCAGGTGCGCCCGTCATCATCGCTGACGGCCAGGCTGAGCGGTGTGCGCGGGCCCTTCTTCGTGCCGGGCAGCGTCTCGAAGTTATTATAGATGAGCACATGTCGCCCGTCACGGAGCGTCACGGCGTCGGTGCCACTCTGGTTGTTGGGCAGGTCGGTCAGCGTCACCGGCGTCCATGTCAGTCCGCCGTCGCTGCTGAACGACGTGGCCAGCTTGCCATTCCTGCTGCGCATGAGCACCTGCAGACGACCGTCCTTCAGCTGCAGGAACGAGGGCTGTATGCAGTCTATCGGGGTCAGCGTGTCAGGATGAAGGGTCGGCGGGGCAGGCGTTGACTCCACAGGACCTACATATTGCCATGTCTTCGTCTTGAGGTCGTAGATTTCAACATGGAAACGCCAGCCATTGCCCTCGGTCGACGAGCCGCACAGCAGCTTGTCGCCCAGCAGCAGCGGCTTGTTCTTGATGGGGCCCAGGAAACCGTCGGGCAGCTGCTCGCCCTTGCTCCATGTGCGGCCACCATCCTTCGACTTCGCCAGCCATCCCGTCCAGTCGGTCACACTCTTGCCCACCTTGTAGAAGAGCCACAGCTCACCGTTGGGCATCTCTGTCAGCACCGGGTTCCAGCAGGCCGTCTTCACGCCGTCAACCATGCCATCGGCGGCAAGGATGGGGGCACTCCACTCGCCTTTTGCCACTCCCTTCTTACCTCTTGCCGCTCCTTTTTTGATATTCACCCAGATGCAGCAGTCGGGGTTGCGCTCGTAGGTACCGCCGAAGTAGGCCGCCACGAGGTCGCCACGCCGTGTCTCCACAATGGTGGCGGCATGCGGCGAGGCAAAGGGGGCCGTCTCATAGAGGAACTCGTCCTTGAGGATGCGCTCGTCGCTCGTGGCGATGGGCACGTCGAAGGTGTAGGTGCCTGACCCTATCTGGCGCTCTTCGCCCGACGGCAGCACCACGGTGGCACGGGTGTTGCATGGGATGGTCACCTCCCAGTGCAGCTGTTGCAACGTCTTTTTCCACTTGCTGGCCACAAGGCCGTAAGGGGTGTGGTAAGTGGCATCGACGTGGAAGCAGTCTTGGATGGAGAAATCGGGGGAAAGGGTAAAACCCACCCCCATCCCCTCCCCAAGGGAGGGGAGCGTAGTCAGTCCTACTGCTCCGTCATCCTTGGAGGTAACTAAGCCCCCCACCCTTGGGGAGGGGATGGGGGTGGGTATTCCCCCCAGATGCTCAAAGCACCATGTGAGCAGGTCGCCGAGCAGCATCACGTGGTTGCCGCTGTTCATGGCAGGGTTCGCCTTGTCGCCATTCCACAGCTCCCATATCGTGGTGGCTCCGTTCTCTATCATATAGCCCCATGAGGGATAGGTCTTCTGCGTGGCCAAGTGGAACGCCACATCAGGATAGCCATTCTCCGACAGGGTGCGCAGCAGCCATGAGATGCCGATGACGCCGCTGGTGAGATGCCCTTTGTCGTCACCGAAAATGCTCTTCACCACATTCTTCATCACCTCGTCCTTATGCTCCGGCGGCACGATGCCGAAAGCCACAGGCAGCAGGTTGGCCGTACAGGTGTTGTTGCCATAGAAGGTGCTGTCGGGGAAGAGGGGGTGGCCGGGACGGGGACTGCTGCCAGGACTGACATGCAGGAAGCTGCGGTTGAAGGCCTCGGTGAGGCGCTTGCGCTGCTCATTCCAGCGTCTGGCGTCGTCCAGCCACGGTTCTGCACGGTTCTGTACGGTTTCCGCCGCGGCTTGAAGCTCGGCAAACTGCTCCATCAGCTGCAGGCTGCGGATGGTATAGGCCGTGGCAATGAGCGTGCCGTCAGTCTGGCGCGCCGGGTCCTGACTGTGAATCAGCTCCAGCTTCTCGGGGGGCATGCACCAGTCGCCATATTTGTCCTTAATGACGAGACCATCGCGCAGGCCCTCGCTGAGCAGGTGGTTAAGCCACAGCTTTATGCTGGGATAGCTGTCGACGATGGGCTGCATGTTGCCATACTGCCGGTAGAGCATCTCGCAGATGAAGGGCAGCGCGGCTGGCCATGTCACGTCGTCGTTATAGTAGTTCCAGAAGGCAGGTGCCACATCGCTGAAGACGCCGTCGGCACGCTGACTCTCACAGATGTCGCGCATCCACTTGGCATACAGCCGCTCGTTACCGAAGAGGTAGCTCTCGCCCAAGGCACCCACGGTGCGGTCGCCGAGCCACGGCTGGCGCTCATTGCGCTGCGGACAGTCCACAGGCATACCTTTGTAGTTGGAGGCGATGCCCCAGCGGGCGGCATCCACCACCTTGTTCAGGATGGTGTCACTGCACACGAAGCTGCCCGTCGGCTCCATGCGGTCGCTGACGGGCCAGGCCTTCACATCACTGACCGGGCCGCTGACCTCGACATAGCGGAAGCCGTGGTAGACAAACGAGGGGTGCCAGGCTTCAGGGGTGAGGGGCTTCCCGCAGATGTAGATATCCTCTGAGCGGGCGTTACGCAGGTTGGCGGTGTAGAGTGTGCCGTCGGCATTAAGCTTCTCGGCATAGCGCACGCGGATGGTGTCGCCCTCGCGACCCTGTGGCACAAAACTCACCCACCCCGCCATGTTTTGACCAAAGTCGTAGACCACGGGACTGCCGGAGTTGCCAGTGTTCACAGGTATGATGGGGGCACTGGCAGCGCAAGGTGCAGCCATCTGCGCCCTCAGCGTTCCCTGCGGAATAGCGGTGCGCTGTGCCGGCAGCCAGGCGGAGTCGTCGTAGCCGGGGGTCAGCCAGCCGTCAAGTTCATAGCGGGCATCATATTCCTCGCCGTCATACTCGTTGTTGGCACGGATAGGACCGTTGGTGGTGACACGCCACTTCTCATCGGTGACCAGGCGCTGCGTCGTGCCGTCGGCATACTCTACGATGATGTTCAGCCGACACTTCGGCAGACCGAAAGTGGTGTTCTTATAGGGTTTGTCCTGGCGTGGGGCAAAGAACTTGCCGTTGCCCAGAACGATGCCGACGACGAAGCTGTCAGCCACACAGGCCGTGACGTCGTAGGTGTTGTAGTAGATGGTCTTGCGATAGTCACTGGGCATGGGCTTCAACAGGTCGGCGGCACCGACCTCCTGTCCCCCCACGAAGAGACGGTAGAAGCCAAGGCCGGTGACATAGGCCGTGGCACGCTTCACCGCCTTGCCGTTCAGACGGAAGGTCTGGCGCAGGTAGCGTGCCGACAGACGGCTGTGCACCTGACCGGCCACCTCGCCTTCCTGCAGCTGCTCCAAGCCTATCCATCGCCCACCCCATTGGCTCTCGCTGAGCAGGCCCGTGCTGAAAGGCTGGTCGGCACTCCAGGCGCTCTCGCCCCGGGTGGTGTAGACCTTCACCCGCCACGTCAGGTGGTGGCCACTGCCCAGCGGGCTGCCACCGTAGGGCACCCACAGCTGGGCGCCGCTGTCCACTCGCCCACTGTTCCACACCTCGCCTTTGTCATCACTGACGATGATGTGAAAAGCCGTCTGCATGACTTCGCGTTCATCGCTGGTGATGACCCACGAGAAACGCGGTTGCTGAGTATCAATGCCCAAAGGGGCCACAAGGTTCTCAACACGAAGGTTCTCAACGCTTACCCTGGCCGCAGCAGCCAACGGCATCAGCAGCGCCAGGCAGTACAACAGTCTCTTCATTGTCTTAGCAGATTTGTTCAGCTTGCAAATATAAGTATTTTTTGCCAAATAGCAACGAAGAATCAGTTTTTTTTGTCGTTTTCTGCACTGTTTCGTTTTTTTTGCGTACATTTGCACACATGAAACGATTCTTTCTCTTTCTTTTCTGCCTGACAACCATCGGTTTGCAGGCCGCACAGCCACCCATGCGACTGTGGTACACCACCCCCGCATCATTCTTCGAGGAGTCGCTGCCCATCGGCAACGGACGATTAGGAGCACTGGTCTATGGCGACCCTGCCAACGACAGCACCCAGTTGAACGACATCACCCTGTGGACGGGACAGCCCATCGACCGTCAGGAGGATGCCGATGCCTGGCGCTGGATTCCCGCCATACGCAAGGCACTGTTCATGGAGGACTATCGGCTTGCTGACTCGCTACAGCTGCACGTGCAGGGACACAACTCCTGCCACTACCAGCCCCTCGGCACACTCTACCTGACACACGATGCGGACGCTGCGTGCCAGCCCACCGGCTACCAACGTGAGCTGAACCTCGACTCGGCTCTCGCGCGCGTGCGCTATAATATAGGTGAAGTGAACTACTGCCGCGAGTATTTGGCCTCGGCACCCGACAGTCTCATTGCCATACGGCTGACGGCCTCGAAGCCACACATGCTCAACCTCACGCTGAGCCTCGGCTCGCTGCTGCCGCACAGCGTGAAGGCCACCAACGGACAGCTGACGATGACGGGGCATGCCGACGGCGACGAGCAGGCCACCATACACTTCTGCACCATTGTCCGTGTGATGCACCAAGGTGGACAGGTGGACACCAACGGCACCACACTGCGTCTGAAAGACGTCAGCGAGGCCACCGTCTACGTGGTCAATGCCACGAGCTTCAATGGGTTCGACCGTCATCCTGTCAAGCAGGGAGCACCCTATCTGGAACAAGCCATCAACCGGGCATGGCACACGCAGAACGTGACCTACCCCCAGGTGCGTGAACGCCACATCGCCGACCACCGCCGCTTCTTCGCCCGCACCCAGCTCCGCCTGTCTACTAAGCCACCACACTGTTGCGCCCTCCCTACCGACTCACTGCTCAAAGCCTACAACACGGGCAACGCCGAGGCTGACCGCTACCTGGAGATACTCTACTTCCAGTATGGGCGCTACCTGCTCATCGGCTGCTCGCGCACCCCTGCCGTGCCCGCCAACCTGCAGGGACTGTGGAACCCACACCAGTGGGCACCCTGGCGCGGCAACTACACCATCAACATCAACCTGGAGGAGAACTACTGGCCTGCCTTCAACTGTAACCTCGCCGAGATGACCATGCCGCTGGACGGTTTCCTGCAAGCCCTGGCCGAGAACGGCAGCTACACGGCCAAGAACTATTACGGCATACAGCACGGCTGGCAGGCTGGGCACAACAGCGACATCTGGGCAATGGCCAACCCCGTGGGTGAGAAAAACGAGAAGCCCGAGTGGGCCAACTGGGCCATGGGCGGTGCATGGTTAGTGGAGACACTGTGGGAGAAGTACCTCTTCACCATGGACGACGACTACCTGCGTAACGTGGCCTACCCGCTGATGAAGGGGGCTGCTGAGTTCTGTCTTGACTGGCTCGTGGAGAACCCCAACAACCCGAAGGAGCTGATAACTGCCCCATCGACATCGCCTGAGAACGAATATGTCACCGACAAGGGCTACCACGGCATGACTTGCTACGGCGGAACGGCTGACCTGGCCATCATCCGCGAGCTGTTCATCAACACCCTGCATGCCGCGCACATCGTGCACGACGGTTCTCCCGTCGTGAAACGCATGGCGGAAGCCCTGCCACGCCTGCACCCCTACACCGTGGGCCGCGACGGCGACCTGAACGAGTGGTACCACGACTGGCGCGACTACGACCCGCGCCACCGCCACCAGAGTCATCTCATCGGCCTCTACCCGGGGCACCACATGTACACTCTAAACACCAAACTGAAAGAAGCCTGCGCCAACACCCTCCTGCAGAAAGGTGACAAGACGACGGGGTGGAGCACCGGCTGGCGCATCAACCTGTGGGCGCGCCTGCACGATGCACAGCAAGCTTTCCACATCTATCAGAAGCTGCTCACCTACGTCAGCCCAGACAAATATCAGGGTCCTGACCGCCGCAGACCCGGCGGTGGCACCTACCCGAATCTGATGGATGCCCATCCGCCCTTCCAGATTGACGGTAACTTCGGCGGCACGGCAGGCGTATGCGAGATGCTGTTACAGAGCCGTCTGAACAGCGACGGCACAGCCATCATCGAACTCTTGCCCGCCCTGCCCAAGCAATGGGCCGACGGTGAGGCAAAAGGTCTGTGCGCCCGAGGCGGCTATGAGATTGACATGCAATGGCAAAATGGTCACCCCAAGGAGGCGACCATCAAGGCAAAAGGCAACGGTTCCGTCACGCTGCTGTTTGACGGAAAGAAGAAGAGCCTCACGCTCAAGGCTGGCCAGCACAAGCACATTCGCCTGTGAGCGACAGCCGGCAAAGGCCAGCATGAACGCATGCTACTGTGTGGGGTCAGCGGGCGAAGTCCAGCTTCTGTTCACCGCGGCGGCGCCAGGTGCGAACCATAAAGATGCAGAATCCCAACGCAATGAGCGCGGCGGCTATGGCACCCAAGATCCAAGGCAGGCTGTGGCCGCCCCCTCCTTGTACGCCGTTGGCAAAGTCCTGGCTCACCCCTACGACGGTGTCGACGGTGTCAACGACAACCTTCGGTACCTCACGGTAATGCCTTTCATACTCACTGGGGTCAATGGGAAGCACATCAGAAAGCAATCTAATCATAACGGAACAATACTTTAAAGGGTTTATACTATTTTATTTGCTAACAAGATGAACAGCTGCACCAACAGTCCGATGAGGAAGCTGAAGGCGTTGCACAACAGGCTATAGACAAGGGCCCGACGCCACTCGCCTACGAAATAGCGATACCAAAGCGTCTCCACCAGCAGCACCAGCAACTCGCCGCCAACGACCACGGCCATCCAGAAGCTGCTGAGGTATAGCAAGCAGAGATTCAAAGGGATGTTGGTCAGGATATTGACGACCACCGATGAGCCGAGCACGTCAGCACGGCGCTCGCGCAGCATCCATAGCACAACCAACTCGATGACGATGGTGGGCAGCAGCATCAGAAGCAGGTGCGGCACGATGAAAGCCGTCTCGGCCCCGGCCATGGCAATCATATAGCCTGGCATCAGCGCGGCGGCCAGCAAGCCAAAGGCCAGTCCCTCACGTCCCTTCATACAACGGTTGGCCCAGCACAGGGTCACCGCCATGGTGATGTTGATGAGCAGCAGCCCGGGCAGCCATAGCCATGAAGCGAAGCCCTTCAGCAACAGGCAGACAACGGTGCCCACCAGTGCGACGACAAAGGCTGTCGTCAGTCCCATGCTGTGGGCCACCCATCCGCCACCAGCCTTGCCCACCATGGCAAGTGCGCCGACGAGCAGCGTCATCGTCCCTCCTTTGGCCAAGCCCACAGTAAGCGTCTCGCCCACGAATGACCGGAACATGACAAAGCCCATGAGCAGCAGCAGCGCCCCCCATGCCAGCCAAGCAGAACGACCACCCAAAGCATTAGCAGCGCCATACCCATTCGTGGTACTTCCCAGTGGTCTCAGTTGTCCCAGTGGTCTCAGTTGTCCCAGTGGCCCCAGTGGCCCCAATACAGCCCCTGCACCTATCAACGCCAGAAAGGCGAAAGGCAACCACGAAGCGTGGCACCAAATCCCCACGGCGAGTCCGAAGGCACCCGTAGAGACAAAGAGTCCCAGGGCGCGCGGGTCATTGTGGGATGCCAGAGCCACCATCTTGCCTCCCCAGACATGGAACAGCGAGTTGCCCAAGCCTAAGGGGATGGCCACGAGCAAGGCGACGAGAGGTGAGAGACCTGCTGCAAGGACGCCATGGCCCATCAGGAGTGAAACGAACACGACGGCCACAGCCAGCAGCAGCACCGCGAGTGGCAGCACCATCGGCCGCAGACGGTCGCTGTCAGCCAGCATGCCCGTCAGTGGCTGCGTCAGGAAGGCCAGCACATTATATATTAGGAAGGCGCCAACCAGCGATGTAGCCCCGTAGGCAGAGAGCAAGAGATAGAGACAACAGGCGCAAAGCCCGTCAACCAGGAAATGCTGCAACGCACACAACGCTGTCAGCGGCCACGGACTTTCATGTTCTGATACAGGCTCCTTGCCATCGTGCCTCATGCGTACATTTGGTCAATCTCCCTACGGTAGTTCTCGTTCAATACGCGACGCTTAATCTTCAGCGTGTTTGTCAGTTCGCCACGCTCCAGCGAGAAGGGCTGCGGCAGCAGCGTGAAGCGTTTCACCTGCTCATACTGCGCCAGCTGCTGTTGCAGGGTGTCGATGCGCTCCATCAGCATCTCATGTATCTGGCTATTCTGGCACAGGTCACGCCTGTCGGTAAACGCTATCTGGTGCGCCCGGGCATACTCCTCTAACAGCCGGTAGTCAGGAATGATGAGCGCCGAAACGAACTTGCGCTGGTCAGCGATGATGGCTATCTGGTCGATATACTTATCGACAATGAGCTTCGACTCAATCATCTGTGGTGCGATGTACTTGCCATTGCTGGTCTTGAACAGGTCCTTGATGCGCTCAGTCAGGAACAGCTCGCCGCCTTTCATATAGCCGGCATCGCCGGTGCGGAAATAGCCATCGGCAGTAAAGGCTTGGCGCGTCAGGTCATCACGCTTGTAGTACCCCTTGGTAATGGTGGGTCCCTTCAGCAGAATCTCACCCTCGTCGCTGATTTTCACGTCGATGCTGTCAATGGGAATGCCCACCGACCCCACGGTGAACGGCTTGTCCAAATGGTTGCAGCTGACGGTGGCCAGCGACTCGGTCAGCCCATAGCCCACATCCATGTTGATGCCGATGGAGTGTACGAACTCCTCCACCTTTGGCGACACCGTGGCACCGGCTGTTGGGAAGAAGTGGGCGTTCTCCAAGCCCAGCTCCTTGCGCACTAACGAAAAGACGGTCTTGTTCAGCATCTCATACTCCAAGTGCAGTCCTAAGGGCGGGCGTTTGCCACGCGACAGATACTCAATGTTATGCTTGCGCCCGACCTCCAAGGCATGCTTGAACAGACGGCGTTTCATGCTGCTACTCGACTCAATCTTCTCCAACACGCCATGGTAGACCTTCTCCCAGAAGCGCGGCACGGCACTCATGCATGTGGGATGTGTCTCGCGCATGGACTGCTGCACCTCCAGTGGATTGGTGTTGACGATGAGCCGTGCTCCCATGGTGATACATAGCACCTTCCACCCTTTCTCAAAGATGTGGGTGAAGGGCAGGAAGTTGAGCACACGGTCGTCGCTGTCCACAGGCACACACTTGTGGTTGGCCTCCATTGCCGCATAGTACTGCCCGCAGCTGAGCACCACTCCCTTTGAGTCGCCCGTGGTACCACTGGTATAGAGGATGTTGGCCGTGTCGTCCATGGTGGCCTCACGTGAGAGGTTGTCCACCTCGCTCTGGCGCGGCAGCCCCTCGCCGAGCTTCAAGAAGTCGTCGAAATGCATGGAGGTCTTGTCGCCCTCGGCAATGCTCACGGCAGGGTCGAAGACAATGATGCGCTTCAGCGAGTTGCATGTTGAAAAGACACGCCGTGCCTTGTCATACTGTGCCTGCTCGCCAACGAAGATGAGCCGTATCTGCGCATCGTTGACCATGAACTGTATCTGCTGCTCCGAGCTGGTGGCATAGAAGGGAATAGTGACAGCACGGATGCCCCAGGCGCCAAAGTCGGTGAACAGATACTGGACGGTGTTCTGCGAGAAGACACCGATGTTCTCCTGCACGCCAACGCCCATGTTCAGCAATGCGTTGGACACCAGCTTTACTTTCTGAGAGAACTCGTTCCATGAATACGACTTCCACCGCTTTGAGCCGAAGTCCTTATAGATAAGTGCCTCGCGGTCGCCAAGCTTTGCGGCCACCTCGTGCACAAGCCTTGACAGATGAGTGTTGATTTGCTGCATACGCTTCACATTGTTGTTCTTTTCCATTTGCAAAGATAGCTTTTTTTTTTCATTTACGCAAATAACAATGGGAAAAATCGCAGCATAAGGAATTTTTCGCCCCCATGCTTGGTCATTTGCAAATAAAGTTGTACTTTTGCAGAATCATCCAAAGAACAATTCTATGAAAAAAAGCTTATTTCTGATTCTGTCGTTTTTTGCAGCCCTGACAGCTGCTGCACAGGCACACTTTGGAGAGAAACCACGTTTGGTAGTAGGCATCGTGGTAGACCAGATGCGCTGGGACTACCTGTCACGCTATTACGACAGCTTTGGTCCCGATGGTTTCCGCCGTCTCATCGACCAAGGTTTCTCATGCAACAACTGCAACATCAACTATGTCCCCACGGTGACAGCCATTGGCCATACCTCCGTATATACCGGCACTACCCCCGCCTATCACGGCATCTGCGGCAACAACTTCTACATTGACGGCAAGAAGACCTATTGCTGTGCTGACAGCACCGTGCAGCCCGTGGGCAGCAACAGCCCCAAGGGGCAGATGTCGCCCCACAACATGGTGGCCACAACCATCGGCGACCAGCTACGCCTGCACACCGACTTCCACTCGAAGGTCATCGGTGTCAGCTATAAGGACCGCGCTGCCATCCTGCCGGCCGGTCACAGTGCCAACGCCGCCTACTGGCTGGACCTGAAGAACCGCTGCTTCATCACCTCGACCTATTATATGGAGTCGCTGCCAGAGTGGGCCAAGGCGTTTAACAAAAAGCTGGTTGAGGACAAGGAGTTCAAGAAGCTGGGCCAGGACATCGGTCTGTCGCCCCATTGTGGCACCATCACCACCGACATGGCCATTGCCGCCTTGCAAGGCGAGCAGCTGGGCAAGGGCGACCATACCGACATGCTCTGCGTCAGCTATTCGCAGACTGATGTCATAGGGCATAAATATGGTACGCGCGGACAGAACACCGACGACGCCTACCTGCAGCTGGACCGTGACCTGGCCCGCCTGCTGAAGGCACTCGACGACCAGGTGGGCCGCGACAACTACCTACTGTTCCTCACTGCCGACCACGGAGCCGTCCACAACTGGAAGTTCATGCAGGAACACCGTCTGGCAGCAGGCCCCTGGAATAGCGGCGAGATGAAGGAGCGCGTGTACGAAGCCCTGGAGAACGACATGGGTGACGGTCGTGACTGCATAGCCGACATCATGGACTACCGCATCTTCCTCAACTGGGACAAGATTCGCCAGCTGGGGCTCATCACGGCAGACATGCCACACATGGTGCTCAACGAGGTGACGAAGGAGCTGGACGTCTGTTTCGCTGCCGTTTACAGCGACCTGGCCACGAGTGCGTTGCCGCCCCTGCTGCGCGACCGCGCCTTGATGGGCTACTACCCCGGGCGCTCGGGCGACATCATCTTCTTCCCCAAGCCCAGCTACTATGAATTTGGCTCGTGGTCGTCGCCTACGGGAACGACCCATGGTGAATGGAACCCCTACGACGCCCATATCCCCTGTCTCTTCTACGGATGGAAGGTGCGTCACGGCGAGACCTCACGCACGGTGAGCATCACTGACATCGCCCCCACGGTGTGCCAGATGCTGCACATACAGCAGCCCGACGCCTGCACCGGTGAGCCCATCACAGAAATAACCGAGTAACCTCTGTCATTACGTCATCCCGCTATTCTGAACGTCAATGGAATACACGCTGAACATCCGGGGCCGCCTGCTGAGCCTCGACACACCCCAGATTATGGGCGTCATCAACGCCACCCCCGACTCGTTCTATGCCGACAGCCGTGCACAGACGGAAGACGAGGTGGTACGGCGTGCCCAGAAGATGGTTGACGAGGGCGCCACCATCATCGACATCGGCGGCTTCTCCACGCGTCCCGGCTACACTGACGTAAGCCTGCCAGAAGAGATGAAACGTGTGCGCGCAGCCGTGAGCAGCGTGCGCCGCGCCCTGCCCCAGGTCGTCATCAGCGTCGACACGTTCCGCCCCGAAGTGGCGCGCATGGCAGTCTTGGAGGGCGGGGCCGACATCATCAACGATGTGGGATGGGGCCTGAAGGGCTGGGGCGAAACCGATGCCTATGGAATGATGGATATGGCGAGACGCCTAAGTGTGCCCTACATTATGATGGCGGCACAGCCGACGCTACGCGACACGCTGCTGTTCTTTGCCGAATACGTACAGCAAATGCGCGACATGGGACACAAGGACATCATCCTCGACCCGGGCTTCGGCTTCGGAAAGACGCTGGAACAGAACTACGCACTGCTGGCATCCTTGGAAGAGCTTCAGGTCTTGGAGCTGCCCCTGCTGGTAGGCATCAGCAGAAAGTCGATGATTTATCGTCAGCTGAACTGCAAGCCCTACGAGGCGCTCAACGGCACCACCGTCCTCAACACCATTGCACTGATGAAGGGTGCCAATATCCTAAGAGTCCACGACGTGAAGGAGGCTGTGGAATGTCGCTCGCTGGTGACGGCAATGATGATGAACGGTGAGAGGTGAGAGATGAGAGATGAGAGATGAGAGGTGAGAGGTGAGTGTTACTATTAAAGCAATAATAAGAAGGTGTTTTTCGAATTTGGAATAAAAGACGCTGTTGACATTCTGCTGGTTGGCATGATTCTCTACTATGTCTACCGGCTGATGCGTGCCTCACGGTCGGCAAACGTGTTCGTGGGCATTGCCATCTTCATCGTGGTATGGCTCGTGGTGTCGCAGGTGCTTGAGATGAAGCTGCTGGGCACCATTCTCGACAAGCTGGTCTCGGTGGGTGTCATCGCCATCATCGTCCTCTTCCAGGACGACATCCGCAAGTTTCTCTATAACTTAGGTGCTCACCAGCGCATCCACCGCCTGTTGAAGCTGTTTACGCCGAAGCATAGCAAGGACAGTGACAACGAACAGCTCAAGCGCGACATCATGCCCATCGTCATGGCATGCATGCAGATGTCGAAGGGTAAGGTGGGAGCGCTCATCGTCATCGAGCGTAAGATGTCGCTGAGCGACATCGTCAGCACGGGCGAGGTGGTAAATGCCGACATCAACCAGCGCCTCATTGAGAACATCTTCTTCAAGAACTCGCCCTTGCACGACGGTGCCATGGTCATCAGCAAGCACCGCATCCACGCCGCGGGCTGCATCCTGCCTGTGAGCCACAACCTCGACATCCCTAAGGAGCTGGGCCTTCGCCATCGCGCCGCCTTAGGCATGAGCCAGGAGAGCGATGCGCTGTCAATCATCGTGTCGGAAGAGACAGGCGGCATCAGCATTGCATCAGGCGGTCATTTCCGCCTGCGTCTGTCAGCTGAGGAATTAGAGTCAGTGCTCACCGAAGAGCTGTCCAGCTAAAAATCAGGAGTTTACGAACAGCGAGAAGTTCACGCTGCCATAGCTGCGGTGCTCCACGAAGTGCGGGTGTCCTGAGAAGTCGTTGTCCTTGCCATGTTCAAAGACAAACACCCCTCCTGGTGCCAGCAGCTGATGCTCAAAGACGAGTCCCGGAATCTGTGGCAGCTCCTTCAAGGCGTATGGCGGGTCAGCAAAGATAAAGTCGAACTGCTGGTGACAGCCCTTGATGAAGCGGAAGGCATCAGCGCGCAGCACGACGGCGGCCTCGTCGTTCAGGCTCTTCACACACTGCAGGATAAAACGATGATGGTCGCGGTCCTGTTCAACGCTCACCACGCGCGAGCACCCCCTTGAGAGCAGCTCCAGCGTAATGCTGCCCGTACCGGCAAAGAGGTCGAGCGCCGTGGCCCCCTCCAAGTCAACATAGCCCCGAAGCACGTTGAAGATGTTCTCCTTGGCAAAGTCGGTGGTGGGACGCGCTTTAAATGTCCTGGGCACCTCAAAGTGCCGCCCTCTGTATTTACCGGTAATGACACGCATCAGGCAATTCCTCCATCATCTCTCATTTCTCATCCGAAGCATCACCTTCCCCTGACGACAAGCGTCTGCAGGTCGAAGGGCACGCCCTTGATGGCAGTCACGGGGTGCTGGTTGAAGTCCTCAACGGGATTGACAACATATACCTTCCGCAGATACTCCTTCAACTCGTCCAGCACTGTCTGCTCACCCGGTATGTCACCCATGATGTGCAACTCGTCGTACTTTGCCTGCAGCTGCAGGGTGTTCCACACATAGAGCAGGAAGAAGACTACATCCTTGGGCCTGTTGACGTCGAAGGAGTTGCAGAACTTGAAACGGTTCTGGTTGAAGGCAAACACCTCCATGCGCTTCTCATGGAAGTAGGCATAGAGCTTGTAACGCACGCCGGTGAAACTGCGCTGGTGCATGTATCGCCACACGGGCTGAATGGCTGTCACCAGGCGCACGTCGCGGAAGTGGTCGTCAAGCACCAGGTGCAGGTCCTTGCTCATCGAGAACACTGCCACGGCATTCAGGTCAGGCAGCACGTTATAGAACAGCATGATCTGTTCCCGCCCGGGGAAGGCATGGTTGTACATTGCCTCCATGGTCTGCTCATCAAACTGTTCCACGGGAACCATGAGCACATCACTGTCAAGGACCACCCTCACGCGTGGCGGCGGCTGCAGCAGCAGGTCGCACGACTTGAAGGCTGCCCTGAGGTTAGCTGCCATCGACACGCCACTACGCACTACAAACGGCTCATAGATGATGTCGTCGCTGCCGTCGGTCTGCTGTAGCATCGCCAGCGTGGAGCGTCCCACGCGGATGGTCAGTCTGTTAGCCAAGTTAGTTGTTTCTGCCATCTCTCATCTGTTGTTGTTGATGCTGGCGCTGCTGTTCATTGGCCACACTCCTGATACAGATGACCGCCAAAACGGCCACGAGCACTACCAGTATCAGGTTGACCCACTTGTCGCTGCGCTTCTTCATCGGGTGTAACGATACGTCGTTGTTTGAAAAAAGTGCTGCAATCCTTCGAATTGCAGCACCTTGTACTGTTTTGAGGCCAGTATTTACATTCCTGGTACCGAAGTACCCAGAGCCGGGGTCGAACCGGCACGGGTTGCCCCACTGGTGTTTGAGACCAGCGCGTCTACCGATTCCGCCATCTGGGCCTCTCTTGTGTCGTCTGGGTGTTTGGCCTCTCGGCCCTCCACCCTTTCCTCCGCTCTGTCGGGATGAGGCGACTCGAACGTTTTTTTACCTTACTATTTCCTAAAGTCCTTTGTACGAAAGGGCTTGAGAACGTTTTGACGATGCAAAGGTACGAAGAAAAGTTAAACCCACCAAATAAAAAGCGAGTTTTTTGAAGAAAACGGAACACAATAAGGGTTGATTGCTCATTCAAAAGAAAAATTACTCAAGTTTCTGTAGTCCTTTATTGAACGCAGGCGCCATCAAGAGCAGAAATCGTCTGTAGTACCTCATCTTGTTCATCTTTGTTTTGTTTTATTCCGCCTCAGCCTCTTTGATTATTGCTAACAATTTTTCGCGTTTCGTCTCATTGGTGCCATGGACGACTTGGCGGACGATGCCCTTCTTATCAACAACGATGGTGAGCGGGAAACCTTCGGTGCCAATCCACGCCATCATATCCTTCGCCTCGACGAGGTGCGTCCATGTGAAGTGGTGCTTGTCAGTAATACGCTTGGCCGTCTCGGCATCGTGGTAGGTGGCTGAGAAGAACATGACATCAGGCAATTGCTCCTTCCACTCGGAGAGGATGGGCATCTCTGCACGGCAAGGGCCGCAGCCAGAGTACCAGAGGTTGAGCACCATGACTCACCCCTTCACGCTGTCGTTCGTCCATGTGCGCCCATCCATGTCCTTCTCTGAGAACTGCGGGAACGGCTCACCCTCCTTGGGCGAATACCACGTGCCGTCGGCCTTCACGCCAGCCTGTGTCAGCGAGGTCACCGTGGCCATCATATTCAGACCGTTCAAGAACTGGTCGGCATTGTGAACCTGTTCACGGGGAATAGCCTTGCGGATGAGCGACTTGGGTAGTGTGGCGTTGACATTGATGACGATGACGCTGTTGCCTTCCTTGTCCTTCAGTCGAGACATGGTTTTCTCACCGTCGGGCAGCGTAGGCATTTCACGGAAGAAATAGCCGTTGGAAAGGAATTTCGGAATCACTGTGTCGATGCGCTCTTCCTGTGCCTGCCCCGCCATTGCGACGAGGGCGAACAGTACGGTGATAATTGTTTTTTTGCTCATTGTTTTCATATGCTTATGCTTTATTTTGTTACTTTTGTCAATGCGTAAATGAGCAAGTCATAAACATTTCCATCCTTTATAATGGCATTTGGTATAGTGCTTTTATACCTGAAGCCATTCTTCAGTAGCACCCTTATTGAAGCTATGTTTGGTTGAAAGACATTAGCCGTTATCTGTTCAAGTGACAAGTCCTTGAATGCAATGGAGCATACCTGTCTGACTGCTTCTGTGCCTATTCCTTTGTTTGAATATTCATTGAGAAGCATATAACCAATTTCTGCATCATAATCTTTCTTCTCAACCGATATGCTGCCTATGAGTTTCCCATTGCATACAATTGCCCGATAGGTACCAGTAATTGCATCATTATCGGTGACCATCTTCAACCATTCTTCCGCATCCTTTTCTGTATAAGGATTGGGCAGACGGTCTGAAAGGAAACGCCTGTCAATAGCATTACACAGGCTCGTCAATTCTTTTGCATCTGACTGCGTCCAATGTCTTAGTTTCATATTCAGGTGTTCATATTATTTATTTGCGAGGCA
>Ga0310691_10003397_pt1 | contig 19206 bp, 16 predicted proteins | sample 176DNAGHGlowgp2_FD_203887 | JGI IMG/M metagenome (GOLD analysis project Ga0310691, IMG submission 203887) | Sheep rumen microbial communities from Palmerston North, Manawatu-Wanganui, New Zealand - 1766 DNA GHGlow gp2 (v2) (version 2) | ecosystem: Host-associated > Mammals > Digestive system >...
TATTGAGAATAAGTAACAGCAAATATACAGAAATTTCCTTAATTCAAACGAAAAACAGAATTCAAGAAAGTCAAATCATCGTAATCAACCAGATTACAATCAAACTCCATTTTTCCCATAAAAGTTCTAATTTTATTCACGTAAAAATATTCTTAATTCAATGCGATAACATAAAAACAAGCACAGCCAAAGGCAATAATGCTAAATACCACAATCCTATCAAATAGAAAAACGTGGAGAATAAAGTGAACATAAAGAATATTACCAAAAGGACCATATTCTAAATAACTTTTTCAACATAAAAAACCTCACCATTTCACTATATTATAATCTCTATAAAAATCAAACCAAATTAAATACTAAAAGTCTTCCACAGTTTTGGAAATATCATAAAGTTCTTTTAATAAATCTGGCTTTAATATCTCATAATATTTTGCAATTTTTTCCCTATTGTTGGACAAATAATCAACCTTTTTTTGAAGAGTATTTAATGATTTACTAGAAGATGAATATGATGCATGAGCTTTAGCATAAACCTCATTCCTAGCCACACATGCACGCAATTCTGCTATTTCTTTGGATATAGATTCCGCTCTTTCATAGTCGTAACTTTTTACAGCATTAGAAAATTCAGAATTTTTAGATTTTATTGGGTCCTCACATTTTTTAGCCTCATTATTATAATAATCTATTTGCGACTGTTCATAATTTCACAAATTTTTACCATTAGATATAGAATTATTTAACGACGAAATATATTGATCTATGATTTTTAACCTTTCTTGTTCAGCTCCAGCTTTATCCAACTCTGAAATTAAATCAAACTGTCATTGAGATAAAATTTCTTGCTGTAAAACTAAGGAATTTCATGCTCTTCAATCCCTAAATTCTCAGATATTTGAACGTTGATTCAATCAAATTTCTAATTGAGTTCAAAGCAAACTTCGCACAAATCAATTTCCTGCAAACGAAAAACTTCAAAACAAAAAGAATCCTGAAATAAAAACCAACAAAATCAACTTAAAATTACTCATTAGATAAAATATCTAATATAAACATATTTATACTATAAATATTTTATAAATTAAGTCAATGCGAGAATTTGTATTAAATCATTACTGATTGCATTTTTCAGTTCAAATCCAAATATTCAAGCTTCCAAGCCGTTAATTGCATAGGAACACTTTCATTCTCCTTCCCATATAAATAATCTCACTGAATTGGCAATCAATGACTGGATAAATGATATCTAATCTGATGCGTTCTTCACGTAAGGATTTGTAATTGCATTTTTACTAATCAACTTCACACCTCCTCAAAGTCTAAAATTTTAGTTATTCACATCTTTGGAGTACAATTAGGGACTTTAGCCACAACTATTTCCTGAATATAATATGGCAATCAAACTTTTTTTATTTCTTGAAGAAATTCTGCTCATTTAGTAGTAATTTCACAAATAGCACGATAATATTTTTGAAGAGGAGTAGACTCTTTTTCTTCTAAAGATGAAGATTCAGATTTTTCCTGAAAAAGAGATTTAAAATGCTGCAATCACTTTTCCGTTTTCGCTACAATCATCAATCAATCTGTATCTTTATCTAATCTATGAACTAAACCTGCTCTAATAAAATTTCCATAGCTAGGCAAATCTTTATAATGATGATAAAGAAATGCAACAACTGATGGCTTTTTTGCATCTCGAATACTATTTGGATGTGATAATACTCATTTAGGTTTATTTAAAATCAAATAATCTTCTTCTTCACGAACAATTGAAATATCAATTTCTTCTGCTTCATCCAAAATTATAGGAGACAAATAACGCTCCAATTCGTCAATTTGAATATTATCTCAATTTTTAAGTTTATATGACTTTTTCACAACTTTCCCATTTACTTGAATTCCTCATCTCTCAATAATATGATGAAAAAAATTCCTGGAATATGAAAATTGTCAACTCAATCGAGAATCAATTCTTTCTCATCCTTTTCATTCATAAATTATCTCTTGCATCATAACAATAATTGTAAATTTGATTTTAATCTATTTTTTCAATAAAATTATACAAGTCAAAAATTTATATAAAAAAGTCTTCAAAAATTTGCAATACAGAAAAATTTATATATAATTCGAGTAGGTTTATCTTATTAAACAAAAATTATGACACAAACACAAGACGAACAAAATGTACAAGCTTCTGGAAACCAAGCACAACAAGGTACAACCCCAGTAGCAGATGAACAAGACGTTCTAGCTTCTGATAATCAAGCAGAAGATATAGTAATGTCCGAAGAAACAAGTTCTAAAGAGCATACTATTGATTATGAAATAGGAGAATCTGCTGTCAGTTCTTTAATTAACAATGGCTCTGCAGTAATCTCTTCATGAGTAGAAAAGATAAAATGATTCTGAAAAGCTGGAGTTGAATGAGTTCAAAATGTTGCAAGTCAATGAGTAGAGTCTGTAAAAGACACTCTTGCACAATGATGAGATATGCTAAAAGAAACTTCTCAAAACGCTATCGAATGAATCAAAAATGTTTGACAAGATATTAAAGAATGATTTTGAAATATAATTTCATGAGCCACTTCTGGTGGATGAGTTTTAGAATCATGAAAGGCTGTTGTTCAATGAACAGTTTCGACAGCTACAAATGTAGTATGAAATGCGGCAACAAATGTAATGGAAACATGAACATCTGTAGTAAGTTGAGCCGTTTGAGCCGTATCTAACGTTGCTACATCAGCAACAAACGTTGTAAAAGATTCTGTTAACAACATAGCATGAGCTGTTTTACCATGACAAGCTGCTCAATGAGTCGCAAACTTCAATGAAAAAGTTTCGCAATGAGCTCAAGATTTATGAGCAAAAGCAAAAGAAACAATTCAGGAAACAGGAGAAAAGGCTAAATGATTTTTTTCTTGACTATGGGACAATTTCAAATCTTGATTCTCTAGTAAAGATGCAAAAAAAGTAATGGATGAAATCAATGCTCCATTAGAAACAGATGTGCAAGCTCAACAACAAGCTACTCCTCAGGTTCAACAACCAGTTGCTCCTCAAGTTCAGCAGCCTGCCACACCTCAAGTTGAGCAACCAGCTGCACCTCAGGTACAACAGACTGCAGAAGTTCAACTTTGAGACACACAGCAACCAACTAATCCAACAGCATAAAAAAACATTATAAACATATAAAAACTCCTCAATAGAGGAGTTTTTTCTAAACAGAATTTGAAAATATTTACAAAATTTATATATTACCCATACAAAAAAGGAAGATTGGCCGAGCGGTTGATGGCGCACGTCTCGAACACGTGTATTCGTTCATACGAATCCAGGGTTCGAATCCCTGATCTTCCGATTTTTTATTTATTTTGGATATTATCATACAATTTCAGCATCTGGAGAAATTTCTTCAACTACTTCTGGGACTTCTAATTCTTCATCATCAACTGGACATTCTTTTCTCAATTTTCAATCAAATTCATATTGTTTATCTATATAATACTGTAATTTATGCTCTAATGTATTTTTAGGTTCATCAAGTAATGCTTCATACGTCTCATGTAAATCCTTAATAACATCTGCATCAATACAAGGCTTTTCCTCTGACAAAGTAATCATCGCCTGATAATAAGACTCTAAACTATATTTCTGCTTTAACCATTCTCCATTTTTACCAAACACATTTTGAAAAAATATTTCAGTCTGTTGATAAATCACCTTATATCATGAAAAAAAGCTAACTTTCTCTGCCGGATGCGTCTGAAGATATCCATACGACATCCATAAAAGCAGAAGTCATATAACTAATTCAATTAAATCACTAACTAACTTCTTTTTCATTGTTTGTTTCTCTGAAAGTTGTTTTTCAGTTGTCATATATAAATAAATTTTTACAAAAAAATAAAACTCTTAATTAATTCAAATTATAATCTAGAATTAATAATATCATTCACAACAGATCAATCTAATTCACTTTTATGATTCGCCATCAACTCTTTCATAAGTAATCCCCTCTGAGTTTTCAAATCAGTAATTCACAATTTAGCAACAGTTTCATCTATCAAACTTTCAGTTTGTTCTCTAGACAACATTGCAGGCAAATACGATTGCAAAATCTCTTTTTTTTGAGTCTCTATTGCAATTTCGTCAGATTTATTCGCTTTTTCTAAAAACAATAAAGTTTCATTCAACGATTTGATTTCCTTTTTAATAACCGCTATCACGTCATCATCTGTAGGATCTGCACGTAATTCAATTTTTTTATTCTTAATTTGCGCTAGTAAGTAGTTTAAAGCCAACTTTTTCACTTCTTCATGATCTTTCATAGCTTGTTTATAATCCTCTGTAATTTTTTCTAACAACGTCATTTCTTATATAATAAAAAATAAACCACTTCCAACTTACAGTTTTTAATAATAAAAACAAGAGAAATCTGACATAAATATTAACTTTTTATCCTCTATTGACTTTGTTTTTAAAAAATATATAAGTATATATACATATCTCGAAAATATATTTTTAAGGTATGTGAAAATAAAATCTTAAATTTAAATCTTATGAAAAGAAAACGTTTTTCTTGGGGTGTTGCATCTTTTATAACAATTTTTTTATGCGCCATCCCTGTAGGATACAAAATGATATTATCCTGCAAAAATCAAAATTCCCAGGTGGAATATGCTTCAAAAACTAATGAGAAATTTTACCATAAAATGGTAAAAATGGAAAAAAATTCAACATTAACTTTTAATGGATTTCCTACATGTTTAACGAGCATATTATCTCACTCTACGACACCTGGAGATGCTATCCTAACTACAGAAAAAGATACCCTATATTTAGCCTTTAGATGGTTAAACTATAATGACATCAACAGGTATCCATTCTATATAGTTAAGGATAATAAAGATAACTTTTGGTCTTTGTACCGTCATAATGAAAAATTCTTATTGACTAGAAGAGACAAAAAAGATTTTAAAGATTTACTTACAAACAACAAAAGATTGGAATAAAACTCAAGTAAAGTAAAATCAATTAACAAACCCTCAGTTATCTACTGAGGGTTTTCTATTTATTATTTTTTCGTCTGACTTTTCTTCTTATGTACATTATGCCATCAAATAGGCTCATCATATCCATCAGATGTAATTATATCAGAAACTGTTTTAGGCTGTTTTCCATTTTGTAATATTAACTCTAAACTTTTTCTAACATTTGTCGTATCCTGATCCTTAAAATGCCAAAGAAAGATATCTCCATTATTAACCACTCCATCCTTTGGATTTTCTGTATATCGCCATCAAATAGGGATATAACCATGTTTCTTCAAAATATCTAAATATGCTTTTTCTCTAATTCAATACATTCACGGAAAACGGAAAAATGGATAATTTTTTTTCATTCTAAGAAGATAATCTTCTCACAATACTTCTTTCACAGTCTTTTCCCATCACAAAAGCTCTCTTTCAAAACGTTCAGGCTCATCTCACATTTTAAAATATTTATTATGATGATCTGTATGATTACAAATTTCATGTCACTGTTGAGCAGCTTTTCTCCAAAGATCAGAATGAATTCTCAAACATTCTCAAATTACAAAAAACGTTGCCTTTACATTATTTTTTTCAAATAAATCCAACATGTATTCTATACTCTTCCTTCCATACCCATCATCTATAGAAATCGCAACATTTGGTTGACTTAAATCTCAAACAATGATAGGCTCCCTAATCTGAGAAATCATATCCCTAATACGTTGTTGACGAGAATCTAGTTCTAATCACCATAAATTCTGATCTACTAATCATAAATTCTGATCAATCCCTCATAAATCTTGTTCTATTGAACGTAAACTTTGTTCTGGTTGTTGTAGTTCTTGGTCATCAAAAGATAATATCTCTGAAATGTCTTGTTTTGTTCCATTTGATTCAAATTTCGAAACATCTACTGTTTCTACTTTTTCTTGTGTTGCTTTTGCTTCCTTTTCTGGTGCTTTTGTATTACCACAACCAAGCAAAGTTACAACTGCTAAAGCTCATAATGCTCTTTTCATGTTATAGAAAATAACAAAATAAATACACCATGTATAATGTATTTATGTATAAAGTCAATATAAAATATTATATATCTATTCTTATGGTTTTAGTCCAACTACGAATTCTCACTTTATAACTATACTTCAAGATTTGATAAATTCCTCACATTTAAATAGATTTCAAGTAAAAAATTGTTCAAAAACTTTGCTTATTTCACGTGCTATAAATATTTCTCAATTAAAATTCAGATTTTTCAACTCTTCCAATAATTTAGAAATTCTATGGACTGATTCATAAAAAAATGTCGGAGTCTCACTTTCAATCATCTTTTTCAAAGCTGTCTGTCTTCATTTCTTTTGAGGTAAAAATCATATAAATATAAATTCTGTTGTATCAAATCCGGCTGCAACAATCGATGGGACTAAAGCATTTGCACCGGGCAAAACAGAATATTTAATCTGATTTTCATTGCATAATTTAACTAAAGACTTTCACGGATCAGATAGTCATGGAGTTCAAGCTTCTGAAACAACCACCGTATCATTTTCTTTCAATAATTTAGCATAAAATCATAGTTTTCCTGGAGAAGTAAAACTAGTTAACGAATAAAATTCTTTTCATACAATTGAAATATCATACATTGATAATAATTTCTTTGCTGTTCTTGTATCTTCACATATCAAAATGCTTATCTCTTTTAAAAGTCTGAGAGCTCTTAAAGTAATATCTTCCTTATTTCATATTGGAGTAGGTACAAAATATAACATTTAAATTTTTTAATATAAATTCTTTTTTTGAATATATAAAGTAAAGCATTATTTTCAATTACAAATTTTCACTTTTAAAACTCATTTCATTATTTTACTGGAAGTTCTCATCCTTCTCCCTCTTCTTCACTTCTTCTATTTTCTTCTCTATCCCACCTTACGAAATGGTATCATGGTTTAGGTACTGCATTTACTGGTACTTCACTTCCACATTCTCGTACTGCTTCTGTTTTTCTCTCTCCATTTATCTCTAAGTAATCTACTCACTTATCTCCACTTAAATGCACTGTATAACTATTTCTATTATAGTATAGATATATTTTTGTACTTCCATCTCATTTAATCGTAGTTTCTGTTACTATCTCTCATGGTCAATTTTCTGTTCATATTAGACTTCATCTATCATAGCTTGCACATGGATACTGACTCTCTTTAGATAGAGATGATAATGTTAATACATCATCCGTTCTTCAATGTCATGTCTCTGTTTCTGCTAATGTATATTTACTTTCTCAAACCTTCTTCACATAATGATATACTATATATTCTACATTGTTACTCTGCCATACCGCATTATATACCTTATTTCCATCACTTCATGATGGTATTATTACTCATGTTTGTGCCACACCCCCATTACTTCATGTCCATCATAAGAATATATATCATGTTTTTGTTGGTTGTTGAAGTGTTATTGCTCAACTTTCTATTGTATATGTATCTGGATTATTTGAATCATTTATTCATCAATCCAAATTATATGTAATTGTATATTCTACCAAATTCCATTTTGCTACCAAATTACTAGTTCATATAATAGGTGTAGAGAAGTCAAAATCTACTCAATCTAACATCCATCCACTGAATTCATATCATGTTTTAGTTGGATCTGGAGTTGGTTTTGTTGCTGTAGATCAGTATTCAATGTTTTGAATAGGTGGTGTATAGTCTCATCCGGTAGAATCAAACATTACATCATATTTATTTACTTCTCTATCAAACTGTGCCTGGATGATACATCCAGTTATTAATGAATTTCCACAAGTATTATTCCATCCACTGAATGTATATGTGTATTGTGCATTTCATGTCGTTGGTGTGGCTACCACAGTTGTAGTTCAGATTGTTAATATATTTCAATTTATGGAAATTGATGTTCAATAATCTGCTGTTACTAATCAACTACTTACAGTTCCATATCCATCTGGATTAGCTGTAATTGTGGCTGTGTATTGATTTACAGTTTCATAAAATTGTGCCGTATAAGTAGCATCAGCTGTAGCTGGTACTAAAGCTGGACTCCAAGAGTTATTAAATGTATATGTATATTGATCTGTAGCTGCTTTGGTTGGTGTTGGTCCACTATAGCTAGGTGTTACACCATAATTTACTGTATCTGTTGTCAAAGGTTGTCCATTTCCATCTTTCCATGTGATTTGGAATGTATCGATTTCACACGAATTATTATTTGCTCATGTATGATAATGTGGATTACATGTCCATGTACATGCTGCTGGACTACTCCAATCACTTCCATTCCATGTCACTGTTACATTATAACTATCTGCTGTTGCATTTGCTGGTGTCCCACTTGCATCACATGCTACCTGTTTTGTATCAGCTTTACATGTTGAAGTGATAGAATCCCATGTGTAATTTGTATCACATGAGAATCCACATTCACTTCCACCTTCTGTCCAAGCTTTAGTAGCTGGAGTCCATGTTCCATTATTCCGTGTCTGTGTAAATGTAGATACAGTTGCTGTTGCATGGTCTATATTAAATATAGAACAGTTCTGTGTCCTAGTGTTTTCTATACAAGTTTCTCAGTCTTCTGTATGATATCCACTATCACAACTATCTAATTTATATACTGTAGTTCATGCTGTACATGTAGTACCATTAGCAGTAGATGGTGTACAACTACTATATGTACCATGACTACCTTGTGCTGATAGAGTATAACTTGAGTCACACGTTTTAGATACTGTGGCACATGATAAATTTGTATAACTCGTATCTCATCATAATGTACCATTATTACATGTTACAGTTCACTGTGTACACGTAGTAGGACATGCAGGAGATGCACTAGAGTATACAGTTAAACTTCCATTATGAACGATAGTCTGTCATTGAAAACTACAAGTAGCTGGTTCTGCTACACTACATCATGAGTATAAATAAGTTCATGTGAAGTTTTCTACACTCCAGTTATCATCATTACATGTAGCACTCACTCATACACAGCTCTGACCATAAGGTACTGTAGCTGCTTGATATCATATTACACTTTGACCATCTGCTATAGTTGCTCACCATGCAGTTTCACACTCTTCACCATCAGATATAGTTGGTTCTGGTATATCACTACAAGATGTACTATTATAAAAACATCTAACAGGCATTGCTATTCAAAATAGTGATGTATTACCTCCAACTAATCAATTAGTTATATCGTCTCAGAATTGCAACTTAAAACTATTATTTTGATAAGCCGATGATGTATGCACAAATCAACGTGTTCAAATTAATTGATAAGAAGCAGTATTATAGTTTATATTTCAAGCATTTGGTATCTTCGCCCATATTTGAAAATGTTCTGCGTTTTCTTGTTGTTGAAAATATCCAAATCATTGACTATTCGTTGTTAAGGTATAATCAGAGTTTTCTGGTTTATTAAACCAATATTCCAACACATCAACCCATTCTTGTGCCGCTGGTACATGCCATCAATTCGGACATGGTCATTGTCTCTCACTATAATTAATAGAATCTAATGATTTTAAATTTTTAACAGCTTTTGCATCACTTCAACCTCCCCATATATTGCTCGCATTTTTACTATTTCACCCAGGTGAATACCAATTACTGCTCTTAATAAATACTTTACTACTATATTGACTTGGTTGATATTGTGTTGTAACTACTGAGTCTGATGTATTAAGACTAGAACTCACAATAAATCAATAATTATTTCACTTTTGGTAATAATATCCATAAGAATCACTACTATCAATATTGTTACCTGTTGCTCACAAATTACGATCCATAAAAGTATAACATATATCATTATTTGTTCATCAAGATATAGTAATCACTCCATACTTAAAATCTGCAAGCTGATCTCATGTTTCTTCTCTAATCTGATCAACAATCGTATAAATACTAAACTTCTCAGCATCTACTACTAATTCTCCATCACTACTTTCAGATTTATTTACTTCTATTTCTTTTACTTCTACTTCTTCTGTCTTCTTACCTTTTTCATCCTTTACTTCTTCTAAGTGATATACTTTTAGCTCTTTATTGTCATCACTATCTGCTTCACTTAATGTATCATTGTATGTATAGTTGAATGATACTTTTACTGTCTGTCATTCTAATGGTTGAAGTTCAACTTCCTCTCAATTTGATAGTGTATAAATAAATGAAATATCAAAAGATACTAATTCTGACTCCTGTGTCACATCAGTATTTTCTACTAATTGATTTTTAATTTGTTGTTGCTGTGATTTTGTTGTAATTGGAGTAATTCTAAGCTCTGCTACTGAAGGAAAAGAACCTATAGGAGCTTCTACATTCACAATTACATTTTTGTACATCTTATTTCATGTTATTTCTTTTTCATTTAAGGTTTCCCAAACATGTGATAATTCTAATTCTTTATCTTTTTCTGTGTATTCTAATACTTCTCATGTTTCAGTTTGTACTAATAACAACTCCTTCAATAAATCCAAAGCTGATCATGATTCAACATCTCATGTTTTTAATTCTAAGGAATCTGATAGAGAATTTTGGATATTTCATCATCTACCTAAATCGTTGGATCATTCACTTCATTTTTCTATGGTTCATGATAGAATATTTTCATCATCATGAGATAATGTCGATATATCTTCCTTTAGTATTTCTTTTGTTTCATATCTAGCTACATATTCCACATCTCACTTAACTTCATCTATTTTCTTATCCCATCATGTAAATATATATTCATATTCTTCTGTGGATTCTTTTGTTGGTACTTCTTCATCATATGTTGGAATAGTTCAATATTCTACTTCTTCTATCTTTAACACTGTTTCATCTTCATTTTTCCATGTTACTGTATATTTTCTAAGTGTATAAGTATATGTTGCTCTATATTCCACATCTCATGTTACCTCTTTAATTTCTGGCTCCCATCACTTAAATGTATATGTATATTTTTCATCTGCTGGCTGTGTAATATCTTCATGTGTTGGTATCTGTCCATACGCCACTTGCGTAGTATCTCTAATTGTACCATCTTCGTTCTTCCATGTGATCGTATATTCCTTTAGTGTCCAATGTGCATATACTTTCATTCATTCTGATACTAATAAATTCTCAAAATCTACTTTCTCTCATCAATCAACTTCTGTATACCATCCATCAAAAATATATCATTCTCTTGTAGGAATTTCTATTTCATCCATTAACTTATATCATACTGGAGTAGGTAATATCTCTTCTACATCATATCCTGATCGATATTCATCCTGCTTCAAAGCATTCACATCAATAGTTGCTTCTTGATTATAATATCCATATTTTACAGTTTTAGATTCTTCTTCATCTGAAAATTTTCATCCATTTGCATCCATTTGGACATCTATCAAATCTTTGGTTGTATCTAGAACTAATGTATGTGATATAAATTCCGATGGTATATTTTTTCCAGAGTAAGAATCTTGTTTCTCGTTTTCTAATCCCTCTTTATTATCCAATGAATTTATTTCATTTCATGTACCTAATTTTTCTTCTTCCCCTTGAACCTCTATCTCTACAGGTGCTTCATATGGATATATATTTTGGAAACATCTTATGTTATGTCATTGAGACTTATACTGCAATCTCTCATCTACTCAATTTCAAATATATACATTCATATCAAATACTCATGCTTTATTTCCATCCTTTGCTACTGTTGTCCAATACACTCATAATCCTTCTTCATAATTTCCATTCTCATCATAACTTCATGCCAATGGTAGTTTTAATTCCTCTGACAACGTTTCTATGATAATTGATAATTTATCTTCATCTACACATTCTGTTTCTCATTGAGTACACTGTGTGGCTGCTCATTTGAAGGTATGTATATTCTTTGTAGCATAATCTGCTGAATATCTCAATACTGTTTCATTTTTAGTTGTATCTTGTGTATGAATCTTTCACCATATACTCAACAATTGATTCCATTCTTTCATTGTTGGTATATGATATCCTACTGGACATGCTCCATATCTAGAACTTTCCTTCGACTCATTTCACCACAAACTATTATAATGATCTCCATTCTCCCAATAATCCCTACCTCATACTATAAATTTTCATTTACCATCATATCCACGATTATAATAACTATCCTTATATACTGCTTTCTCTACTGTTTTATTTGATCAATTTACTATTTTAACTCCACTATTATTTCACCACTGGAAATAATATCCATATGAACTTCTTCCTACTCCTACACTTTCTGCTCATAGATTCTTATCCATTATCGTTATACTTGCTGATGTTTTTGGATCTTTTAATGTAATTGTTCATATATTATTCGAATCCCTTCCGTATTTTATATACCTACTGTCTCACTCCTTTTTAAAGAAATATCTAATCTTCGTTATTATCTCTTGTATCTCTTCTGTTATGGTATCAACTATTCATCATGTTCATTGATTATCTTCATTCTCTGGTAATTGTTGTTCTAATGTATCTTCTCCACTTCATGTTCGTGTTCATGTTTGTATTTCTAAAACCCCTGTTAAAGAAGTTCCCATCTGTGTGTCATCATTCTCTATACCAGTCAAAGATTCTTGTATATCTCATGTAATTACATCTCCTGATTGTCATTCTAGAATATTACTCTCATTATTTTGAGATGTTGTCAAAGTATCTTCTAAAATTCATGTTTGTGTTTCTGTAGTATCAATTAAAGAGTTCTCCGTTTCCGTTTTATCATTGTTCGTTTCTATATTCCCATCATTCGTTTCTATAGAAAATCATTGTTCTTCTCTTTCTGTCTGTTCAACCTCTATTTCTGTAATAGATTGTTCTTCATTTTCTAAACTTTCTATCTCTTCATCTTGACTATCTTCTGAAGCTTCCTCTTCACTTCATACCTCTCATTGTGTATCTTCATCTGAAGCCTCTTGTTCTTCTCTTTCTATTTCACTCTCTTCTTCCTGAATATCTTCTGGAGATCCCGATTCTGTGATTTCATTCTCAATAACTACATTTTCCCCTATATCAAAAATATCTCCATCATTCCCAAAGGCAATTGAAAAAGGAGTGAGGATATTATCCATCGCTAGTATAATCGCTACAATACTAAATCGTTTCTTCATTTTCGGGTTTTCTCTAAAAATTCAATTACTATAAAATTATACTCCTAACTAGCAAATTTTACAAAAATATAACCAAAAATTCGATATTCTTAGGTTGACTTTTTGATGATTTATTTCATAAAAACACATAATATTATAGAGAAAATTTCTACATGGGATTCTCCTAGATATGAACTACTATTTTGAAATTTTATGTTTTGTAAAAAATAAGACAACTTTTTACTATCAATTTTATACAAATTTTTAATATTTTTCTAATTTTGTCAAAAGATTTTTTTTAATATTTTTTTGAGTCTGTTTTTTATTTAAAATATTCTATAAAAACTACCAAAAACCCAAAAAATGTCTTGCTTTCAAAACAATAATTATAAGAATGAATCAAGTAAATTTTATTTTTCATAATTTATTCATGAAAATTATCTGAATTACTGGTCCACAAGCAGCATGAAAATGAGAAATTGTAAATTATTTAGTTGAAAAAAAATGATTTTATCATTACTCAGTACGCTGATTTTTGACTGAAGAAATTGAAAAAAGATGACTCCCTCTTGATAGGGATAGTATGCGTGAAGTAGCCAATGACTTACGTGCAAAATATTGACCGTCATACATCACTGACCAACTATTTTTACAAGCCCAGCAGTCAGGGAATGATTCTATTATCGAATCTATTCGTGCTATCTGAGAAATTGAATCATTAAAAAAGAATTCTGATTTCATTTTACTATGAATCAATGCTGACCAAAAATTAAGATTCGAAAGAGCTATTGCTAGAAAAAGTGCATCAGATTTTGTGACTTTTGAAAAATTCCAAGAACAAGAGCGTTTAGAAAGTGAAAATTCTGACCCTTCTAAACAAAATATCAACGCTTGTATGAATATGGCAGATTTTATAGTTAACAATAATTGAAATATTAAAGAATTACACAAACAACTTGATGAAATAATCGGTTAATCATATTTTGATTATTTTTTCGTTTATTTGTATATGCACAACGGTACTAAGCCACATTTCAGACACATTTCCGATCAATAAAATAAATTTTTATTACAGATATCATAAAATATGAAAAATTTCTTCCTCTTTGACTGATTCGCATTCCTATATCGTGCATATTATGCGTTCCCAGAGATGATTAACTCCGAATGACAAAATATAAACGCAGTTTATTGATTTCTTCGTATGATATTAAAACGCTTATCTAAAAAACCTGAATATATTACCATTGCACGAGATGCTCCACAAAAAACATTTCGTCATGAATTAGCTCCGGAGTACAAAGCCACTAGAAAAAAAATGGATGATGATTTCATTTCACAAATTCCAATCATCCAAAAAATCATCCAAGAACTCTGAATCACTTCACAAATAGCTCCTTGATATGAAGCTGATGACGTAATTGCTAGTTTCGTAAAACAATATCAATCAGATTGAGATTTATCTATATATATTTATTCAGCAGATAAAGATTTAAAACAATTATTAAGTGATTGAGTATTTATCGTAGATCCCGTTAAAGATTTACCATACCAAAAAAAAGATTTTTTATCAGAATTCTGATTCGAACCTCAATACATTGTTGATTATCTCGCTCTACTAGGAGATAGTGCTGACAATATCAAATGAGTGACTTGAATCGGTGAGAAAAAAGCTCAAAGTTTAGTCCAACATTACGGTACTATAGAAAATATCTATAACAACCTAAACGAAATAGAAAAATCTGTATCTTCTGTCTTAGAAAGCCAAAAAGATAATGCATTTTTTTCTAAAAAAATGATTCAACTTGCTAATATAGATTTATCGCAAACTAAGCTAGATGATTTTAAATTCAATTTTGATTGAAGTAAATACATCGATATCATCTGTAATCAAAACTGAATCAGATGACTAGAAAAACCACTAATTGAAATGAAAAAAGAATTTGAAAAACCTCAACAATTAGGATTATTTTAAAATAATTATTATCAAAAAATCCCTCAATTGAGGGATTTTTGAATATTTAAATATTAATACTTTTCATACCTCTTCATAACCATATCAGTTGAAATTTTATTAATCAATTCCTGAACAACTCAAACAATAATGATTATTCCAGATCCTGTAACCACAGTAGGCAATCCTCCAAGTGCTGTTGAAATATTTTGAAGAAATGGAACCCAATTGAATATATATGTATAACAAGCAATCAATGCTAATCCTAAACCTCACCACAAACACAAATGCATTAATACTCCATTAATATATTTCGCAGTTGCCTTTCATGGTCTAATTCATGGAATATATCCTCATCTCTTTTGGATATTATCTGATATTCTATCTGGAGAGAATGTAATCATCGCATACAAGAACGTGAATGCTACAATCAATATTACATAACACAATATCGCCAACCATCCTGGCTGAGATGAATAAATATTCAAATGCAATTCTATCCAATTAGATATAGCTGCAACCTTTTCGTTCATTGGCATAAAGTTGTGTAATAATTGGAAACACAAATATGGGAATGAAACAAAGGCCATAGCAAAGATAATTGGCACCATTCATACTGGATTCATAGGAATTGGAAGAATACTTGATTGCTGAACTTTACCACTTCTAGTATAAATCACAGGTATTTCCTTTGTTGATTTTAGAATAAATACTGAAAGCAAAATAAGAACCAATACAATAGCTATCATAAACAACAATACATAGAACCAATCCGTTCATCATGTTAAACTATTATATCATTTTTGGAATATTCCTGAAACGATTGAGGCAAAGATTAACAAAGATATTCCATTTGAAACTCACTTCTCAGTAATCAATTCTCAAAGCCACATTAATCAAACTCAACCAACTGTAAGTACAAATGCAACCAATAATACAGTTACAATATCAGTAGAAACAGCATTTCCTCCAAGCATTGAATTCATTAAATATGTCATTCAAATTCACTGTAAGAATGCCATTGGCACAGTCAATAATCTTGTATATTGATTTATTTTATTTTGACCAACTTCTCATTGTTCCGTCAATTCCTCCAATGATGGAACAACAGATGTTAAAAGCTGAAGTATGATCGATGCCGTGATATATGGTGACACTCAGATTGCAATAATTGCAAAATTTTCCAAAGCTCCTCACATCAACATCACCAAATATCCAAATCCACCAGCAGCTCAAGCATCTACAGTTTGATCCATTAATGATGATATATCTACAAAAGGAACAGGAATAAACACTAACAATCTATACACCGCCAAAATTCCTAACGTAAAATATATCTTCCTCATGATAGTCTTATTAGAAACTATCTCCTTTACCTTTCTCATAAATTTTTTCATCAGCATAATAAGTGATAACATAAAAACAAAGAAAGAAAGACTATGAAATCTTTCCTCCTGCTTTTTCTATTTTTTCTACTGCAGATTTAGTAAATTTCTCAATTCCTATAAACTCAATAGATTTTTTAAGTTCTCAATTTCAAAGAATCTTAACCAAATCAGATATACTCTTAATATACCCAGCCTCTTTAAGAATCGCTTTATTAACTTCTGTTGTAAAAGCAGGATCCTTTTCAATAGCTGCAACATTAACGATAGTATATTTATCTATCCATTTATCACACCTCTTAAATCCTTTTGCCTTAGGCATTCTCATAACTACAGGAGTCTGTCCTCATTCAAAGAATGGTCTAACAGATTTTCCACTTCTAGCCTTTTGACCTTTAAGTCATTTTCCAGAATAATTTCCCTTAGAAGCATTTCATCTTCCAAGTCTGCGAGCCTTATCCTTAAATCACTTACTTTTTTCTAATTGATGCAATTTCATGATCAATACCAATTAACAGGAATAAAAATCTAAACTATTTTTCCTCTTTTTTTGTAGCTTTTTTTGCAGCTGGTTTCTCAGCAGTTTTTTCTTCTTTTACTCCTGCCTTTTCAGCCTTTGGAGCAGTTTTCTTTGCTACTTTTTTCTCTTCAGATTTCTCTGCTTTTTCAGCTTTTTTTGCAGCTGGTTTTTTAGCAAGTTTTTCTTGTTTTACCTCTGCTTCATCTTTTCCTTCCACAGCTTTTACTGCACGTAATGATGAAAAGTAATCAGCATGTTTATATGAGGCTAAAGCCAAGATAGTAGCCAATGCATTATTCAACTTGTTGTTAGATCCAATCATCTTTGAAAGGATATTTGAATATCCAGCCAATTCTAGAACAGATCTAATTGAAGATCCAGCCTTAAGTCAAGTACCCTCAGATGCAGGAAGTAATCTTACTTTACAAGTTTTATACTTATAAGTTAACGCATAAGGAACCGTATCTCCTTTTGTAACAGGAACCTGAAATAATGCTTTATAAGCCTCATTAGTAGCCTTTGAAACAGCACCTGCAACATCATTTCCTTTAGCAGATCCTAATCAAATCTTACCCTTTCTATTTCATACAAGAATAGTAGCTCTAAAAGACATTCTTCTACCTCAAGTAGTAACCCTTGTAACTCTACGAACTTCTAACAAAAGTTCATCGAATTCCTTCTTTGGCTTCTCTCTACGGTTTCTATCCCTTTGTGCTCTTTCTGGTTTCATACCCAATAATAATTTATAGAATAAAGTTTATCTTACAATTGAATTCATCCTTTTCTTAATCATTCAGCAAATGCTTTTACTCTTCCGTGATATAAATATCCATTTCTATCAAATGCAACTGCCGTAATTTTCTTTGACTTAAGAACATCCGCAAATGCAACACCAGCATTTCATGCTCTTTCAGTTTTAGTTGCTCCACTCACTCATTTATCTGTGCAAGTAGCTACAACTTTACCATCAGCAGCAACTACATCAGCTGTTATATGCATTAATGATCTAGTTATAATAACTCTATATTCAGGATTAGTTCCTTTAACTTGAGTATTAACTCTCTGCTTCCTTCTGAGATATTTTCTTTGCTTCTCAAGCAATTTATTTTTCAAATATGCCATAGTAATGAACAAATAGAAGATAAATCTGAAAACCAATATTTAAGACTATTTCTTAGCAGATTTTCCAGCCTTAAGCTTAACAACTTCATCAATATATCTAATTCCTTTTCCTTTATATGGCTCAGGTTTCTTTAGCTGTCTCATCTTAGCAGCCACCTCTCCAACTACTTCTTTATCGTATCATGAAATACTAAGAATAGTGTTTCATTTTGGATCTTGTTCTGCTTTTACTTCTATTCCTTGTGGAATAGGGAATTCTACTTTGTGAGCATATCCAAGAGAAAAAATAACTTTCTGACCTTGAACTTGAGCTCCGTATCATACTCAAATAATAAGTAATTTCTTTTCATATCATGTAGATACTCCTACACACATATTATTAACTATAGTTCTTGACAATCCCCATAGATTTTTGTGTTCATCTGAATCAATTGTAAATTGAATTTCAGTTCACTCAATCTTTGCAGTAACTGCAGTAGGAATATCCCATTCAAGAGTTCCTTTTGGTCCTTTAACCTGAATGTGGTTTCCATTTAGTTGAACTTCAACTCATGCAGGAATAACTACAGGTTTCTTTCCGATTTTTGACATTAGTCTATCCTATCAATAAATAAAATGCTTAGATATTCTACCAACCAAATATTAGTAGATTTCAGCAATAAGTTCTCATCCTAATTTCTTTTGCTTAGCAATGTGAGTAGGCATCAATCCCTGATTTGTAGAAATAATTCCTATTCACTTTCATCCAGCAACTGAATGTAAATCTTTATATCCAACATACCATGGTCTAGATGGTTTTGAATAGAATTTTACTTCAGGAATATCATTAACTGGATCACGAACAATATTCAATTGAACATTGATCAACTTTTTCTTTCAGTCTTCAACTATTTCGAAATCCTTAATAAAATGATACTCTTTTAATAAAGATAAAACCTCAACTTTAAATTTAGAGAAAACAACTCCATCAACTGTAGTCTTTCTCGCCATATATGCATTTTTAATCCTTATCAATAGATCATGGATTGGTGCATTTACATAACTCATTATCACATAATGTTCATGAAATA